>Ga0190284_1001178_pt1 | contig 12047 bp, 6 predicted proteins | sample 48691812_MG_FD_161668 | JGI IMG/M metagenome (GOLD analysis project Ga0190284, IMG submission 161668) | Hydrothermal vent microbial mat bacterial communities from Southern Trench, Guaymas Basin, Mexico - 4869-18-1-2_MG | ecosystem: Environmental > Aquatic > Marine > Hydrothermal vents > Microbial...
CATTGTGCGGGAGCAGACAGGCTGGAAGCCTGTCCTACTTTGCCAAACTGCCATTGAAATGAGCTTAACTTAGTGCCATTCGGGTCAGTTCGATATTTTAATATTTTCAGCCCTTCTGTGTATTTCGTGCCTGCCGTGAAGCGTACTTTGCTCTATTTTACGGTATTTAGTGGTTCAACTCTCTTGGGGTTCCCCGTATCGTTCGGGCTATGGATTTGAAACGAAAAAGCGGGATATTGCTGCACATCACGTCGCTGCCGGGCGAGTGGGGCATCGGGGAAATCGGGCCGGAGGCGCGGAAGTTTGGCGAATTTCTGGCCGAAGCGGGCCAGAAGGCCTGGCAGATTCTGCCGACCGGCCCAGTCGGGTGGGCCTTTTCGCCCTACTCGTCCACTTCTGCTTTTGCGGGTAATCCGCTGCTGATCAGTTTTGATGATTTGATAGAAGAAGGCCTGCTGACCCGTCGCAATTTATCGCGGTTCCCGAAGTTTAATCCGCGCAAAATTGATTATCCCGCCGTGAGCGAAGCGAGGATGAAGGTGCTGCGCGGCGTTTGCAGCCGCTTTAAAGCCACGGCGGACTTTCGTGCATTTTGTAAACACGAAGCGTTCTGGCTGAATGACTATGCGCTGTTCACGGCGATTCACGAAACACACCACAACCGCTCCTGGACGCAGTGGCCGAAGGATTTGCGTGACCGTGAACCCAAGGCGATGCGGCTGGCCCGCATCCGCTACGCCAACGCGATCCGCCGTCATAAAATTCTTCAGTACCTTTTCTCCAGACAGTGGGAAAAGATGCGGAGCTTTTTGAAGGCCAAAAAAATCGAACTCATCGGCGACATCCCAATTTTTATCGGCGCGGATTCCGCCGATGTCTGGGCAAACCGCGAACTGTTTTTCCTGAACCCGGACGGGTCGCTGCTGGTGACGTCGGGCGTTCCGCCGGACTATTTCAGCAGCACAGGGCAGCGCTGGGGCAATCCGCTCTATAACTGGACGGTGCATCATGCAACCGGTTATGCGTGGTGGACGGAGCGGATGCGCCGCACGTTCGATCTGGTGGATACAGTGCGCATTGACCATTTCCGCGGCTTCGAGGCTTACTGGGAAATCCCCGATGAGGAACCGACGGCCATTCACGGCCGATGGGTGAAGGGGCCGGGGCTGGAATTTTTCGAGGCGCTGGAGAAAAATCTCAGAAAACAGTCCGGCTTCAGCTGTCGTTTTCATCTGCGCGATCATGTGATTGCCGAAAACCTCGGTATTATTACGCACGAGGTGGAAGCGTTGCGTGAGGCGTGCGGTTTCCCCGGCATGTGGGTGCTTCATTTCCGTTTCAGCGCACACGATATGCACAAACACGGCTATCATCCCGAGGGCCGGGAGGAAAACTGGGCGGTCTATACCGGTACGCACGACAACGACACGACGAAAAACTGGTTTCGTCATCTCGAGGCGGCGGATCAGCGGCGGGTCTGCAAATATCTGCACAGCGACGAAGAACATATTTCCTGCAAGCTGGCTAAGTTGGCGTTGCGGTCGCCTGCACGCCGTGTAATCCTGCCGATGCAGGATGTGCTCGGGCTGGGCCGCGCCGCCCGCATGAACCGGCCCGGCACGACCTGCGGGAATTGGGGTTGGCGCGTTACCGGGGATATGATAACCAAAGAACTTGCGGCGCATCTGCGCGAGCAAACGAAACGAAATCGGCGATAGAAGAATACGTAACGAGTAATTCGTAATGAGAGAGGAATCAATAATTACTTATTCCGGATTACGAAATTAGAGGGGTTCTTATGGAAACGGTTGCTGTAAATACGGGCTGGGATTATATGTTGATGATTCTGGTTGTGCTGGCCGGTTTTGCGGGCGGGCGCATCCTTAAATTTTTCTGTGAGCAGACGGCAAAAAAGACCCGGCTGCGCGAGGACGGTTTTCGCAGTGTGATGCTGGAGATGGCCGCCCGCACGGTGACGTTTCCGCTGGCAGTGATCGGCGTTTGTGTTGCGTCCAGCCTGCTGGCCCTTCCGGAACATCTGGAAAATCTGCGCGGGGATATTTCGGCGGTGCTGCTGACCGTGGCGGTTACGTTCACGGTCTATCAGACGGTGGCGCTGGCGGATTACTGGCTCCGCCGGCTGACCGCGAAGACGAAGACGACGCTCGACGACATGATGGTGCCGATCATGCGCAAAACGCTACGCACGGTGACGGTGATCCTCGGGCTGGTGCATATTGCCCAGCAGCTAAGCGATAAACCGATCACCTCAATTCTCGCCGGGCTCGGCGTCGGCGGTCTGGCCGTCGCGCTGGCCGCGCAGGACACCATCAAGAATTTTTTCGGTTCACTGGTGATTTTTGCGGACCATCCGTTCCAGCTGGGTGAGCGCATTGTGGTGGACGGCGAAGACGGGACGGTGGAGGAGGTCGGAATGCGCTCGACGCGCATCCGCACGCTGGACGGTCATCTGGTAACGGTTCCCAACGGTGAGCTGGCCAACAAGATGATTCGCAATATCAGCAAACGTCCCTATATCAAGCGGATAGCCAACATCACGGTCACCTACGACACGCCACCGGAAAAGGTGGAGCGCGCGATGGCCATTATCCGGGAGGCGCTGGAGAGCCGAAACGAAAAGATGCACCCCGATTTTCCGCCTCGCATTTATTTCAACGACTTCAATGCGGCTTCATTGAACATTCTGGTAATCTACTGGTTTGCACCGCCGGAATACTGGGAATTTCTGGAGTTCGATCAGGCGTTTAACATGGAAGTTCTGCGCCGCTTCAATGAGGAGGGGATTGAATTCGCCTTCCCGACGCAGACGCTCTATCTGGCAGGCGACCCGAATCGGCCGCTTAATCTGAAACCGTAGGAGTCGCCGATTCGGATTTCGTGATTCGAACGACGGGTTTTCCCTCGGACAGATCAATCATGTCCGAGAGAATATGCAGGGTTTCGTTGAGAACCGGATCGTCCTGATCATCTGTTTCGGCAGTTTGAAGCATGGAGTCCTGCAGGTCTTTCAGTGCTTTTTCTTCAACAATTTCGTCCACCCGGTCGGAAAGTTTGAGCGATATCTCCGGCGTTTCCATTCGTTTGCGGATGCGATCGCGTTTCAGGAGAAAGGCCCCAAAGGCGGGGTTGTCGGCCATTCGTTCCGCGGAAAGTGCCTGAAGTTCAGGGAGCATCGGTTTGACCGACTTGCGCCAGGGGCGGAAATAGGCGCTGCGCACCCGCGACCACGGCAAGGCGTTCGGCAGGAACTCTTCGCCGATTTCCAGCGCATCGAAGAGCGATGGCAACACGATATCCGGCGTGACCCCTTTGAGCTGTGTGGAGCCGCCAGCGATGCGGTAAAAGGTAGCGGTGGTCACTTTGAGCGAACCGAGATCACCGTTCTTTTTCGACAGCGGATAAACGGTCTGTACCGTGCCTTTGCCATGCGTTTTGCTGTCACCCACAATGACAGCGCGGCCGTAGTCTTGAAGCGCCGCCGCAACAATTTCAGAAGCCGAAGCACTGAGGCGGTTGACCAGCACAATCAGCGGGCCGTCATAGACCGTGGCGGGGTCGCCGTCCGGCAGCACGGAAACATTGTAGTGTTCACGCACCTGCACAATCGGGCCGATCGGAATGAACAGCCCGGCGATGTCAACCGCTTCGGTCAGCGCGCCGCCGCCGTCATTGCGCAGATCCACAATAACGCCGCCCACATCGTTTGTGGAAAATTCATCAAGAATGCGGCGGACATCCTTTGAAACGCGGCGGGCGCCCAGGTCGCCGTTTCGGGCGGCTTCAAAATTGGCATAGAACTCCGGAATGGTCACCACGCCGATGCGGCAGGGCACACCGTCGGTACCGGACAGTTCGTGTACATCGCCCTTGGCGGCCTGTTCTTCGAGTTTCACTTCGTCGCGAACCAGATCAATGGTTTTGGTGCGGGTTTCGGTGGCGTCGTCTGCAGGGATGATGGTGAGGATCACCGTGCTTCCTTTTTCACCTCGGATGAGACGAACCGCCTTGCTGAGCGGCCAATGCAGTATGCTAACCGGATCCCCATCACCCTGCGCAACGGTAATGATTTTATCGCCGGGCTGCAGCCGCCCGTCGGCTTCGGCCGGGCCACCGGCGATCAAACTCTGGATTTTCGCAGCGCCGTCTTCGCTGCGGAGCATCGCACCGATGCCGACCAGCGAGAGACTCATGCTAATGTCGAAATCCTCGACGCTGCGCGGGGAGAGATAGTCGCTGTGGGGGTCATAGCTTTGCGTAAAGGCGCTCAGGTAGCGCTGGAGAACCATTTCGTTATCGAAGTTGTCTTCGATCAGCAGTTGATATTGTTTGTAGCGTTCGCGGATGAACTCTTCCGGCGAAAGGACGTCGTCCTTCTTTGCCGTTTCAGTAACGTTGGTGCCGGATTCTTCCGGCGGATCCTCCAGGCCTGCCTCCAGCAGGGCGAGGCGGGAGACATATTCGTTTTTAACCTTTTTGCGCCACAGCTCGTCCCATTCGGCTTCGTCGTCCGCCCACGGGGCATCGTCGCGTTTCCAGCGGTAGGTTTCATCGATTTCCAGGTCGGTAAAGCCCTGATCCAGCATGCGGTTGGCGTAGTCAACGCGATTCATGACGCGGGTTTTTAAAACGCTGAATACTTCGCCGGCAAAATCCGTATTGCCCTTGCTTACGAGATCATCGAGTTCGGCGGCTTGCAGTTGAAACTGCTCAATGTCAGAGGCGAGGAAGAACGTGTGGTCATAATCGAGCGAATCAATGAACAGCATCAGGGCGCTGGTGGCGATACGGTCATCAAAAGCGTCCCGACTCAGGTGGATGCGCGGCAGGCGGTCCGCAACCCGCTCGGCAATACGCGAGATCGGCAGCGGTTTGCTCGGCGATCCGGCGGTTGAAACCGTATCCGGAGCCGGTGCATCCGCCTTTCCGCATCCGGAAAAGAGGGCCGGAAGCAGGATCAGTAAAAGGTATGACGGGAACTTGCGCATAAGCAAGAGAGTATATCAAACGCTCCTTTTTAAACAAGCACGGCTTCTGACTTCCGACTTTGCCGCATTTTTGATTTTATCCGTTTGCCCGCACCCGCTACTCTGCCGCCGGATTTGTAACCGGAGGAATGAAATGACCCAACTGAATAAACGTCCGGAATGGAAAGCGCTTTCCAGACATTGGAAAAAAATCGAATCGCGCCATCTGCGCGAGCTGTTTGCCGAGGAGCCGAATCGGGCCGGGGCCTTTTCGCTGACCGTCTGCGACCTCCTGCTCGACTATTCCAAAAACCGTGTCACCGACGAAACCATGCGTCTTCTGGTTGAACTGGCCGGGGCCGCCGGACTGCCTGACCGCATTGAGGCGATGTTTACCGGCGAAAAAATAAACCGCACCGAAAACCGCGCCGTGCTTCACACCGCCCTGCGTGTGCCGCGCGATACGGAAGTGTTTGTGGATGGCGAGAATGTCGTTCCCGCTGTGCACGAAGTGCTCGACCGCATGGAGGACTTTTCCAACCGCATCCGTTCCGGCGAGTGGAAAGGGCATACCGGTAAACCGATCCGCAACATCATCAACATCGGCATTGGCGGCTCCGATCTCGGCCCCGTCATGGCGTACGAGGCGCTCAAACCCTATGCCAAGCGCGACCTGACCGTTCGCTTTGTTTCCAACGTGGATGGTACGCACATCGCCGAGGCCGTGCGCGACCTCGATCCGGAGGAGACCCTTTTCATTGTGGCATCTAAAACCTTTACCACGCAGGAGACCATGACCAACGCGCATAGCGCGAAGGAATGGACGCTTGCCGCACTCAAAGACGAAGCGGCTGTCGCCAAACATTTTGTTGCACTCTCGACCAACGCCGAAGAAGTTTCAAAGTTCGGCATCGATACCGCCAACATGTTCGGCTTCTGGGACTGGGTAGGCGGGCGCTACTCGCTCTGCTCCGCCATCGGCCTGCCGGTGATGATCGCGGTCGGTCCCGAAAACTTCCGTAAAATGCTGGCGGGCTTCCACGCGATGGACAACCACTTCCGCAGCGCGCCGTTTGAAGAAAACATGCCGGTCATCCTCGCGCTGCTCGGTATCTGGTACAACAATTTCTTCAGCGCCGAAACGCAGGCCATCCTGCCGTACGACCAGTACCTCAGCCGTTTCGCCGCCTACTTCCAGCAGGGCGATATGGAATCTAATGGAAAAACCACTTCGCAGGACGGAAAGAAAGTAGAGTGGCAGACAGGCCCCGTCATCTGGGGCGAACCCGGCACGAACGGCCAGCACGCCTTTTATCAGTTGATTCATCAGGGCACCAAACTGATCCCGTGCGACTTTATCGGCTTTGCCCGCTCGCACAATCCGCTCGACGACCATCACGCCAAGCTGATGGCCAACTTCTTTGCGCAGACCGAGGCGCTGGCCTTCGGCAAAACCGCCGGGGAACTCAAAGCGGAAGATACACCCAAGGAACTGATCCCGCACAAAACCTTTGAGGGCAACCGCCCGACCAACACCATCATTACGGAACAGCTGACACCCGAAGTGCTCGGGCAGCTCATCGCTCTCTATGAGCACAAAATTTTCACGCAGGGGATGATTTGGGACATCTTTTCTTTCGACCAGTGGGGCGTGCAGCTCGGCAAGATTCTCGCTTCGGCCATCCTGCCGGAGCTTGAAGGCGATACCGAACTCAATCACGACAGTTCTACCAATCGGCTCATTGAATATTTCCGAAAGCACAAATGAAAATCATCCTCTGCATCGGAATCGGCGGCTTCTTTGGTGCGATCGCCCGCTACGGAATGACCGTTGGCGTGCAGCACTGGGCCGGGGGCGGGCGGCTGGGCGACTTTCCCGTCGGCACGCTGGCGGTCAACCTGCTCGGCTGTCTGGCGGTGGGTTTTGTCGGCCATCTGCTGAGCGAGCGCTTTGAGCTGGCAGCGGAAATCCGCTTCGCGCTGACCGTTGGTTTTCTCGGCGCTTTTACCACTTTCAGCACCTATGCCTACGAAACGCTCGCCATGGCCCGCGAGGGCGAGCAGCTTTTTGCGTGGCTCAATCTGCTGGCCAGCAATGCGCTCGGCCTTTTCGCCGTCTGGGGCGGCTATCGTCTCGGCGGCCTTGTATAGGCTTGCGGTACAGGGGATATGTGAAATAATTAACCGGATTTTTACAAAAGGAAACCGATATGCCCATGGATAATTTTACACCGAGAGCACAGCGCGTACTGCACCTGGCCCGTAAGGAGGCTGAGCAGTTTAACCATAACTATGTCGGCACCGAGCACATTCTGCTCGGGCTGGTCGTGCTCGGCAGCGGCGTGGCGGTGAGTGCGCTGCAGTCGCTCGGCGTGGATTTGCAGTCGCTCCGCCTTGAAGTCGAAAAAGCGGTGGGCGTCGGCGCCGATACCAAAATGGTCGGCAATATTCCCTTTACGCCACGCGCCAAAAAGGTGCTCGCGCTGGCGACCAGCGAGGCTCGCTCGCTCAATCACAGTTATGTCGGCACCGAGCACATTTTGCTCGGCCTGCTTCGTGAAGGCGAAGGCATTGCCGCGCGCGTTCTCGAAAACATGGGCGTGGATCTTGAAGAGGCGCGCGAAGAAATCATGGCCATGCTCAACCCCGATTACGATGAATCCATGGAGGCGCGCGAAGAAGAGGCCGCCCCGTATGGAACGAAGCAGAAGGCCGGCATGGCCGTCAAAACGCCTGCGCTCAATGCGTTTGGCCGCGACCTGACCGAAATGGCAAAGAAAGGTGAGCTCGATCCCGTCATCGGCCGCCAAAACGAAATCGAGCGCCTGATTCAGATTCTCTGCCGCCGTACCAAGAACAATCCCGTTCTGCTCGGCGAAGCGGGGGTCGGCAAAACCGCCATTGCCGAAGGGCTCGCGCAGACGATTGCCGACGGCACCGTACCGCAGCTTCTGGCCGATAAACGGGTCGTCACGCTCGACCTCGCGCTGATGGTGGCGGGCACCAAATACCGCGGCCAGTTCGAAGAGCGCATCAAGGCCGTTATGGACGAAATCAAAAAAACAAAAAACGTCCTTCTTTTCCTCGACGAACTGCACACGATTGTCGGTGCCGGTTCAGCCGAAGGCACAATGGACGCCGCCAACATCATCAAGCCTGCGCTCGCGCGCGGCGAGCTCCAGTGCATCGGCGCCACCACGCTCAACGAGTACCGAAAGTCCATCGAAAAAGATGCTGCGCTCGAGCGCCGCTTCCAGACCATCATCGTCAAGGAGCCGACCCTTGAAGAAACCATTCTGATCCTCAAGGGACTGCGCTCCAAATACGAAGAGCATCACCATACGAAAATCACCGATGCCGCGCTCGAAGCCGCCACCAAACTTTCCGCGCGCTATCTCCCCGACCGCTTCCTCCCCGATAAAGCCATTGATCTGATTGATGAGGCCGGTGCGCGCAGCCACATTGCCAATATGGTCAAGCCGCCGGAATTCCAGGAGCTTCGCCAGCGCATGATTGAGGCCCAGAAGAAAAAAGACGCCGCCATCCGCGATCAGAAGTTTGAGGAGGCTGCCTCGTGCCGCGATGCCGAGCGCAAAGCCAAAGAGGAATTCGACGCCGCCATGAAAGCGTGGGACGCCGAGCAGAAGGAACACCTCTCCCATGTGGACGAGGAAGAAATCCGCATTGTGGTGTCCAAATGGACCGGAGTGCCGGTGGACAAAATGGGTGAACAGGCGCTGGCCAAACTCCTCAAAATGGAAGAGGAAATCGAAAAGAGTGTGATCGGTCAGAACGAAGCCGTTTCGGCCATTTCGCGCGCACTGCGCCGTTCGCGCGCCGAACTCAAAGACCCGCGCCGTCCGATCGGCTCCTTTGCCTTCCTCGGGCCTACCGGCGTTGGAAAAACCATGCTCGCCAAAGAACTGGCGCGCTTCATGTTCGACGATCCCGACGCGCTCATCCAGATCGACATGTCCGAGTACATGGAAAAATTCTCCGCCTCGCGGCTCGTCGGTTCGCCGCCCGGCTATGTCGGCCACGAAGAAGGCGGGCAGCTCACCGAGCGTGTCCGCCGCCGGCCGTATTCGGTCGTGCTTTTCGATGAAATCGAAAAAGCACATCCCGATGTCGCGCACATGCTGCTCCAGATTCTCGAAGAGGGGCGTCTCACGGACAGCCTAGGGCGCAGTGTCGATTTCCGCAACACCATCATCATCATGACGTCCAACGTCGGGGCAAGCCATACGGCCAAGGCGGGCCTCGGCTTTGCGCCCGTCAGCGACCAGAGCGACTACGAAAAGCTCAAAGAGGTTATGATGGCCGCCTGCAAAGAAACCTTTAAGCCTGAACTGGTCAACCGGCTCGACGACATCATCGTTTTCCGCCAGCTTAGCGAAAAAGATATCGAAGTCATCCTCGACCTCGAAATCGCCCATGTGCAGGAGCGCGTCTCCGTGCGGAAAATCACACTGGAGATTTCGCCCGAAGCCAAAGCGCTCCTCATCAAAAAAGGGTTCGACAAAGCCTACGGTGCGCGTCAGCTCCGCCGCTCCGTCGAACGCCATCTCGAAGACCCGCTGGCCGAAGCCATCCTGCGCGGCGAAGTAACCACCGAAGGCCCTGTCGCCGTCGGTGCCGGTAAAGATAAACTCACCTTCACCCCGGCCAAATAATCGGGCGTTTAACGATTCAGATACCGCACTTCTTCTGTAGCCGGGGTCAGCAGACCCCGGTCCGGCCTCTTCCACCTTCGCCAAGGCTTCGGCGGACAGGACGGAGGCCGACTACAAAAATGCGGCTTATGTTATTTCAATCGTTACGTGCCTTGGTGCGGAATGCAAAGTTGCGTCCGGTATGTTTTTCAGACTTCTGAAAAAGCGCACCCCAGCGCTTCCAACCTCTGGAAGAATCCGGTAAAACCTTTGCAACTTCATTTGAATTTACCGGAGTGAATGTATGGCCGCGCCCAAAAGTATTCTGAAACTGTGTGAAACCTTTGAGCAGCACAGAGAGCACTACAAATCCAGCGGCTACAATGAGACCGAACTTCGCCGCGAGTTTCTCGACCCCTTTTTTACGGCACTTGGCTGGGATGTGGACAATGAACAGGGCTATGCCGATGCCTACAAGGATGTGATCCACGAAGATGCCATCAAAATCGGAGGATACACCAAAGCCCCAGACTACTGTTTCCGGATCGGTGGAACCCGCAAGTTTTTCGTCGAGGCCAAAAAGCCGGCAGTTAACATTCAGTCGGATGTCGCCCCGGCGTTCCAGCTTCGCCGCTACGGCTGGTCAGCCAAACTTCCGCTTTCCATCCTTTCGGATTTTGAAGAGTTGTCGGTCTATGACACCCGCATTAAGCCGGTTAAGAGTGATCGCCCCGCCAAAGCACGGGCGCTTTATTACACGTACGACCAGTATGTGGAAAAGTGGGATGAGATTGCTTCCATCTTTTCACGTGAAGCGGTTCTGAAGGGCTCATTCGATCAATACGCCGACACATCGAAGAAGAAGCGCGGAACGGGTGCGGTGGACGATACCTTTCTTGAAGAGATTGAACGCTGGCGCGATGCATTGGCTCGCAATCTGGCACTGCGCAATCCATCGCTTTCGGTGCGCGACCTAAACTTTGCTGTGCAAAAAACCATCGACCGTCTGATTTTTTTACGAATCTGTGAAGATCGGGGGACAGAAGATTACGGACGGTTGCAAGCCCTGTTGAATGGTGGACGAACCTATCCGCGTCTGATTGAGTTTTTTAAGCATGCGGATGATCGCTATAACTCCGGGCTTTTCCATTTCGACAATGGCGAAAAGGGTCGCTCCGATGCTCCGGACACATTGACGCCGGATTTGAAGATCGATGACAAGGTGCTCAAAGACATTCTCAAGAATCTCTACTATCCTGATTCGCCATTTGAGTTCTCTGTTTTGCCTGCCGATATTCTGGGGCAGGTCTATGAACAGTTTCTCGGCAAAACCATCAGCCTGACAGATGGACACCAGGCCAAGATCGAAGAAAAGCCGGAGGTTCGCAAAGCGGGCGGTGTCTATTACACGCCGAGCTATATTGTGGATTATATCGTCAAAAATACGCTCGGTCGTTTGTTGGACGGCGACAACCCCGAAAAATCGAAACCGATTGCGGTTTCAAAAGCCGCCGAAATTAAAGTGCTGGATCCCGCCTGTGGTTCCGGCTCATTCCTGATTGTGGCGTATCAAGTTTTGCTCGACTGGCATTTACGGCAGTACACCGTTGACCCGGACAGCACCGAGCCCGACGAAGGAAAAATTAAACGTCACGCAGGCGGGAAAACGCCGAAAATTTATCAGGCCTCCGGCGGGGTCTGGCGGCTCACAACCACCGAGCGGAAACGTATTCTGCTCAACAATATTCACGGGGTGGATATTGACTCGCAGGCTGTAGAAGTCACCAAGCTCTCGCTCCTACTCAAAGTGCTCGAAGGCGAAACGCAGCAGCAACTTCAGCGCGACTTCATCAAAGAGCGTCAGCGGATTCTTCCAGACCTTGGAAACAACATCAAATGTGGCAACTCCCTCATCGGGCCGGATTTCTACGAAGATGAACAAATGCTTTTGCTCGATGACGAAACGCAATACCGCATCAACGTCTTCGACTGGAACACCGCCTTTTCCGACATCATGCAACGCGGCGGCTTCGACTGCGTCATTGGTAATCCGCCGTATGTTTTAATGCAGGTTTTAGAGAGGGATGGCAGTTTTGCTTATCTTCGGAAAAACTTTACGTCTGCAACCTACAAAATTGACACCTATCAGGTTTTTATTGAGCAGGCCATTAAGCTTCTTAGAGAAAAGGCATATTTGGGCTATATCACACCAAATACATTTCTTCGAAACGTCCATTCGGAGCCTTTGCGGCGTGTTCTGCTGGAACTCGGTCAGCTTGAGCGTATACGAAACCATCTATACTCTGTTTTTTCTGGAGCAAGCGTGGATACGTGTGTGTTTTCTTTTAGAAAAGGGGCGTCAACATCATCGACAACACCAATTCATGCCGAGGAGTCAGCCTCTCCAAAT
>Ga0190284_1001179_pt1 | contig 12037 bp, 12 predicted proteins | sample 48691812_MG_FD_161668 | JGI IMG/M metagenome (GOLD analysis project Ga0190284, IMG submission 161668) | Hydrothermal vent microbial mat bacterial communities from Southern Trench, Guaymas Basin, Mexico - 4869-18-1-2_MG | ecosystem: Environmental > Aquatic > Marine > Hydrothermal vents >...
CGCTCGAGCATCGTCTTCCGGCCCACGCCACAGGCCGATGCCCTGTTCGCCGAACTGGCGGGCGAGGCAGTGGGCCAGGGCGAGTGGGAGATGGTGAAGACGCGCATCCTGGAGACACTGCGGGCTGGCAAGGGCACCGACTACCAGGGGCTGCTGGAGGAGATTCTGGCCCGTCTGCCCCAGCGGCAGTCTTCGATGCTCTACGCAGCAGAGATGATCACCGCCGTCATCCTGAGCCTGCACCAGTTGCGGGAAGATGCCTCAGCCGCCGGGCTGTTTGATAAGTTGCGCTCGTTGGGCTTGCCCGACGAGGCCGGCCTGAGTGCGCTGGCAGGCCTGACGCTGGGGCTTTCCTTCGTCGAGCGCATTAACCGACGCCTGATCAGCCTCCTGCTCTCCTACACCGGTCGCTACCAGGAGATCCTTTCGCGCCTCAGCGCCGAGAACAAGCGGCGGCTGTCCAATTTCGTCGGGGATGTGATAAAGGTCGTCGAGACGTAGTCTCCTTTTTTTCGATAAATTTTTTCGTCTTGTTCGTCTCTATTGTCTCTTTAGAAAGGGGGATGCTCTCATGTCAAGAATAGCTGTTGTCACCGACAGTACCGCCTATCTGCCGCCCGAGTTGGTCGCGCAGTACGGCATCCACGTCATGCCCCAGCAACTCATCTGGGGCGACGAAACCTTCCTGGACGGTGTGACGATAGACCCGCCGACCTTCTACGAGCGCCTGAGCCGCAGCGGGGACATTCCAACCACCGCCCAGGCTTCAGCGGGGGAGTTCGCGGCTCTCTTCGCCGAGGCGGCCCGCAACGCTGACGGTATCGTGGGAGTTTTCATCTCCACGGAGTTGAGTGGTACCGTCGCCTCGGCATTGGCGGCGCAGGAGTTGTTGCCAGACCTGCCCATTGCAATTGAAGTGGTGGATTCCCGCTCCACCACGATGGGGCTGGGCTTCGTCGCCCTGGCTGCGGCCCGCGCGGCGGCCAAGGGGAGGGGATTGGCAGAGGTGGCCTCCGCCGCACGAGAACTCGTCCCGCGCGTGAACGTGCTCTTCATCGTCGAGACGCTGGAGTACCTGCACAAGGGTGGGCGCATCGGCGGGGCCTCCCGCCTGCTGGGCAGCGCGCTGCGCATTAAACCCCTGCTTCACCTGAGCGAAGGGCGCATAGATGGCCTGGAGCGGGTGCGCACCAAGAGGAAGGCAGTGCAGCGGATGCTGGAGGTGATGGCGGAGCGGGTGGGGAACGCACCTGTCCACGCCGCCGTGATCCACGCCAACGCGCCGGAGGAGGCGACCAGGTTACGGGAGCAAGTCAGGGAGCGGTTCCCTTACACCGAACTCCACCTGGCCGAACTCAGCCCAGTCATCGGCACCCACGTCGGGCCGGGCACGGTCGGGGTGGCGTTCTACACTGGAGAAGGAGGAGAATGATGCGTATGCGTGATAGTTGTCCTTTCCTGGAGAGAAAGCCCGGCGAGCAGGGCCTGCTATGCTGCACGGCGGGCGTGAACTTTTACGCCGTCGGCCAGGCGCGCGAGCTGTGCCGGCTGTGCCCGCTCTCCGCTGGGGGTTGGATGCCCACCTGCGAATTCCTGGAGGTTTACACTTTCTTGCGCGTGGAGAAGAGACAGCAGCGGATCGAGGTCAGGTTCGATTGCTGGCTCCCGGAGGGCAAGGCCACCCAGCCCCGCTGTGCTGCCTGCCCTGCTGCGGGTGCGCCGCTTCCCTCTGGAAGTGGCAATGGAACGCCGGAAGTGCAGCCTATACAGGCTGTCGTTAGACACCCGCTGAGAGAGGGCCTGTAGCGATGCCCATTATGCTGATCTCCGTCGTCATCCCGGCTTATAACGAGGAGAAGTACCTGGGCCGTTGCCTGGCGGCCCTGGCACGTCAGACCTATCCCGCCAACCGTTTCGAGGTCATCGTGGTGGACAACAATTCCACCGACGCCACGGCAGAGATTGCCCAGCGGTATGGAGTGCGGGTGATCGCGGAACCACGCAAGGGAGTGGCCTACGCTCGCCAGGCTGGCTTCGCGGCGGCGCGGGGAGCGATCATCGCTTCCACCGACGCCGACACCGTCGTGCCACCTTTTTGGGTGGCCCGCATCGCGGCCCATTTCCAGGCCAACCCCGCCCTGGGGGCTGCCTACGGCCCGGTCTATTGGCCTGACGGGCGACGGATAGAGCAATTATTGGTGCGCTACCCGGTCACCTGGGGACTGTGGACCAGCAACCGGGTCCGGCGCAGCCTGTGGTGGGGCAGCAACTTTGCCGTGCGCCGGGAGGTCTTTTGGGCGGCCGGCGGCTTCCCCGTCCAGTGGGGCGCGGGGTCTGGCGAAGACACCGAGCTTGCGCGAAGGGTGCGTCGTATCGCGCCGGTGCGCTTCGACCCGGACCTGGTTGTGCACGCCTCCTCCCGCCGTATGCGCGAGGGGTGGGCCAACGTGGGGAAACGCATGGCGGTGAGCATAGCCAACCGCGTGGTGCTGCAGCGGCCCCCACTGCCATTCCTGGACATCCGTTGAGCGATGGCCCCCAACCTGCTAGAGGTCCTTGTCGTACTGTTCATCGTCACACTGCTGATCTGGTTGCTCGAACAGGACTTTCTGCCCTTGCGCCGGGATCAGAAGTGGACGCTCTACGCCCTGCTGCTGCTGGCCGCCCTCGCCAGCCTCACGGCCTACGTCTGCCGGGCCGTCGCCTGGAAGCCGGGGGCCGATTCGTGGCTGGCTGGGCTGCTGATACTTGCCGTCGGCAGCCTGGCCCTGTGGCTGGCTCAGAGGATGGAGTAGACCTGTTGATGAGGAGGTGTTAGTGGCCAGACAAGAGCAAGTCGATCCCATTCTAGCTCACATCGCCATCATCATGGACGGCAACGGACGCTGGGCACAGCAGAGGGGGCTGCCCCGCTCGGCCGGTCACAGGGCGGGCGTGGAGACCGTGCGGCACGTCGTCCGTGCCTGCGCCGACCTGGGTCTCAAGGTGCTGACGCTGTACACCTTCTCCACCGAGAACTGGCGACGCCCCGAGCCGGAGGTCGCTCTTCTGATGCGCCTGACCGAGGACTATGCCCGCCGGGAGGTAGACGAGCTCGACCGGAACAACGTACAGCTTCGGATACTCGGCCGCCGCGAGGGCCTGCCCGCCTCGTTGCTGCGGGCAATGGATGAGGGAATACGCCGCACAGCGCACAACACGGGGCTGGTGCTCAACCTGGCCTTCAACTACGGGGGGCGGGCGGAGATCGTGGACGCGGCACGGGCAATGGTGACCGCCGTCCGGCAGGGCAAATTGAACCCGGCTCTGCTGGACGAGGCCGTGTTCGGCCACTTTCTCTACACCGCCGGGCTCCCGGATCCAGACCTGGTCATCCGCACGGCCGGGGAGATGCGGTTGAGCAACTTCCTCATCTGGCAGGTGGCCGGCGCCCTCTTCTGGAGCACACCGGTCTATTGGCCCGACTTTGACAAAACACATCTCCTGGCGGCCATCCGGGCCTGGCAGGAGGGCAGGGAAAGCATATGGTGACCGTTCAGAGATGCGAGTCCAGCGCCGGTCGAGCAGGAGCGCAGCGACGTATCGAGACCAAGCAGGTTGTGCATACGGCTCCGCTCGCTCGATTTCGATACGCTGGTTTCGATACGCTTTCAAAGATCCTAGATGCCTTGCGTAATGTATTGACTTACCGGTACCTGCCGGTTGTCCTGGCGATCCTGGCCATGACACTCACCGCGCCTACTTTATGGAGGGGATGGGTGGGGGATGACCTGATTCATCGGACAACGCTGCTTTCATCAAGCCTGCCTGCATCGCTCAAGGGACTCTTTACGTTTCTTGATCCGACTAAGAACATCCGGCTTATGGATCTGGGTACTATCCCGTGGTGGACCTTGGACACGGTGCATACCTCCTTCTTCAGACCTGTGACCGTGCTAACGCTTTGGCTCGATTACCAGCTTTGGCCCAATTCCCCCGTGCTGATGCACGCTCAGAACATCCTATGGTACGGAGGTGTGTGTGCACTGGTGGCGCTTTTCTACCGGCGGTTCATGGAGCATGCTTGGGTAGCTGGCCTGGCCGCGTTCCTCTTCGCCGTGGATGTCGCTCACATTGGTGCCGTAGCCTCGTTGGCCGGCCGCAATGTTCTGCTGACAGTCCTTTTCGGCCTGTTGGCCATTCTGGCCCACGACCGATGGCGTCGGGAAGGCTGGCGTGCCGGTGCCTTATTGGGGCCGCTCTGGCTGGTATTGGCCATGTTGTCAGCGGAGGCGGGTGTGGCAACAGGGGCCTATCTTCTGACCTACGCCATTCTTTTAGACCGTGGGACGTGGCGTCGGCGGTTGGGTTGCCTGTTCCCTTATGCTGCTGTGATCGGTATCTGGCGGCTTGTGTATCAACATCTAGGCTATGGAGCCTGGGGGTCCGATTTCTACGTCGATCCAGGACGGGAGCCAGTGCGCTTCGCCGCGGGCGTTCTGGAGCGAGGGCCGTTGCTCCTCCTGGGGCAGTGGGGCGGGATAGACCCAGGCTTGTATACCCTGTTGTCCGTGCGGGCGAACCGCGTCTTCTGGCCCATCGCTCTGTTGTTCATAGTCGTGGTGGTAATCGCACTGGCTCCCCTGCTCCGGAAGAATCGCGTGGCGCGTTTCTGGGGGCTGGGGATGGTCCTCGCCGTGGTGCCAGCCTGTGCAATCAGTGTGCCCAGTGGCCGCCTTCTTATCTTCGTAGGTCTTGGAGCTATGGGCCTGATGGCTCAGTTCATCGGAGGTCTGTTCGATCGATCTGGCTGGCTGCCCGTTCACCGAATCTGGCGCATCCCTGCCTGGATACTGTGCCTTCCCTTGATAGGGCTTCATGCCGTCCTCTCTCCCATCTTGCTGCCCATCACGCCGGCAGTTCAGGATCCTTTCTTCCAAAGTGTAACCGATATTGGCCCGCTTCCAGAAACAGAGCAACAGGATGTCGTCATCGTCAATGTGCCAAGTCCTGGTCACTTTATTTATGTGCCCGGTCTGAGAAGCGTCCTCAGTCAGCCCATGCCTGCCCACATGCGGGTTCTGGCGCCCGGCTGCTTCTCCGTTGACGTGACCCGAGTAGATGCCTATACCGTGGTGGTTCGGCCTGAGCACGGCTACCTTATACCGCCCGGTACTACGGGAGTGGGAGAGAATCTGGATTCATTACCTCCTGTTCATCTCGCGTATGGATACCAACACGGTGATGCGTTCTTTCGAGGTGATGCTTTCCCTATGGCCCTGGGCCAGCGGGTTGAGCTGACAGGAATGAGTGCTGAGGTGATCGCACTGACAGATGACGGGCGGCCGTCGGAGGCCCAAATACGATTCATCCGGCCTTTGGAAAATCCGTCCCTGAATTGGCTGCAATGGGACTGGGGGAAAAGCGCCTATGTGCCATTCATACCTCCCGTGGTTGGCGAGACGGTGCGGGTCCCTGGACCCTTTTGAATATGGTCACCAGTCTCGTCCCCTGGCAAGCCTAAATGAAATGGACCACGACGGCACTTACACACGGTTTACGCAGCGCGGCTTCACCGCTTGGTCTTTCGGCACAACCCGGCGGCCCCCGCTGCCGATGCCGGACATCCGCTAATATTGATAGCAACAGAGGAGGTAGTAACAATGGGACTGGAAGATGTTATCCACACAATTGCATCCACTGGGCGAGCCGAAACGCTTGCTAACATCACCGCCAGCGCAATACAGCACGAGCCGGCCCGTCGTCTGCTCATGGGCTACGTGGACCGGCGCATCAATCAGCGTCTGGATGAGGCTTATGACATCAACGAGCGCCGTCCGCCTCGCGTCACCCAGGACAAAGCGTACATCGTGCGCGCTATCGTGCATTCGATTGATCGCGCCCTGGCACGGGGCTACGTCTCCGAAGCCGTGGTGAAAGGCGTGCTGCGTGGCCTGGTGATGAACGCTTTTCTGCGCGAGGAGCACAAGGACGCCTGGGAACGCTTCCGCCAGGAGCACGACGGCCACAACCCGCCCAGTTTCGTCGTCATCTCGCCGGGCAAACTGTGTAACCTGCACTGCAAGGGGTGCTACGCCAGTTCCGGCAACGACAGCGAGAAACTGGATTGGGAAGTCTTCGACCGCATCATCAGCGAGGCCCAGGATCTCTGGGGTTCGGGCTTCGTCGTCATCTCCGGCGGCGAGCCGCTGGCCTATCGCTCCCAGGGCAAGACCGTCCTGGACGCAGCAGCCAAACACCAGGATACGTTCTTCCTGATGTACACCAACGGCACGCTGATTGACGAGCGGATGGCTGCCCGCATGGCTGAGGTGGGCAACCTCACCCCGGCCATCTCCGTCGAGGGGTGGGAGGAGCGCACCGACGCCCGCCGTGGCAAGGGAGTATTCCAGCGCGTCCTGCGATCCATGGCCAACCTGCGCCAGGCCGGCGTGCCCTTCGGCATCTCCCTCACCGCCACACGAGAGAACTGCGAGGAGATTCTCTCCGACGAGTTCCTCGACTTCTTTTTCGAGGAGCAGGGAGCCATCTACGGCTGGATTTTCCAATACATGCCCATCGGACGGGGCATCACACTGGATCTGCTCCCCACGCCGGAGCAACGGGTCTGGATGTGGAAGCGCACCTGGCAGGTCATCCGTGAGAAAAAGTACTTCCTGCCCGACTTCTGGAACCTGGGCACCTGCTCCAACGGCTGCATCTCGGCCGGGCGACAGGGCGGCTACCTCTACTTCGACTGGAACGGCAAGGTGATGCCCTGCGTCTTCATCCCCTACTCACCGGTCAACGTCAACGACGCCTACCGGGAAGGCAAGACGATGAACAACATCCTGGAGGAGCCGTTCTTCAAGGCTATCCGCGAGTGGCAGGACGGGTACGGCTTCGCGGCGACGAAGCCGGAGGAGCACAACAACTGGTTGATGCCCTGCCCCATCCGTGATCACCACCGCAACTTCCGGCGCATCCTGGAGGCGACCGAGCCAGACCCGGAGGACGAGGCCGCGCTGCAGGCGATGATAGACCCGGCCTATCGCGATGGGCTGATCCAATACGACGAGGCCGTAGCGCGGCTGATGGACCCCTTATGGGAACGGGAGTACCTGGGCAACGGCCGGAGGCCGCAGAGCAGTGATGGAAGAGCAAGGGTGGATGATGTGCATCAAACCGGCCACCGTGTCTGACGAAAACACCTTCTCCCTGGCGAAAAACGTGCCGCTGCGCTGCCTCAGCGTGGCTCAGTTCACGGCGCTGGCGGCGACCTACGCCATCTACTTCGCCTTTCTCCTCTCAACCATCGCCCAGTTCACCACCTCGGCCGATGGTTCCCTCATTCCCCACACCGTGCCACAGGAGCGGCTACTCGCAGCCAATTCCATCTTCCAGGTCACGGCGCTGGGAGCACAGGGGGCGGGGATGGTACTCCTGGCCCCACTGTTGCTTCATCTTGGCGGCGCGCAGGCGGCGGGAATGGCGGTCGTGCCGTTGTTCGCACTGGCGGCGTGGATGTGCGCCCGGCTGCCTGCCCAGTTGGGAAGGAGAAGCAGAGAACAAGCCCCCCGGACGTGGGCCTCGCTGCGGGACGACCTGCGTGCTGGGTGGCGCTTCGTCGCCAGCGATGCATCCATGCGTCAGGCTATCGGCTGCCTGGTGCTCGTCTCCGCCCTCTTGCTCATGCTCACGACACTCATACCCGGCCTGGCAACCCGCACCTGGGGAGTGCCGGTTGAGTACGTGGCCTACCTGGCCGTGCCCGGCGGCTTTGGCTTCGGCCTGGGTGTGTGGCTGGTGGGGCGGCGCGGGCACATGCTGAAAGAAAAAGCATGGATCAGCACCGGCCTCCTGGCTCTCGGCGGGGGGCTGGCCCTGTTACCGGCCCTGCGCGTATTGCGTGGCCTCTACGTCCCCCTGTTCCTGCTGGTCTCCGTCGGGATGGGGACCGGATTCGCGCTGGTCATGGTGCCGGCCCGCACAGTGATGCAGGAACGCTCGCCGGACGAGATGCGAGGGCGGGTGATCTCCACCCAGTTGTTCCTGAGCAACATCGCCTCTACCCTGCCCCTGCCGCTGACGGGTGGTCTGACAGACCTCATCGGTTTCCGGCGCATATTCGCGCTCCTGGCATTGGTCGTCCTGGGCATTGGGGCTGTCAGCGTGCGGCACGCGCGCGGGTGAACCACAAAAAATTCCGACCTGTGCAGTTAAGACTTCGGAAGTCTCTACCACGAGCATCTCGAAGGCAAAATCGGCCAATCTCTTGACAAAGTCGCCTTTTGGTGGTATAATTCTTTCGTAACTTTCGGAAGATTAGGCAGTTTTTAGATCGTTTGGAAAGATAGTGATGAAATTATCCTCCAGGCAACGGGATTTTATGAGCAATCTGTTCGACCTCCATCGTGAGCACAGAGCCCCGGTGCGTTATGTGGAGGTGGCGCGGGCACTGGACGTGAGCCCGGTCACAGCCTACGAGATGCTGCGCCTCCTGGAAAACAAGGGACTGGTGCGCTCCGAGATGGCACGTCCCCAGGGCCACAGGGGCCGCTCCGTCGTCGTCTTCTCACCCACGGAGAAGGCGACAGCACTCCTGGCCGAGTTGACGGGCGACACCCTGGGCGAGAGAGAATGGGAGGAAGCCAAAGCAGGCGTCCTGGAAGCACTGGACAGGGGAAAGGGTACCAACTATCAAGACTTGCTGGACAAACTTCTGCTGCGCATCCCGGAGCGCAAATCGCCGCTCCTTTTCGCAGCGGACATGGTCACGGCCATTATCCTGGTCTTCTACGAGTTGCGGGACACAGCGGCGGCGAAGAGCATCTTCTCCCACCTGCGCCGGTTCGGCCCGCCGGGACGGGCAGCGCTCTACTCGTTGGCCGGCTTCAGCCTGGCCCTCTCGCTGGTCGAGAGGGCCAACCGGAGCGCCACTTCGCTGCTGCTTTCCTATTCTCAGCAGTTCCACCAGCACCTGGACAGCCTGACAGGGGAAGAGAAAGCCCGCCTGTCCGATTTTGTCTACGAGGTACTGCGAGCCTTCGGCCTATGAGGGAGGAAGCAGGTTGCAGAAATATTATATACGAGGAGGTGAGGCATATTACGTTTTACGCATTACGTTTCTGGTGTGAACGGTTTCTCACTGAAGCAACTGACCAATAGCAAACAAACAGGAGGTAAAACGATGGCTGGATTGATCGAAAAGAGCTTGCTGCTGGGCCTGGGCATGCTGACGCTAACCCGCGACAAGGTGAACCAGTTCGTGGACAAACTGGTCGAGGAGGGGGAGGTCAAACCAGAGGAAGCCCCCAGTGTTGTTGACAGACTGGTGGAGCGGGGCGAAGCGGAGCGGAAGGAACTACGCAAACTGGTGCGCGACGAGCTCGACAAGACCCGCTTCGTGGCTTCCCGCAAGGACGTCGAAGCACTGAGCCAGAAGATTGACGAACTGACCGCCAAGGTCGAGGAACTGGCAGGCAAGAAACCGGCGAAGAAGCAGACGGACTGACAACACACCGGCCGGATGATAGCAAACATCCGGCCGGTGCCGGGCTTGTGCCCTTGGGAGGACAGTTATGATCAAACACATCGAAACAGACGTCGTGGTCGTCGGGGCCGGCACAGCCGGCACTTACTTTGCCTGGCGTTTGGCCCAGGTTGGTTTCAAGACTGTCGTACTGGAAAAGCGCCGCCTGGAGCAACTGGGCACTGACATCGGCATCTTCCACGTGGACGAGATTCGCTTCGCCCAATTCGGCATTCCCCTGCCCACGGGCGATGAACTGATAGGCTACTACCCCGATGGCCGGGCCTGGCCGCCGGACGGTGACGACTTCAAACTGGTAAAGTATGCTTTCTACGTTATGGAGAAGTCGCTATTCATCCAGCGACTGCAACGTTACGCCACCCTGGCCGGTGTGCAGTTCATCGAGCAGGCTGCCGCCGGCGACCTCATCATCGAGAACGGCACGCTCGCAGGCCTGCGGGCCACGACGGACGACGGGGAACTGGAGGTGCACGCCCGAATGGTTGCCGATTGCTCCGGCATTGGCGGCGCGGTGCGTACCCGCCTGCCCGACGACTTCGGCGTCGAGAATGACCCCATCTCCGACGACGACACGCTGTTCGTCATCCTCCAGTACTGGGACGACATCGCAGGCGACCACCCGACCGGGCTGAACTTTTACCCGTTCCACAAAACGTTCTGCAACCCCAGTTACGGCGACGGGGCCATCCTGGGCATCGGGCAGCCGGGCGGCTACGAGCAGGCCGAGCGGGTGCAGCAGGTGTTCCTGGCCGAGCGTTTCCCCAACCAACATCGGCTCGTGAAGCGCTGCCAGGGGCCAACGCCCTTCCGCCGCCCGCCCTACTCGCTGGTGGGGAATGGCCTCGTGGTCATGGGAGACGCGGCCTTTATGACCAAACCCTTTTCCGGTGAGGGGGTGACCTCCGGCTTCACCGCCTGTCAGATCGCAGCCGAGGTCGTCGCAGCCGCGTTGTCGAAAGGTGACGTCAGCCGGGCGGCGCTGTGGCCGTATAACGTGCGCTACTTCCGCGACCAGGGAGCGAAGTTCGCCGAACTCCTGGCGCAACTCCCCGCCGCAGCAGAACTCTCACGGCGGGACGTGAACTACCTCTTTGAGCAAGATATCATCTTCAGTGGTGAAGACTTCACCCAGATGAACCGCGATTTCGAAGTGCGGAGGTCCAGCGGCGAAGTGCTCTCCCTGGCGGCCAAACTGGTCCGGGGCGTGATCAGCGGACAGTTCTCGGTGGCGAGTCTCAAGGCGCTGCTGGGAGCGATGTCGGTCTCCGGCAAACTCAGGGCTGCTTACGAACGTTACCCTGAGACGCCCGCCGGCTTCGAGGCGTGGGTGGCGGAGGTGCGCCCGCTCTGGGAGGCAGTGGGGACCTGTACTGAGCGGAGTCGAAGTAAATGAGCCTGAAAATCCGTCTGGCGCGGCAGTTCATCCACCGCCTGAGCCCGCAGGAGGTGCTTGACCTGGCCGGGGAAGCTGCGCGGGAATGGATGGCCCGCATGCCTGTGGAGGAGCGGGCCGCCTTCCTGGGCCGGCTGGTGGAGGAGAACCTGAGTGTGGCCCTGCAGGGGCTGGGGCGGGAAGATCGGGCCGCGCTGATGAACAGCCTCCTGCCGCTCGTCGCCCGCCACTTTCCGCTGGATGACGTGGATATTCTGGGGACCTTCGCCGATTTCGAGAGTCCCCGGAAGCCGGACTGGGAGGGGTTGTAGCCGATGCGCGTTGCCATCACCACCGACTCATTCCGCGACGGGCTAGGAGGCGTGGCCACGGCCGTGGCCACGCTGGCCCGCACGTTGCGAGCGACGGGCCACACGGTGCGCATCTTCACCGCCGCCGACCCCTCCCACGCCGCGCTGGAACTGGACGTGGCCGGGTTCCCAGCGCTGCACTACGAGCGGCTGCCCGGCGGGCGGGTCGTCGTCGCGCCGGTCGGCCTGGCGCGAGAGTTGGCCGCCTTCCAGCCCGACGTCATCCACAACCACTCCATGGCCGCGATGGGCACCCAGGCCCTGGCGGCGGCCCGCTTGCTGGATGTCCCCATCCTGGGCACCTGCCACGTCTACCTGGCCGGCTTCCTGGGCTACGCGCCACTGCCGCTGGACCGTGTGCCCCTGATGGACGAGGCCGCCTGGCGCTACACCGTCACCTTCTTCAACCTCTTCCCCCTCATCACCACACCCTCGCAGGTGATGGCGCGGGAGTTGACCGCCCACGGGCTGCGCGTGCCGGTGGTAGCCGTCTCCAACGGTGTGGACACCCGCCTGTTCCGCCCCGGCCCACGGGTGAGCGGCAAGGATAGCGTGATGGTGCTGCACGTGGGGCGGCTGAGTTACGAGAAGAACGTAGACCTTCTACTACGCGCTTTCGCCCGCATTGCAGGGGACTATCCCGCTGCGCGGTTGACCATCGCTGGCGACGGCCCCGACCGGGAGGCTCTGGCCCGCCTGGCCGGCGAACTGGGGCTGAGCGAGCGCGTCTGCTTCACCGGATTCGTGCCCCACGAGCAACTG
>Ga0190284_1001181_pt1 | contig 12036 bp, 10 predicted proteins | sample 48691812_MG_FD_161668 | JGI IMG/M metagenome (GOLD analysis project Ga0190284, IMG submission 161668) | Hydrothermal vent microbial mat bacterial communities from Southern Trench, Guaymas Basin, Mexico - 4869-18-1-2_MG | ecosystem: Environmental > Aquatic > Marine > Hydrothermal vents >...
CACACGCGTCATGCCGCTGATCCGGATAAACTCCTTAAAATCCCTGGCGATAAACTGCGGGCCATTGTCGGAGATAATTCTAGGCCTGGCGTCGGGAAATTTTTTCCTTTTAACAGGCCCGCGTTCGACAGCATGCGATACACGCTGGAAGGACTGACGGCTACAACGTTTGAACTCACCGGTTTTTACGGATCGCAGCGGAGTAAAAATCCAGTGCAGTGACTTGTTAGCTCATTTTAAAGTATCTAACTTGTCCATATTCATGGATTCCCAAAAATTTCTGTTAAAATGAAAATTATGCCAATTATCAACTTTTAATCTTCCATGACCTTCTTTTACTTTCTCACGAAGTTCTTCTGCATCAGTAATTCCTGTCACAATAGCTAATTTATTAAAATATTTATGCTGTGTGGCACGAATAAAAAAGGGGTATCTATTTCCGTGAGTTGAATAATGGAGTGTCTGTGGATACCATCTACTTTCAGGTGTGATAAATGACATAAGGAGCGTTAAAAGTTCAGCTTGCATTATGTCTCCGAATGGCAAGTCCTCACGATCTGCATGACGCTTCAAGAGTTCAGCCGCTGGTGAACACAGTCTTTTGCCTTCAGGAGCTAAAACTGTTTGCAATGTTTCTGAATAACCATAAAATGCATCAAATGTTTCAAAATTAGAATCCCCATATCTATCTGACGATGGAAGCAGGTAATGTGAAGTGAATATCTCGTGGAGTACTTTATATGATCCTGTTTTCAGTAAAGCAGCGACAATATATAGAAAAGATTCGTATACAAAAACAGAGTGAGCTTCAAACCAAGAATCACTCCAACTCGTTATTTCAGGAGGGCGGGACTTTAACTCTCTCAATTTTTCCAAAACTTCAATCAAGACTTCTGAGAACTCCTTTTCATCTGTTGATTCACTTTCTAGTAAAATCCAATCAACAATGTGGTCTCTGATGGCTTTGAGCTTGTTTGCATCTTCCAAGATCTTTTCACCCATAGATTCAACTTCTGGTCGCTCTCGAACTCTTAAATCATCTGCGTAGCCGATACATGATTCAATGAAATCACGTCTGTAATGATTAAGTCCTTTCTTATCCTGCAAAATAGCTTGTTTTAGAGAATTAAACTTTGCAAACGCTTCGCTCGTTGGAACAGGCGTGTCACTTGTTATAAAGATTGGGACTTTCCCCTTCTTTGGCTTTACGTGCTGAGGCTTCCCATAAAGCAAACGAATCAACTGCTCCCAGTTTTCGTTTTCGGCTTCAGAAGTCGAAAAATTTATCCATATTCTTGATTTCATAAAAGCAGGAAGGATAGGCTCACCATCATCTCCAAATTCACAAACAATAGGTATAAATTTAGACTGTTTTACCTTTTCATAAACTTCGCTTGAAATTATCTGCGATTCTGTACCTACACCTGCTTTGCGTGCATTAGCTTTTTCAGCGTACTTTCTATCACATATCACTAATACATGCGTTACTGAAGTGTCGGTTACCATAAGCTCCATGAAAGCGTATTTGTCATCGCCTTCCTTTAAATCATATATGTCAAGGACAACATCTATCCCATCGGCAATTAGCCTATCAGCCCAATGCTTAACCAATTCTTGGTGCTGTTGATCGCTCCAGCTATATGAAATAAAAACTTTTGGTTCCATAAATCTTCTTTTCCTGTTTTGAGAGCTAACATAGAAGTCTGCGGCGGCGGTTAGCCGTCCGTAAAACTGATCTTGTTCTCATTTTTTAAATATTTATAGAGTTTTCTGCAAACCATGTCTAATTCATTCTGCCAAATTTCATTGTCATAATGAATCAATGGTCCATCATATTTGTTTAAATATTCAGTTAGAAGGTCATATAAGGAAAAATCAACATTTTCATATATACCTTTTTCTATCAGATAGCCACCAAGACAATGTAATGCTCCTATATATCTATTCTGTGTGGTTTTAGATTTACTGGATAGATTTGCATGTTGCCAAAACATAATGAAGATTTGAATCAAACCTTCTCCCAGTTTTTTTTCTTTGCTTGGATTTTCATTAATAATCCAATCTTTTATCCATTTATTGTTTGGTGTATTCATTCTATTGTTATTCTTATTTTGAGAACGTCGCAAATGAGGATTTGGCGCGGCTACGCGACAATATCCTCAATTTGTCTTGTTGGCAATTCTTGCCATATCGTCATTCTGAGACATCGGGAACAATGTCTGGAGGATCCTCGTGCACTTCTATTGGAAGCTCTTTTGGCGATTCGTCGGGTTTCTCCGGAGGGGGGTCTGTCTCCGGCTTTTTGGGCTCATCGGGCAAGACAACAACCGGCGGCATTTCACGGACCTCAATATCTGAGCAGCCCGCAGTGACCATCCCGCCAATGATGGCCGCTGTAGCCACAGCTTTGCCAAGGGTTCCCAACGTCCGTTGAGTTGGCGAGTACAGCGATGGTGCCGCGACAGAAGGTGCTTTCCCATGTATGTGAATGCGGCAACCCGCCTCCCCAACATGAATCTCATCTTTGTCCAGTACTACAACCGGTTTTCCGCTAGGGACATTCAGGGTACGCCCCATGCGGGAGAGAGTCAGGTTGGTTGCTCCTTCCGGCCGATACAGGATCAACTTGTCATCTGCAGATACCCACAGCTCAGCAGCAACGGAGTCATCGCACTGCCACTGAATCTTTCCTTCTTCATCCAGGCGTAGCCCAGGTTGCCGGCCAGGAATCGCAACGCAACGTGTATACTTAGAATGGGACGACCTGTCTTGAATGGTCTCAATACATATAGCCAGAGGTTCGGGCATAATCTATCTCCTTTCTTCACATACGTGTCGGACACAGCCGCAAGGCGGAGGCCGACGTATCATTTTGACAACATTACACATCGATCAAATGCCGAGACGTCTTCTTCGGCTTGAGATTCTTGGGCACATCGATGCCCCGGGCCACCGCTTCTTGCATCAGAAATGCAACGGGCCACTCTAAGGATGCCACTCGATTTTCTGCCAGCAACTCACTCATAATGCGGACACGCCACGGGCCACATGGTGGTTCATCTGGGTTGCCTGTATACAGCATGTTCTCGGAGCGGCAGCCTCCGCCACATATAGTAGCCAGGGGGCAGTCCGCACACACCGGTAGACTGGTCGCTCGATGGGGATTTGCCTTCATCAGTCTTGCGGTTGCTTCAAACCCATCTCCATCAAGGTGTCCCACTTTCTCTTCCATCTTGAAACAATTGAACAACGCGCCGTCACTGCGAACATGCACATGCTTGCCCAGGGCACATGAACATCCGTCCCTGCGATACGTCACTGGGCTAGATGTCTGGGCGGGAACGGTCACGCCTGCACCGAAAGCTACGCGATCAAGTGCCGATTCCAAAGAGGGGCGGTCCTTGAACAGGTGCTCACCAGTTTCCCTCCCACTCATGTAGAGTACACCAAGGGCGATAGGTGTATTTGCAGGAAGACGCTCGCGAATTCGTGACAGCTCTGATGCGACTGTTTCTGCGTTCTGTGGTGTCAGCATAAGATCAACCGAGACTCCCCCTCCGTACTCAGCCAGTTTCTGGATGCCGAGAAGGGCATTTTCGAATCGCTCACCACCAGATGCCGAATCACATGACGCCGCTGTTGGTCCGGCCAGGCTGACGCGAATCTTCAGGCCTCGTTGCGCCAGACCTGCAACTTCCTTGGCTATAGCGTCGTCCGCCAACGGTATACCGTTGGTGAAAAGCATGACACTCAACCCCAGATCAATGATATGGGATACCAGATCACTGCACCAGGTGACCAATAAGGGTTCCCCGCCAAGAAGCGCGACATGTGTCTCGTGACCGAGCACTTTCGGGATTTGCCTGACGATATGAAGGGCCTGGTCAAGAGTGATCTCTTGGGCTCTTCGATGTCCTGAGTTTGTGCAGCAGTATGAACAATCAAGATTGCAGTCGTTGGTCAATTGCATCTGGACTGTCGGAGGATCCGGCTTGGCTGGACGCGGCGGCTCCCCAAACCCGTGTCGATAAAGGTTCTCGAACAGAGCTTGGGAGAGGATGTCACACGAAGCGTGACCAGAGAGGACAGCCCGAACAGCATCCACTTCCTCCGCAGGTATACGGCAGAAGACCGCATGCTCTCGAGAAACCAGCAAGTTGCCATTTGTGATCGGAAGCAGATCGCAGTCCGTTGGAACAATGCCCTTCTTTGTGTGGCAATCGGCGCTCGTTTGTATGTCCGGTTGTGAGTTCATTTATTGGTCGTTTGAGTTCTCTTCATTTGCCAACGCCTAAGCTCACCTGACGCAATGAAGCGCCAGCGGAATAGCGGTCAGGTGCAGCGTATTGTTGGGTGGCATAACTATTCACTCTCTTCATCGTAGAAATCTTCGTCTTCATCTGTATCGAAACTTACATTTGACGCCCCAATAACCTGCATTAACTTGAGACGATCTCCTGCATCACTTTCCAACTCGGTATAGTGATGCTCTAATTCGTCCATGACAAATGCCTTTGCAGAATTTGATTTGAAGCAATCGAGATAGTCTTCGATGAGCCCAGGGTCGAAATCCAAGGGCGAAATTCCCCTGAGAAATTCTAGATACCCCGAGGTAGACTCTGTATTCATGAAGAACACGAGCAATTCTTTCCATAGAATATCTTCTTCTGAGATGTCTATTTCCCGAAGAAAAACCGATTCCGCTTTTGAACCATGACGCAGCTCATAAGTGTATAAATTTATTTCTCCTGCGCGGGCCTTTATTGTTTCGTACAGCGTCCTTGATATTTTTAATATTATTCTTCGGATGAACTTGCGATATTGCTCTTCATTTGGGGTTCCAAAAAATGATGAATCGTTTGAAATATCAACTTTAAGATATTTTTTTAAAAGGTTACACAGGGCTTTTCGTTCTTTCTTTGCGTCGTAAACAGAGGACAATGAAAACCGATCATACCGAAGAGATTTATAGAACTTTGCCAGCAAACCAAGGAACTCAAGTTGAGGTGAACCGAAATTTATCTTGGCATGAGTTTTCAAGCGCGCAAGAAGATCAAGATGGCTGTGTGTTATTAAGGATTTCTCTAATTCTTCCTGCTCAACTGAATCATTATGTTCAAATAAAATGATGGCGATTTTAAGAAGCCGCTCAAACCCAACAGATGTATTGTAAAGAAACTCGAATACTTCATCAGTGTAATCGAGATTTCTCATCTCGTGATAACGTCGAAGTCCATTATAGATAAATGCACCAGATATACTTATCTCCTCCCCAAGCCTGAAGTTTTTCCAGAAATTAGTTGCTTTCATTATATTTTAACCTTGCTTGGAACGATCCTTTTTTGCCACCCAACGCCCCGCATCAGCGGCCCAGCTCTGCTGGGTCCGACTGCATGCGTTTGTTAGGTGCGTGGTTAAATAGATTCGTTAACTACTGTTTGTAAAAGTTCCACTGCTTTATCAACAATAGGTCCAGCAAGTGGGTCCTGCTGTAAGGCCTGAAATGGACCTTCGCCAAAATACAAACCGTCTGACGCAAGAAAAGTCAGTCTTATACTTCCAGCTTCAGGAGCTGCTAGACGCTCATTATCCCAAGGCCCTATTTGAGCGAGGATAGGTGATGCTAGCTTGACTAGCTCAATCGCCAGTGAATTTAGATTTGAATAGCCTTCTTCTACAATAGTCATCTTACCAGTTTGGTTGATATAGCGAACCCTGCCATCCAAATATGCCGCTAATGTATCTAGTCCACTTTCTAGAGGGACTTCAACAACAACCCCCATCAAATTAGCTTTCGGTACGCTTTGATTGTTTTTCCTGAGCCAATTGTATGCCAGCAACCTTATCCGACTTTCGGTCTTTTCATTCACTGCGATTGCTCTAATGCGAGATGGCTCTTGATCAACAAACAACGCTTTATGCCAATCTTCGCTACTTGAGTCTTCGCTAACGTGGAATAAACCTGGTGTGTCACAGAAAAGAAGGTTGTACATGAAATTTGTTTCATGAGAACTGTATGGATTGTGAAGTGTTTCGGTGCTTGCCGATTTCCGTTTAGTTATCCCGAGAGCTTGTAATATTTTCTTCATGGCTAGTAGCACCTAACGACTAAGCTCACCTGCCGCTATGGAGCGCCAGCGGAATAGCGGTCAGGTGGAGCGCTTGGTTAGCGGCTTCTTCTGCACGCCTCATCCCGTACCGGCATTAGCTTGCTGTTTTCGCAGCGCTTCCACTGCATCCGAAATTCCATTTTCTATTGTACGTTCAGCCCACCGATCCCAGAAATCAACAGTGGCGCTACTCGGACGCTTTCTTGGCTCGTCTATTCGTATGCGGCTGGGCAACATGGCTGCGTCACCAACAACAAGAGCTTCGCCAATATCCAGAATAGGTAGGAGTTCAGCAAAGCCCCCGAGTGTATCCGGCATCAATCGACGGATAACGGATTGGTCTTCCGCATTGGTCAAACGCATAGCAATGAAATTATTACACTGACTCAAGACTGTTCGATTCACTTCTGCGGGACGCTGACTTATGACGACTAATCCAACTCCATACTTCCGCCCTTCCTTCGCGATACGCTCAAATGATTTCAATCCTTCTTCAGATACACCGGATTCATGCCGCTCCGGAATATACAGGTGGGCTTCATCGCAAAGCAAGGCGACCGGATGTTGCTTGCCTTTCTCAGTCCACTGCTGAACTGAGAACACCACACGAGCCACCAAGCCGATAATGAGCGGCAAAATGTCGGACGGAACCTCCGAGAAATCGATAATCTTGACGCCTCCTGTTCCTCGAACCGTGGTGCTTCCAAGTAGCACGGTCGCGAGTTCCTGCATCCACTCGTATCGCATGGCATCGTCACCCGCACTGAAAAGGAAACCAAGGCGACGGTCTCCCGTCTTGGACTGGAGCCGTTGTATGAACCGTGTGAGCTTTCCGTGGAAGGGACCCTGTTTCTGTCTGTTATTCGCGCCAGAAACCATCTCGGTGTCACACTCTCTGAGTTTTTCCAGAACGCTCACAATGCTATACGGCACGGGGCTATCAATCGTGAAGTTTGCGAGCACGTCTTGCTTGTTGTGTTCTTCAAGATAGATCCGTTTTGCGTCGGTCACTTCGCGATTGAAGATCATCGCTTGGTTTGGAGCGTTTTGATCACTTCTATCAAGGAGCAAGGCGAGCATTTCCTCGTACGTCAACAACCAGTAGGGAAGATATAGCACGCCATCTCTCAACGTTCTATTCGCAGTCAGATCACCCGGCCCTGCGACTCTTAGATGACTGATCCCATCGCCGTCTAATGGGGTATACTCACCGTGAATGTCGAATAGGATAGCGCTCGCATTCGGTAACTGAGCGACCTGTTCAAGTATGTGGGCAACAGTCCACGACTTCCCCGATCCCGTGCTACCGACTACAACAGCGTGGCGTTGGAAAAAACGGTTACCGTCAATCCAGGCATCAGCTTCCTCGTCGAGCGTGTACTTGCCCAAACTTAGTGGCTCTTGGCCCTCAACGATTTGCTTCGAAATGGCCCGCATAAACCCAGTAAGACGCTCGCCGCCCAGAATAAAACAAGGAGCGTCAATCTCGGGCACCGTTTCCAGTGTGCGCCGGAAAACATTTTGCTCCGTGCCCACTGCATCAAGAAGGGTCCCTATGAGCGTCACGCGGACGATGTTCTCCACGACAGTGCGATCATCCTGGATGCCGTCGTCGTCCTGTTCGTGTTCATTTAAGCCAACGAGGGCCTTGCGCATGATTTTGTTAATCAGCCCAATCAAATGTTGGCCTGCGCGTGAACTGCGCAGAACGACAAGGTGATTGACCTGCATCCTGCGAAGTGCATCGAGGTCCGACACATTCACCAGAACTGTGCCGGTGTCCACGCTGTACACAGAGCCGATGGCATCTTCGGCGTTGTAGTCAAAAATAGGCATACGCTAACCCCTTCCTTCTCCAGTGATCATTTCCATGAAGTCCTGCAACTGCCAGACGGACAATCCATCCAACACCACTCCGCCGGGGGCGCTTGGTGTGTACACCCTAGTTCCGTTGGGTGCTTCCTCGACGAACAGGAACCGTTTTGGCAGCTCGTTTAGAAAACCAGTCCGGATGTTCTGAGTTAGTTTCCTGGTGACGACTACGAGAGGGATATCGTCCTTCATAACACGATTTACCAGAATCGGCTGGACATGCTCATCGTTGAATCCATAGCCGATACACACGTAGCAAGTGGCTTTGCGGAGAACAGTATCCGCCGCGCTCATCACAGTCCGAAAAGGGTCTTTGTGGACCTCCCTGTACTTGGAGACGCCGGGTGTTACCACAAGAGGCTTCATATCGTCAGGAACCGCTTGTGCGAGGGGGACCGCTATCACGTCTTGGGCGGCATCACGAAACCAGTCGAGAGAGCCGTGAACCTTGAGGATTGTCACCATACCCTCAAATCCGGGTGAAGGCTTCTTCTCTCTATCAACAGACGTTGCTACAAAACGCTGAAGCCAACCGGCAGTTACACCTGTAGACGCATACCCTCCGACCGCGTTCGCCGCGTACTCCGCAACCCGATCGTAATTCGTGGTAACAACGTACAGGTGAGCATCCGCCGTTCGTAAAAGATAGCGGAATAAATCAGACAGCGGAAACGAAACACCACCCTTCAGGAGTTGCTTGTAGAAATCGATATCTTTTGCTGAGACAATTTCCCATGTTACCCTCACCAAAACTTCGACAGTGTCCTGTGGCAGCTCCACATCGTGAAGGGCTTGCTCAAGATCTTTAGTCTCCTCCAATCGCTCTGCAAAAGCATTCCATCCCTCTGGATGTTCTGTGATAGCGGCCAGCAACCCGTCGGCGAGAGTAGGCATAGATGGGAGACCGTGAGGAATCGTTGCTCCAGTGCCTAGCACAACAACCGGGCGTTCAGCAAGAAAGCGTTGGGCTCGTTTCGCTAGTTCTTCATATGTCAATTCTGAATCCACAATCGTCATTTCATTCCAACATTTTGCCGCTAACGGCTAAGCTAACCTGCCGCTATGAAGCGCCAGCGGAATAGCGGTCAGGTTAAGCGCCTTGTTAGACGTTTTTTCTCACCAGTTTCTGTTGTTTAGTAAAAATTGCTGAAATAAGTGATACTGCAACGATATACAATGGTATATCAATTATCTCCGATACAATGGATACCATTGTGGAGGCTTGCAATGAGCTTATAGTATCCGCTCTCATTGACATCCGAAATGAAGCTTGTCCCAAGAATCCAGATATCAACCATAATGCCCACCACCATCCAAGCAAAGGGCTACTTTTCTCGTTTTGCCAATTAGTAGGATTTGTGCTCACCTTCCAAATTTCTTTCATAGCTCGATATGGCTTGTAAAGATTAAGGAAAGGTATGAAGTAATACCCTATTGACCAGCCCGGAGTGAATTCCATGCCTTGTGCACCGAATCCATGGCAATTTGAGTTCGCCCGGTGTATCCATTTCAAAAAGGCGATACCAGTTATGATAAATGCAAGCAAATAAAGAATACCTATGATTTGCTGGCGACTGTCGTTAGCCTCTGCTGCGGCCTGTGAAAACGTACCTGCACTAAGAAGATTCATCTGCATGAAATCCGATACTAGTGAAAGTACGCTAATACCTAATGAAATCCATAACATAGTTTTCAGAAACTTCATCAATGACGTGGGGTCTTTGCTGAAGCGATACTCTTGTTCACCCAGATTTACTTCGATTTCTGACATTATTTCCTCCTTACGTCTAACAGTTATTCTACAACATTGATTTCCCGGAGTTTAGTGTAGGGCGGAGTCCATTGCAACATCTATTTATTATTATTTTCGGTTTGCAAGCCGGATGTTTGTCGTATAATATGTTTTGTATGGAAAAAGATGTTAAGCGACAATGGCGGGTTCCTCGCAAAAAACCTGCATCATTCAATCCGAATCCGCGATGGCCCAAGGGGTATTTTGAAGTGCTGGCAGAAGCGGGGCTTCCTGAGCGTGAGTATTCGTTTTTTGCTCATTGGGTTCGTCAGTTTTTTAATCAAAATCCAGGGAAACCCCGGCGGTCACTTGGAGCCATTGAATTGAAACGGTTTCTTGCGGCTTTGCGGAACAATTCGAAGATGGCAGACTGGCAGATGCGACAGGCAGAGGACGCGCTGGTTCTTTATTATGAGCAGTTTCGCGGCATTGCACTGGGCAATGGGTCTGAGCTGGCGTGTCCGGAGGAGTCTTCTGACGATAAAAAGCACAGGCAGACCAATCCGGTTCCTCCGCTGCGGCGGGTGGAGCCGACTGGATCGGTTCCCGCACCGAAAGAACCAAAACATCCGGAGCGGCGGGTGAATATGGCGGCACTGCGCGAGGCGGTTGAGACGGCACTTCGGGTAGAGCATTATGCGATTAAAACGGAACAAAGCTATTGGCAGTGGATACGCCGTTTTGTGGCCTATCATCACGGTCGCAAACCCAGCGAGATGGATGCGTCGGAAATCCATGCTTTTTTAAGTTACCTGGCGTTAAACAGAGGGGTGGCCGCCTCTACCCAGAATCAGGCGCTGAATGCGATCGTTTTTTTATATCGCAAGGTGATTAAGAAGGACATTGGAGATTTCAGCGATTTTCCCCGCGCCCGGCTCGGGAAGCGTCTGCCGGTGGTTTGTTCGCGCGAAGAGGTGCAATGTCTGCTTCGACTCGTCGAGGGAACCGAGGGGCTGGTTATTCGTCTGCTCTACGGAACCGGAATGCGTATCATGGAGTGCTTGCGTCTGCGGGTGCAGGATATTTCATTTGACCGCAACGAAATCACGGTTCACGCGGGCAAGGGCGACAAAGATCGCCGGGTGCCGCTGCCTGTGTCATTGCATGAGGATTTGCAGGCCCAGCTCGATTGGCGTAAAAAACTGTTTGAACAGGATCGGGTGGAAAATAAACACGAAGTGGAGCTGCCCCACGCGCTGGCAAGGAAGTATCCTTCGGCTCCTTATGAGTGGAAATGGCAGTACGTTTTTCCCGCCGAAACCTTTTCCACGGATCCTCGTAGCGGACGGGTGCGGCGTCACCATTTGCATGAGGTGCGCATCCAGCGGATGGTACGCCGCCTTGTGGATGAAGCGGAGATTACCACCCGAATTACGCCGCATACCCTGCGCCATTGTTTCGCCACACATCTTTTGGAGGCAGGGCAGGATATCCGCACTGTGCAGGAATTGCTCGGACATTCAGACGTGAAAACGACGATGATCTACACGCATGTTCTGAACAAAGGACCGATGGGAGTGGTAAGCCCGCTGGACACGCTGTGACGTTTGGTTTCATTCTGCCTTTCAACATGTAATAGACAATGTTTTCCAAATCAATTTACAGGACGAATCTATATTAGTCCAAGCCAATAATATCGGGGTTTGAGGGGTGAGGGGATGCGTGCTTAGCCAACTCTCGTTATGGCCTTGATGACCTGCTGTTCGTCTTTCTCGGCGTAGACTTCTGTAATGGCGGTGGAGCGATGGCCTGGTACTCTGTCAAATTTTAAGTTGTAAAAAAAATGAGTCTGATATGCCGGTAAGTAATTCTGGGAATTGTCCCGAATTACGCATAGAGGCGTATCATAGCAGAACAGAGTACGAAGTATATTGTAACATTGACAACCGAAGAACAGCAAAACCCGCGTGAGATGGTTACTCAAACTGACCGATTTTCAGTAACCCAACCGCTGTGCTGTTGACTGGTTGATTAGTTAACTGGTTAACTGGGAAAAGATTACAAGACAAATACGCCAAAGCTCCGTGCCCAGATAAAACCTGAAAAACACAAAGGTTTCGACGCTATAAAAATTTGTGTAATTCTTTACTAGTCAACTAGTCAACCAATCAACCAACTACTCAAACCGGTCGGTTTGAGATGGTTACCAAAGGCAAGGCGGCGGCTTACAAGATTAAGCATGCCAACATTCTCCTGGCCAGTGACGAGAATGGCCCCAACCAGCCGGCTCATGAAATCGCCAAGGCCTATCACTGTCATTTT
>Ga0190284_1001182_pt1 | contig 12029 bp, 10 predicted proteins | sample 48691812_MG_FD_161668 | JGI IMG/M metagenome (GOLD analysis project Ga0190284, IMG submission 161668) | Hydrothermal vent microbial mat bacterial communities from Southern Trench, Guaymas Basin, Mexico - 4869-18-1-2_MG | ecosystem: Environmental > Aquatic > Marine > Hydrothermal vents >...
GATCCATCCCGCCTGGCTGCGTTGCGAAAACTTGAAAGATAACGAATATTCCTGCGTTTCCGCGCCTTGCCAGACGGGCGCCTCGACGCCCCAAATTCATGGAGTTATTGTTGCGCGAGCCCTTAGATCACGCACTATTCTCTACCTGCATACAGGCTTGCGTAAGTTTTTCATTTATCAGTGATGACAACTCAGCTACAATTTGCTTTTCTGTTGACAGCCGACCCTCTTCTATGGCTTCCACGATGTCATCGGCAGCTATCTTCAGCAGCCCTACTTGATGACGCCAGGATAACTTGGCGATACGCGACAGACCCTCACGATAGGTCGCTAAGCCTTCGTCCAACCGACCCATGCACATTTGCACTAGTGCAAAATCAAACTGCTCGAAATACTGTGCAGACTCAATGGCACTACGTTGCAGGCTTTCTAATGCCTCTTCGTATCGGCCCAACTGATAGAGGCACCAGCCTTCTTGCGCCAGCACGTCTGAGTTCTGAATATACCGCTTAAAAATGCCAAGCGCTCGCTCGAATTCATCTTCAGCCAGTTGCCGCTCGCCAGCAAGCCGCAGGGCATTGCCAAGCCCTTTGTGTGCCCATGGGTCATCGGGCAGAATATCGAGCGCCGCACGGTAGGCGTCCTGAGCAGCCGATGCGTAATCATTTCCACGGTTCTCTAGGGCCCAGCCCAGCGCCCTCCACAAGGTCACGTTACGCGGTGCAAGCTTCGTGGCTCGTGCTATAGTGTTTGCGGAAGCCTCGAAATCACCCACGTCTGCCATTAAATCACCTTTCAACTGCAGGGCATCAACATTGTCTGGGGCCAAATTCAGAGCCTGACCAACCGCTGTAAAAGCCTCATCGTAGAGTTCCTGTGCACGATAGCTATTTGCTATCCCAAACAGCGCGCTCAGCTCGTTCGCTATGGAGTTGGATTTACGGGCCAGTTCAAGTGCCTCTTTCGCAACAGCACCGGCTGCATCCAATTGCTGTCTTTCTATCTCGAGCGCAAGTATCGCGATCAGGCTTTGCAGTTCCCCTTCTATATCCATCAGGTCAGAGAAAATCGCACGGGCTAGCGAATAATCATCAGCCGCTTTTTTAAATTTCTGCGCTTCTAGTTCCACGTCACCAAGGCCAATAAGCAAACCAGCCTCAAAAGCACGTTGTCCGGTTTTACGATAATAATTAAGCACATCCTCATAGGTAGAACGGGCCGCATCCAGGTCTTGGGCAGAAAGGTAGGCTTTTGCCAGGGACTCCTTGCCTTTTTCCACCAGGAGTGGGACCGTTGATTTCCTGGCCAGCGCTATGCCTTGCTTGAGGTAGCCTATAGCTCCGCTGTTATCCATGCTGTAAGACGCAACATCGGCGAGACCCTGTAAAGACTCGATCTGTCCGTTCACCACTCGCAAGTCAGTATACAGGTCATAGGCGCGCCTGAAATTCTTCTCAGCCAGGAGCGGTCTATGTCGGGACATCTCCACCTGCCCGGTAGTAAGCAGGGCCTGAGCTTCACCCTCCCTGTGACTCAAACTGCAATAGATGGCCGTTGCCTCATTAAGGAGTTCCAGGGCCTTTACCCAGTCGTTGTCCACACCGCCCAGGCTGGCCAGCCCCTCCAAGGCTGCTGCACGACCCAATTTGTCCTCCAGGTTCGCTGCAAGCTCGATGCTCTCCCGGTAACAGGTCTTTGCCTCCTCATAAGAAGACTGGTCAATATAAACACCTGCCAAACCCAGCAATGCAGCTAGCTCCGCGGGGCGATTCGCTCGCTCACGCGCTAATTCAAGTAGGCCTTTCTGGACATCCTCGCCGGCTTCAGTGAAAGGCCTTTCTCCTGTGATTGCTCCCAGGTTCAACAGGAGCTGCAGTGCCTGCTGTATACTGTAGGCGTCGTCAAGATCTATAAACATCTGCCATGCCAGACGAGCCGCGGCGGCCGCCTGGTCATACTGATCCATACCCTTGAAACACAAACCCAGCTGCAACCAGATATTTGCGATTGTCTGATCTACCCATCTGAGCATCAGCATCGGAATCTCTGCCTCCCCATCTACCTCTTCCATGGCAACGACATCTTTTCCGGTAATACAATAGTAAACTAGGATGATGGGGGCGTTGGAGTCATCAGATTCATTTGCACCCTCTAGTGCAGATTCCCTGTCAGTCGCTTTCTGCTCTGCTTCATCTGCATTTGTTGCGTCCTCGGCCTCTCCCACTAGGCGCATCCAGGCACTTGGATCATGGGCAGCAAAGTCATCTAGATCGGGCATTTCACCATTGTCATCCGGCAGAATATAACTGCTGAGGGCCAAATCGAGTGCCTGGAAGTAGTCCCCTTCTGCCGATTTAAGGTTTCCCTGCTGATAGCTGACATTACCCATACCCTGTAGTGCAATGGCCATCTCTCCCGGTAATCTCAGTTGCTTGAATCGCTGCAACGTATTCTGATAGTGAACGAATGCTTTGTTGTATCTTCCATTCTGGTAGTAGGCATCGGCCAGTCGTTCAGCGACTACGCCTTTCATCTCGGTGTTTACTACTCGATCCGGCTTAGACAGCATTTCATTTGCCAAAGCCTCCACCCTCTCCAGGTCGACTGAAAAGAAGGCATCGTCGAGAGCCCATAAATCGACCGCAGAGGTCACTTCTGGACTGAACCGGCCGCTGGTAATCTGCTCCTGGGCAGCACGAACCAAAGCACGCCACTGGGCCATTAAGCCCCGCTGACGAAATGAGTCAAGCAGGCTGGAGATCACTTCAACCGCCTGCACTTCATCTATGTTGAAAAAATGGTAGGCCCACTCGAACACATCATCCGCATCAGGAATATCCTGCTCTTGAAGTTGCTGATCAAAGTATTCCCAGGCCGCGGCGCTCACAGCTTCACAGAATTCAGGCTCATGAGCCCACAGGTGTTTTTGAAGAACGTCGCGGGTCATTTCGTGAAAACCGTAAGCACCCCCTGGATACTCTTCAACAAAGGGCAGTTCGAGGAGCTCCTCATAGAGTATATCTGGCCGCCGTTCATCATCAGGCTGTTTGCCCCGTCGGAGCTGGCTCAGTCGCCCTTTTCCCGATACCGCTTTCAGCAGTTCCGGGTTGAACCAATGGAGCACTCCGCAACGGTAGGCAGCAACCTCTGTATCTGCAGGCAGCACAGCAAGCAGGTCGGACGTAGTCTCCCATAGAAACTGTTCGCGCCGTTTCTGTTTTGAGTCATCAGCCACTCTCACCTCCGTTGATTGCCGCGCTTGATAAGTAGCTTTTTAACGTAGGTAGCGAGTTCCAGAGGGTTTCCGTCGGTCAGGTCATATATCAGATTGATTTCACTGTCTGAGAGAGAAAGCTCGACACGCCGCAGGTACTCACCTACATACTCCCGGTTCAACGGTCTCAGGGTGTGGTGCAACCGCCAGTCCTCCCAGTCGGTATCCACTGCAGGGGTCTCACGGCCAGCCACAACCATCACCAGCCATTGATGAGGGCGCACCCGGGTAAGAAAGGGTCCGGACAGCCATTCCCTCACTTCCTCCTGTGCTTTCTCGAAGGTATCGAACAACAGCACTACGGGCCCTTTGTCGTGGCCTTTTTCAAGATCTGTGAAGAAGGCGTCAGTGAGCATCTGCTGACGCATCTTGCGCTGCTCCGGATTGAGTTTGACCAGGGTGGCATCGAGAGAGCTGTCGATGAAAGTGGAGCCCTGTACATTGACACTCGCCACTCGAGCATACGCATCGGCTTCCTTATAGAACTCTGTGAATCGTTGCCGCCCCAATTGCTGGCATAGTTCCCCCATCACTACACCTGCAGCAGATAGGTTGTTGTCCTTGAAATCGAGCCTAGCTCGGCCTATCGTATCCCCTTGCCAGTGCTTACACTCGTCCCAGAGCGTCCTCATGAGCGACGACTTGCCCATCCCTGCATCGGCCTGAAGCAGAAGGATATGAGCTGATACCTCGGCTTTAAGCATTTCCTGAAACAGGCCTCTTTCCTGCTCGCGGTTTACATAGACCCTCTTACTACGATAGTCGTACATCGCGCTTCCTCATCCCTTCCCGGCATCGTTTCGACCTTCCTCCAACTCATTAGACTCACCCTGAGTGCGGATGCTGGAGCCATAAAGTGTTGAATTATCGATATTTACCCTGCCGCCTGTGCTAGCATCAATATTAGATTCAATGCCTAGGCTATCCTTGATATGAACCCCGGATTGTCCGCCGAATAACGTGGGGGAATGGTCGGCGGTCACCTTTTTGTTCTTCTCACGCTGTACTTGGCTGCGAGCCAGTTCAGTAATTACCTTTACCTTGTTGTCCGAGAGCTCATCCTGCTTTTCAGGCTCCGCCTCCAGTTCGACGCCTACCTGACCTGGCTGGATAAGGAGTCTGAATTTCTTAAGACGTTCAGGAAAGAACAGGATTAAAACGACGATAACCACGACAATTGCGATGATAGCTACAGTGTAAACCCACTCCATGAAAATCACCCCGCGAAATAGGCAGGTTGCCTGTAAAGCAGCTAGCGAAAGAAAACCTTTTATCGACTGGATAACTTGGGTCAATCTATCTTGTACAAATTATAGTAAGAAATGAGACTCTCTGAGAATTAAATGCTCTATTCTCTAAATGATACTTGATCCATGACAGTGTGGGTGCCACTACATGCCTAGCCAGGGACCTCGTCCCCCGGCTGCAGCCAGATCTGCACATACACATCCTCTTCAGCCGCCACCATCCCCAGGTACGCGCCCAACTCATCCTTCCCTGGCATAGTGCAGCTTCAACACCTTCCCGCTCAGTGACACCGGCCGGTACAGATCGATCTCCTCCACTGGCGCCGGCTTCCGCCCGACCACCATCTGCCCGGAGATATAGTAGGTGTGCCGCCGGCCAATGCCCCGGCCAGGCTGTAGAGGCTCGCGATCAGACCCGTGCGTAGCCTTTCCCTGGCAACCAGGGTCAGCCACACATCAGGCACGATGAAGAACAGGGTGGCCTCGGCAAAGCCCCAGGCCAGGGCAACCCGATTCACTCCCATGCGGCAAAATGGCCTTCCTGCTTCAGGCCCTGTATGGCCTCTTCCAACTGACGCATATAACCGTTCTTGCTACCTTGCCAGACAAGGGACTCGCCGACGAAGACGTCACAGAAGAAGGGGACGAACAGGGCCTCACCTCTGGGCAGCGCCTTGCCCAGGCCATGCATATAGACCGGCGTGACCGGAATATCGGGATGGCGTTTCGCCAAATGAGCGATGCCATTTTTGAAGCTAGCCAGTTTCTCCGGTTCGCCCGCGAGCGCCATGAAGACTTTGATCATGTGCTCCGCCAGTATGTGATGCAGCGTGTGTTGTATCGTCTGAGCATCAGTGACTATGCCGGCCAGATTCTACTGAAGGGCGCATTACTATTCTGGGTTTGGAATCCGGATCCTGGATTCCGGGCTTTGCTGTTTCCAGTGCTGCGATTCGAACCTTCGACTTCAAAGCAGGCCGGTTCGACAGTCGAGTAAAGCGAGGCTGAATATGGGCGTGTGCGCCCATGGCCCGGAGGGCGAGGCGAAGCCGAGTAATCCTTCATGGCCCAGACGCCCGTCGTGAGGCCGTGTACCGTTGGACCATCGTTTGTGGATGCTCAGATTTACAGGATGAGTCAGGCCGGACAACCCTGGTCTCCGACTACGGAGCACCTTCACCCAGCAGCACCTTTGCGTGATTATCGTATATCGGATTTCCTTCTGGAAAATACTCCAGTATGGCAGCGGCATAACGGTCAAAGGGGTTTCTTATCTCACTGATGCTTTTCTTTGTGGATGAGGAAAGATCATAGGTGTTGAAGCGGCTAAGGAACGGGACCGGATAGTCGGTCCCGAACAGGATCTTGCCGTGCACATCCTTCTGCTCGGAAAGGTGGCGCAGCGCCCGGGCCCGCAGCGGTGACAGAATGGCTGAGATATCGGCATACAGGTTCTCATGCCGTTGCAGCATCTCCAACATCCGGAAATAGTCCTGATCAAAATAGCGCGGGTTCTTCGACAGATTTCTCCAGAGGCGGAGCTTGTGGTTGATGCGTCCCAGCCCCATGTGGGCGGCGATGACGGTGACACCGGTGGCCAGGGGGAGGTCGAGCACTTCGATGCGCTCGAACCGGGCAAAGGAGCTGATGGCGTACTCGCTGCCGATGTGGATGATCAGTGGGAGGCGATTCTCTCTGAGCTTTTCATAGTAGGGGATGAGCCGCTGGTCGTTGAGATCCACCCCCCAGTAGTTCTGCAGGAATTTGGCGCCTCTGCACCCTTTGCCGATCTGCTCGTCGATCCGATCCAGGGCATCGGGACGCCGGGGGTTGATGGAGAAGAAAGGGGTGAACTGATCGGGATATCTCGCGGCCACCGCCACCACATCATCACTCATGGCGCAGACGGTCCTGTCCCGGTCGATTTCCCGCCCCCGTTCATCGACGCGCGCATCAACCCCGAACAGGCAGACCTTCTCCACGTGTCGGGATTCCCGAATGGCCCGTGCCATGGAATCCACATAGGTCTGGTATGGTTGGGCCATCAGCTGCACCGGGTCGGCACCCAGGTTCCTGGCGAAGAAACGCACCGCGATCCTGTCGAACAGTCGGTCGAAACGGACGCCAGGGTTCAGCAGGTGGGTATGCATGTCGATGGTCTTCACGCCGCCAGCGCCTCCAGCGCAATCCGTTTCGCCTGACTGAAGTCGCTCTTGCCACTGCCGAGCTTGGGTATGGTCTCCACCGGGATCAATGTTGATGGCCGCATCAACGGGCTGAGCCCCGACTGGTCGATCAACGCCTTCAGCTCGGCCTGCTCGATATTGCCGGCGAACAGCAGCACCACCTTTTCACCTTTCCTGCCGTCGGGTATGGCGGTGGCCAGGATCTCCGCATCCTCTGGCAACTGTTTGGCGATGGCCCCCTCGATGGCGCCCAGGCTGATCATTTCGCCACCGATCTTGGCAAAGCGTGAGTAGCGATCGACGATAGTGAGGAAGCCGTCTTTATCCAGATGCCCCTTGTCGCCGGTCTTGTACCAGCGCCGGTCGTCCAGTTCGACGATCACCTCGGCGGTCTTCTGCGGGTCATTGAGATAGCCGAGCATCACCTGGGTGCCGCCGAACAGGATCAGGCCGTCCTCGCCCGCCGGCAGGGTCTGCAGGGTCTCCGGGTCGACGATACGAAAGCTCCCGCCCGGCAGCGGCAGGCCCACGGTGCCGGGCTTGCTGCCCTGCTGTACCTTCCAGTCCCGCGGGTCGATCCGGTCCGGGATGTTGACGCTGGCCACCGGTGTGGTCTCGGTGGTGCCGTAACCCTCGTAGATCTCCTTGTTGAATTTCAGCTTGAAGGCCTCCCGCACCTCCGGATTGAGCCGCTCGGCGCCAGCCACCACCACCCGCAGGGAGGCCAGCATCAGCGGGTGGATGCGTCGGTTGCGGGTGAACAGCCGCAGGAAGGTGGAGGTGCCGCAGAAGATGGTGGCCTGGTAGTTACCGATCGCCTTGGCAATGGTCAGGGCATCGGTCGGGTCCGGGTGGCAGACGGCGGGTATCCCCTCCACCAGCGGCAGCAGCCCGGTGACGGTGAGGCCGAAGGCGTGGAACAGGGGCAGGGTGGCCATCATCACGTCCTCGCGGCGGGTGTCCAGCACATCCGAGACCTGGCGGATGTTGGCCATGATGTTGCGGTGGCTGAGTACCACCCCCTTGGGTTCGCCCTCGCTGCCGCTGGAGAAGAGGATGGCCGCCGGCTGCTCGATGTCGATCGGTTTGCCGAACAGGGCATAGAGCAGCCGTGCCGGCAGGAGAATGGATGCCGTCAGCAGTAACAGTTTGCTGAAGGCGCTGATCTCGTCCTTCAGTTCTTCCAGATAGAACACCTGTACCCGACTTAGCAATTCGCTCAGATCGACACCGCGTTGTTCCAGTTTTTTGATAAAGCGCTGCGAGGTATAGATAGTACGGATCTGCGCCTTCTCCACCGCCGATAACATGGCTGGCAGGCTGGCGGTGTAGTTCAGGTTGGCCACCGTTTTGCCCTGCAACAGGGCTGCCATGTTGGTGATGATGCCGGCGCTGCTGGTGGGCAGCAGCAGGCCGATGTTCTGCGACTGGCTCCGGCCGATCAGCCGGGAGAAGGCGATCACCGCGGTCAGGGTTTTATAACCGGAGAGGGCCGACCCGGCCTGGGCATCGGCCAGGCAGAGATCACTGCCGCGCCGTTTCGCCGTTCGCATCCAGGCCAGGGGGATGGGATCGAGGGTGTGGGTGTAGTGCTCCCAGGTGTCGACCGAGAGGTCGAACACGTGGCGCTTCAGTTCATGGGCCGGGGTCTCCAGCGGCAGCGGCTTGCCGAAGGCGACGATCACCTGCCCGCGCAGCCGGGTGTTGCGGTTCTCCTGCAGCCGCTCGCTGGAGCGCGAAAAACGGCTGCCCCAGAGGCCGCGCAGATAGAACGGCAGGATCACCCCGTCCACCCCTTCGACCACCCGCTCATAACCCTTCTTGAACTCGCCCAGCTGCCCGTTGCGGCTGATCGAGCCCTCGGGGAACAGGCATACCACCTTGCCGGCCTTCAGCAGTTGATTGATCTGACCCAGGGCCTCCTTGCTGTGGCCGCTGGCAATCGGGATCACCCCGAACAGGTCCAGAAACCACTTCAGGTACCAGCGCTGGTAGATCGCTCGGTGCATGACGAAGCGCACCGGGCGCGGGCAGGCGATCTGGATCATCGCCCAGTCCAGCCAGCTGATGTGGTTGCCGAGCATCAATACACCGCCCTGCCCGGGCAGATTGTCGAACCCCAGCACCTGGATGCGGTAGCTGCTGGAGAACAGCCGAGCGATCACATAGCGCACCAGCGACTGGGGCAGCTGGTAGATGGTGTAGATCGCCCCCAGCAGGGCGGTCAGGGTCAGCAGATGGAACAGGCCGGTGCTGTCGATGCCCTTGATGGCAAACAATACGGTCAGGCTGAGAAAGCCGAGCATGACGATGTTCTGCACCCAGTTGTTGCCCGCCAGCACGGTGCCCAGCTCCTGATCTTTAGCATGGAACTGGATCAGGGCGTTCAATGGCACGATGAACAGGCCGCCGGCGATGCCGAGCAGCAGGAAGTCGATGACTAGCAGGCCGGTGGAGTGCAGCTGCGGTATCAACAGCAGTGCCAGCACGATACCCAGGGCACCGAGCGGCACCAGGCCGGTCTCGATGTGGTGCCGGGAGGCGCGGCCGGCGATCAGCGAGCCGAGAATGATGCCGATGCCGGAACAGGCCATCATCCCCTGGATGACGACGGTGTTGGTCTCTGACAGGGTCTCCTTGGCAAAGGCAGGGAAGGCGGCCAGCAGTACCTGGGAGATGCCCCAGAATACCGACAGGCCGACGATGGAGAGCCAGATGGTGCGGTTCTCCAGCAGCTTGCCGAAGTTGCTCTTCAGATAGTGGCCGCTGCTATACTCGCGCCAGTCGAAGTGCAGCGCCGGGGCCTCGGCCGGGGTCGGCCGGAGCCGCAGGGTGAACAGAAATTCCAGCAGGGCGCAGCCGACCAGCACCCAGCCGATCGGGGCGATCGCCTGCAGGATCTCGGACTCGTGGGCGAAATCCACCCCGGCCAGCCGCTGTTCGAACATCACTGAATAGATGAAGATACCGGAGAGAATGGCGACGATAGTGACCGCCTGCACCACCGCGTTGGCGATGGTCAATCGCTCCTTGCCGGTTAGCTCCTTGATATAACCGTACTTGGCCGGTGAATAGAAGGCGCTCTGCACCGCCAGCAGGAAGGTCAGCCCGAACGAAAAATAGAACCAGCCGAGATAGTAGGAGAGGGTGATCAGCAGGGTCAGGCCCACGGCGATAGCGGCGCTGATCTGCATCACCCGTGGCTTGCTGAACTTGTCGGAGAGAAAGCCGGCCGGGCTGAACAGCAGTACGAAGGGCAGTAGGATCAGGCCGTTCACGATCGCTGTCAGGATGATCTGGGTCTGGCCGTCATAGACCTTGAACACCGTGTTCTGAATCAGGATCTTGTGGCCCAGGTCGATAAAGGCGTTGAAGAAGATGATCAGGATGAAGGGGGTGAACCCGCTGAGCTTGAACAGCTTATCCATTTCTTGTGGCCTGTCTGTCTTAATTGTTGAGGATGAACGGCAGGTTAGACCAGCGTATCCATACGTACTACGATAATAAGTGAAGTCTTATTATACGGCTGTTTGCGTATTGTGATCTGATATCCTTTATCATGAGGTCACCCCATGGCGCAGACTACCCCGTTGATCGAGGCGTTGAAAAAGGCGCTCAAGGCACATAGCAGGACCTATGCCGATACCGCCCGCTATGGTGCGACCTGGATCCACCAGGGGTAGCAGCGCATCTTCGAGTCCGAGACCGAAGGGGCATGCTACTCGGTTGGCGCTGTGGATGGTGAACCCACCCATTTCAAGTAACCGTTCACAGTTGGACGTCGTGCGTGACTGAAAACCGACTTCCCTCCACCATTAGTTGTGGTGAACCGCAAACGTAGTCGCATTGTTGGATGTTGTTGGTGATGCCCGTGTCGATCTGAATCTGGAACCATGGAATGATCCAGCGGAATCGCTGTTCGACTGGATCGAGAGCCGGGGCCAACAAAAGGAAAAAGCGGAGGCAGAAAACGCGGAGGTTAAACGGCTTTCCGGCAGACTGGAGGTAGCCCGTACCGCCCTCGAAAAGAAGCACGCCCTGCGTGATATGGAACAGAGGGTCAAGGAGCTGGGAAGGCAGGCAGCGAAAGCCGTCGTGCGGAAACTGGATGATGCCACCCGGGGGCATGACCTGGATACGATTGACTACCGGGGCAGGGAGGAGGCAATCCTTGAGGATCATACTGCTGAGGTCTCAGTGTATAGGCATTACGCTACCGACGCGAGATACACAAGGATAAAATGTAGAAATCGTCGGGGCGATTCTTTGTTCGAGTGATCGTCCGGAGTCCAGGAGCGGACAATATCGGGCCCACCGGGGTCGGACCTCGCTAACAGAATGAAAATAACCAGGTTCGGTTTTGTGGGACAGAAGTGAACTGATCTATAATGGTGACGGCAGACCAAGGTCTCGATTTGATTGTTCCGCCAACCAGAGGGAGCGGTTGAATGTCTTTAATAAGATACTCTTATGAGAACCGCCCCAGGCAACCTCAGCAGGAGAAAAACTTGTGAAAGATTTAATCTGGGACAACACGCTAAGTGTCGAGGTCGAGGAAATAGATAAAGATCACCGCAGGCTTGTGGAACTGTTCAATATTCTCAACCACGCTGTAGTGAACGGGGATGCGAAAAACTATATCGAGGCGGTGTTGGAAGAGTTGATAAGTTGTACCGTTTGGCACTTCAAGCATGAAGAGCGATTGATGCTGAAGTATGATTATGACGGTTTGGAGGAGCACAAGAAGGAGCACCAGCAGTTGATCGAAAGCGCCAAGGAACTGCAGCAGAAGTTTCTGCAGGAAAGCAAATCAATCTCGAGTGAAGATATCGAGTTTCTGGAGCACTGGCTAACCGGTCATATCCTCGGTACCGATATGGATATGGGCTCCTATCTTTGCGAGGTGATGTAGGGCTGCTTGCAAAAGCCTTCCACTTTATACCAATTAGATGTAGATCGCCGTTTCTACAAAGATGCCGGTCGCAGCACGATGCTGTTTCAGTCTATTGCATAACTGAACCGTAGGCCGGGTAAGGGCAAGTGACTGCCGTTTAGGGGATATCCTCACCAATCTACTGTGAAATCACTTGGCACCTAGTTAGAAATGGCCGTGGTCGGCCATGAGCAGTCATCTGGCAGCCAAAGAAAAACCCCGCCAAGGTGAATCATAACGGGGTCTGTCTATTGCGGATCGCAAAAGGGTCTAGACTCTCTTACCACCGAATGTAAAAAACCAGGTAACTATTCAGTTCACCACAGAGACACAGAGTTCACAGAGTTTTCTTACTAAAACGAGCCCAGACAGCGCTAACGATAAGCAGT
>Ga0190284_1001183_pt1 | contig 12027 bp, 10 predicted proteins | sample 48691812_MG_FD_161668 | JGI IMG/M metagenome (GOLD analysis project Ga0190284, IMG submission 161668) | Hydrothermal vent microbial mat bacterial communities from Southern Trench, Guaymas Basin, Mexico - 4869-18-1-2_MG | ecosystem: Environmental > Aquatic > Marine > Hydrothermal vents >...
AATTGAGCGAAGCGGTTTTTTGCATGAATAAAAACTGTCCGGAGTGCAAAAATTGAGCGAAGCGGTTTTTTGCATGAATAAAAACTGTCCGGAGTGCAAAAATTGAGCGAAGCGGTTTTTTGCATGAATAAAAACTGTCCGGAGTGCAAAAATTGAGCGAAGCGGTTTTTTGCATGACAAAAAAATTGTCCGGAGTGCAAAAATTGAGCGAAGCGGTTTTTTGCATGAATAAAAACTGTCCGGAGTGCAAAAATTGAGCGAAGCGGTTTTTTGCATGAATAAAAACTGTCCGGAGTGCAAAAATTGAGCGAAGCGGTTTTTTGCATGACAAATCTTTTGTTGAAAGCTCTATCAAGGCTCTGCATAGCACTGTTTTCATAAGAATCACCGGCGTGCGATGACACCGAGGCAGATACCCCTGCATTTACAGCAGCGCCTCCAGAATGGCCTTGTGTATGTGCATTTTATTCTCTGCCTGATCCCACACCACCGACTGGGGACCTTCCAGGACTTCCTCGCTGATTTCCTCACCCCGGTGCGCTGGCAGGCAGTGCATGACAATGGCATCTTTTTTCGCTTTTCCCATCAGCATACTGTTGACCTGGTATTTCTCGAAGACCTTGAACCTCTCTCCGGCCTCGCCTTCCTGACCCATGCTGGCCCACACATCTGTATTGACCACATCCGCATCAGCAACCGCTGCCTCAGGATCAGAGGTGACGGTAATTGTTCCGCAGCCGTCTTTTAAGGCGCGGTCCAAAACAGCCTGATCCGGAGAATATCTCTGGGGACATGCCAACGCCAGATGAAGACCCAGGATGGCACCCGCCTCAATCCATGAATGCGCAACATTATTGCCATCTCCCACATAAGCGATCTTCAGGCCGGAGTATGTTCCTTTTTTTTCCAGCACGGTCAGAATATCGCTGAGTATCTGGCAGGGGTGATAAAGATTGCTCAGACCGTTGATCACGGGGATGGATGCTGCATTTGCCATCTCTTCTATAAATTCCTGAGAATAGGTTCTCATCACCAGCCCGTTCAGGTAACGGGAAAGCACCCTGGCTGTGTCCGCAACCGGCTCATCCCTTGACAGTTGCGTGTCTTTGGCACTGATGAAAATCGGGTTTCCTCCCAGTTGAATCATGGCCGTCTCAAAAGAAATCCGTGTCCGGGTGGACGCTTTTTCAAAGATCAGCCCCAGTGATTTCCCCACCAGAGGAGTATCCGGAATGCCCTGTCTGTGCCTTTTTTTCAGTTCCAAAGCCCGCTCAAACAGCCCGTCAAAATCCGCCTTGGTCAAATCCCACAGTGTTACGATATCTTTTTTCAATGTTATATCCTCCGCTGTTTAAAAAAATTTAGGAGCCCATGCTCATTTCGGCCCATGCTCGTTTCGGATTGATAAATCCGAAACATCTCAGCATCCCGGCCCACGCTCGTTTCGGCCCACGCTCGTTTCGGATTGACAAATCCGAAACATCTGCCGGACTTGTCAGTCCGCCAGGAGAGGGGAAGCTGTTTGCTTATGAATACTTATTGAGTATCTTTGAAAGTTCTGTTCTATGCAGTTTTAAGGAGATTTCCATAAAAGAATACTGCTAACCGGAACTCTTTTGCATCCGAGTTCAGATCCGGGTCAGATAACCGCTTATTCGCTTTCCGCTGTTTTTCTTAGTATCAAAAAGGACTCTTTTAATGGTTGGCTTACAGCACTGTTCGGTTCATGTATGACCAGGCAATATTTCTTTCTCAAAAACATTATCAAGCAATTCAAGGGTATTGACATAAACCTGGCGTGGTTTTCCGACCATTACCAGGTCAGTGGTCAGAAGTCTGTCAATATTGCGAAAAGCAGGAGTGAGAAATGCTGTGGTAGTGTTACATGGCAATTTGTATTTTGCAACAAAGCTTTCCACATAGTTTTCATCATAGAATCTTCCGGAATATGTATCGTCACCTCCGATTTCAGTGTAAGGTTTTCTTATATCAAATTCAAATTTATGAATTTTTGCAATCAGGCAGGACAGCAAAAAGCGGATAGGAGATCTGTTTGTGATGCATCTGCATATAAACTCAACCTTTTTACTGATCTCCTGTTCGAGAAAAGGAGAATCAATATTGCTCAGTGTGTCAGTGTATAACTTTTCAATTATTTCATTAGGATTCATCAGAATAATGTCTTTTGCATTTGTTTGTCATCCTGTTTATTGATATTATAATTTACCCACAAAACTTCCTGCCGCTTATCTTTTGTGGAGTGTATGGTCTTTTCAGAACTATAATGTTTTTTCCATTTTGGAAAAGGATACAGTTCATTCATCAACTCACATTCATAGTTGGAAATTGCAATTATGCCTGAAACATCGTTTAAGACCTCTGACAATTCTTTGTGCTGTTCAGAATTCATTTCATATCCGTATGCTTTTGAATCTCCCCTGGTTTCGTGGACATAAGGAGGATCGCAGTAAAATAAAGTTTTCTCATCATCGTAAAGAGTTATCAATTCAGTTGCAGGTCTGTTTTCAATCTGTACTCTCAGCAATCTTTCGGCAATAAATTCCAACTGTTTCACTCCGCCGAGCCATCTGCTGACAACCCCGCTCATTCCAGCTCGGCTTGTATTTTTACAATTGGCCCATCTTCCCAAAGAAGCTGTCTGAGCCAAGCCTGTTCTTACCTGTCTTGCCCTGACATAAAAGCGTCTTGCTCTTTCAAAGTCAGTGATATCAGGATCAAGTTCACAGGCCAAAGCAAATTCTTCTCTTGAAAAAGGAGTAAGAGCAATCGTTTCAATAAGTCTTTCCTTCTGTTTCCTTAATATTTTGAAAAAATTTACCACCTCGCCATCCAAGTCATTATATGTCTCAACAGGAGAAGGTTTACGGTTCAGCAATACAGCCCCGGAGACTGAAAACGGTTCACAATAATGGTTACAATTCGGCAATAAGGGCAATAGCCAGTTAAGATGCGAAAATTTACCGCCATACCAGCCAAAAGCAATAAGCTTTTTGGGTTTTTCCAGCTTTGAAATTGGAGATGGCTTTTTCTTTTTACGATTAACTCTTTTATCCATTACCAGTAACTCTTTTTAAGATTGCCTGACTCAGTATGCATCCTCTGTTCTTTGTGTCTGAAAGGTTACACAGAAGGACAGAGGGGCATAAGACGGACGATGATATTCATTCACCCAGGTACCGGCCCATAAATTTTCAGGTGTCTGTATAAGTGGATTCCGGATCAGAATTGAAAAAATGTCCCATTTCTCCAATTCTGCCGAAATAACATATTGCAAGACAAGGAAGATATTTTTGCAAAAATTTCAAGCCGTTGTCCGGTTTCATAAAGAGAGACGATGCTTTTTGGCCGGCTTATTCTTCCTTCGTTTCCTTCGTTTGTCTCCGACCCGTTTTTTCGTCACCTCTTTTTCTATGCTCAGATTTTTCCCCTTGAAGTGATAACCGCTCAGGGCATCGCACACCTCGTCAAGATAGTAGTTTTCCACCTGAATTCTTGACCTGCTTGCAGCGATATCAATTCGTCCCAGTTTGATATACCTGTTGCGTGTACTCTGATTGATCAACCCGATAAGCTGAGGCGGCAGAATCTGGTCTTTTTTGCCAAGATTGAGAACAAGATACGAATAACCGGATTCAACGCTGTCTTTCCTGACAGATTCATCCTTTTTCTTTTCTTTCACGACGCGGATATTTTTAACAGGCTTGTCCTTTTTCTTCTTTCTTACTATCGGCGTCAGATCCGCTGCATTCTGATAGTAATTCAGGAAATGATTGAACTCCAGCGACACAAAGTGTTTGAGCAGGGCTTCCCGGTCCAAAGTTGCAAGCTTCTCTTCGATAACACCCATATAAGGAGATATCTGATTGCTGTCAATTTCGACCGCCTTGACCCGGTCTATCAGATGCATCAACTGTTGTTCGCATATCTCCTTTCCCAAAGGAACGTTCGCCGCAGTTATCTTTCTCCTGACGGTTTTTTCGATCCTCCTGATCTTATAATTCTCTTTCATGTTGATGATGGCAAGGGACGTTCCCATCCTTCCTGCCCTGCCGGTCCGTCCGCTCCGATGGGTATATATTTCCAGCTCATCAGGAAGATCATAGTGAATGACATGGGTCAGATGGTTCACATCCAGCCCCCGGGCTGCTATATCTGTGGCAACAAGAAGCTGAAGATTCCCCTCCCGGAATTTACGCATCACATAATCCCTTTGCACCTGGGAGAGGTCTCCGTGAAGGGCTTCGGCATTATAGCCGTCTTTGATCATCTTATCTGCTATTTCCTGTGTGCTGACACGGGTTCTGCAAAAGATAATACCGTATATTTCAGGGTGAAAGTCTGCAATCCGCTTTAAAGCCAGATACTTATCTTTTGCATGAACCATGAAATACTTGTGTTCGACATTTGCAGTTCCTGAATTTTTCTGACCTGCTATTATCTCTGTCGGGTCTTTCATATATTTTGAGGCGATTTTGGCAACTTCCTCCGGCATGGTCGCCGAGAACAGGAGCGTCTGTCTCTCCTCAGGTGCGGTCTCCAAAATCGCATCCAACTCTTCCTTGAATCCCATGTTCACCATGATATCAGCCTCATCAAGCACGAGATACTGAATGGTGCCGAGATTGACAACCTTCCGGTTGATCAAATCCAGAAGACGGCCTGGCGTGGCAACAATAACATGGGTTCCTTTCCGCACAGCCCTCATCTGGGGAACGATTCCAGCGCCGCCATAAACAGCAGTGATTGAAAGATTCTGTATATAACGTGAGTAGTTCTCCATATCACGGGTTATCTGAAGGCAAAGCTCTCTTGTCGGGCACAGAATCAGCGTCTGGACATTCTTCCCTTTTATCTGTATTCTTTCTAAAATCGGAAGTCCGAATGCAGCGGTTTTTCCTGTTCCTGTCTGGGCCAATCCGACAATATCGCCCTCATATCCTAAAATATGAGGGATAACCTTTTCCTGAATCTGCGTCGGTATTTCAAAACCCAGTTCATCCACGGCTTTCAAAGTTTTGCCGGTCAGTCCTAATTCTTTAAAATTCAAATATAATTCTCCTTTTTTATATTGGTCAGTGCTGTCTGATAAGAAATATGGCATTTAAGATAATGCTTGTCCGGCAGAGGAACCCGGGTTTTTGAAAAAATCGGGTTTCTTAGGGATAATTTTTTTCTTAAAGTCTGTAATTGTTTAAACATCAGATCGTCAGATCAATATGGGGTGTATTGTTTTATCCTGCCACGATTTCAGCCAGTCAGCTTTTCTGCACACTGAACGCACAGGTCACTTTCAGGCATGATCATCAGTCTCGCAAACGGAATCATCTCCTCACATACTCTGCATAATCCGAAATCAGGATCATCTGTCATTTTCAAAGCGCGTTCAAGCCTTGACAGCGTATGCTTTGCCTCATCCAGTGCTGCTTCATTTATACTTTTGTTGCTTATGGCCTCCATTCGGGTCAGCCGTCCTATGGCATTATCAGGCGGAATTGGCTTAATCAGTTCCTTATAAGATATCATATTCTTTTTTTGAACTTTGATCTTTTCCCTGATAACATTCCCAAGTTTTTCTTTTTGTTTTTTTTTCCATAATTTTTTCTAACTGTTACATCTGTCTGTCTCCGATTTGGCCCTTTGTTCATAAAGTTCAGCAGATCAAAAAAGTTCATATTCCAATTCCATTCAGAACAGAATAACAAGGGACTGACCGATTTTGCAAGCTTTTTTTCTGAATACTTGATGATCAGGTTTTTTCCGGTTGACTGAATTCATTGACAATTTTAAACAGGGGTTCCGGACAGATCAGTAAATTCAATATGTTAAACCTTTAAAATCTGAAAGGCCGGATATATTGCCCTCTGTTTTTAACATATTGAAAATTCATTGCTTACAGAGGCGGAAACAAAAAGCTTGAATGTCGGGTGTATAACGATTTTCCCTTTCAGCCGGGAATTGATCCCATACATGCATCAAGCTAAGACCGTAACCCCTTGTTTTTACACGACGGCCCCCTGACTGTCCGAAATGGCAAAGTCGTGCCTGACAGGGCTTTCAAAAATCAGGAACCCTTAGGTTGATGCATATGGCTTCTTCCCGCACATTTTTATGCGGTATTGCATATCTGGCCGGAACAGATTTTGCTGAGTGTTCTTCAGCTATTTTAAGTGCCTCATTTTTTCAGCGGTTCATCAATATAAAAATTATTCCTTTTCAGCATTTTTATAGCTTTTAACAAAAAGATTGTCCGGAGTGCAAAAATGGAGCCGCCAGGCGCAATTTTTGCATCATGCCAATATGCAGAAATCCCGTCAACTTACGAAAATCCCGTCAACTTGCGAAAATTCCATTTCCGCACTCCCCTGATTGCCCGATAAAACGGAGTGCGAAAATCCCGTCAACTTGCGAAAATTCCATTTCCGCACTCCCCTGATTGCCCGATAAAACGGAGTGCAAAAATTCCGCCAATTTGCGAAAATTCCGCCTGGCGGCTCCATTTCCGCACTCCCCTGACTGCCCGGTAAAATGGAGCCGCCCGGGCGGAAGTCTGATTCCGGGGACGGAGACTCGCAAAGCAGGCTTTGCACTCCGGACTGGACTGACAAACAAAATGCTTGACATCCGATTCCGATTTTGATAACTCACAAATTATTGTCGCTTGCAAGCCATTATGATATTGCTGATGAGTGATTCAGGCAACAGAGCCATATCATGTCAGAGCGCGGGCTCTTCTGCCTTCTCCGGAAAGAGAAAAAATTATGCTCAAAATGAAACAGGCGAATAAATGACTGACTTTAAAGGAATACTGTTCCGCATCGGAGATGCCCTGATGGAGGCGGTTTTTCCAACCACATGCCTGGTATGCGAAAAGCTGTTCCCTCCGCCCCAAAAGGACTATTCAGGAGAAGACCTTCGCGAAATTGCATATCAGAAGGTCATGGCCCCTTTTCTGTGTCCGACATGCCTGCCCGGTTTTTCACCTGCTGTATCCCCGATATGCTCCAAGTGCGGGATCATGTTCAAAAACCGTTACGGAGAAGATCGTGTCTGCAATGACTGTCTGATGACTCCCAAGCGGTTCAGAATGGCCCGGTCATTCGGAGTTTATGAAACAGAAGGAACATTCGGAACCGCTATCCGCCGGCTGAAGTATAATGAGGAAACTCAGTTGGCCCGGCCCTTTCAAAAGCTTCTTCTCTCCGCATTTCTCCGGCATTGGGACAAACGCGAGATTGATCTTCTCATGCCGGTTCCGCTCCATATCAAACGGTTCAGGGAACGGGGGTTCAATCAGGCGTATCTTTTGTTCAGGCATTGGCACCGCATTGCTGAGGCCTCGGACATTGATCTGTCTGATATACAGATCGAACGGAGTGCTCTTTTCAAAATCAGACCGACACCGCCGCAGGCCAGTCTGAAAGGCAGAGAGCGAAGGGAGAATGTCAAAGACGCTTTCAAAGTCAGAAAGCCTGATAAAATTAAGGGAAAAAGAATACTCCTTGTGGATGATATCTATACCACCGGAGGAACCGTAAATGAATGCACAAAAGAACTGCTGAAGAACGGAGCCGAATATATTGACATTCTTACTTTGGGGCGGAGGATGCTGTAGTTCTCAAAAGCGGAAATTACAAATTTGCCCTGCAATAAAAGTGTCTTTTTCAGATTCAAAAAACGCCGGAGCAGAATTTTTGCATTCATGCAGAAAAAATCATCAGACGATCCGCTTAAAGGATTTTTCAAGAGACTGCAATGACCATCTGATCTGCAAGGGCCGGCCATGAGGACAATGGAATGGATTCTCGCATTCTTCAAGCTGATTCAGCAACTGTTTTATCTGTTCATCGGAAAGCTGCTGATTAGCTCTTATGGCCCCGTGGCAGGCCATGAGCGACAGACACGCATCCATCGCATCTTCAAGGCCGGAATTAAAACCGGTCTCCGCCATCTTTTCTGCAATTTCAATAATCAGCGGCCTGATTTCTCTGTGTCCGAGGATGGCAGGAACAGATTTCACAACAAAGGTGTTTCCTCCAAAAGGCTCGATTTCAAGCCCTGTTTCCTGAAAATGCGGGATCAGTTTTTCCAACAAGTTGGCTTCGCTATAGCTCACATCAATGGTTTCAGGGATGAGAAGCCTTTGGCTGGTCCCCTTTGAACCCCGGTTTTTCAATTGCTCAAAAAGAATCCGTTCATGGGCCGCGTGTTGATCAATCAGCACAAGCTCTTTTTCTGACTCACATAAAATATATGTGCCGCTAAACTGTCCGATCACCCTTAAATCGCCGAACTGCTTTTTTTTCCAGAGCGTTGTCTGTTCTGCCGGGGATGGACGGTTCTCTTGAAAAATGCCGTTCTTTACGCTTTGAGACGATTCTTTTTCACTCGGCAAAGCATGGCCTTTTCCCGATGCACTGAAGTGGGGAGCAGATTCTGAAACACAGGGCTGTCCCGGTTCCTGGTCCTGCTTTCCGGCGGTATGTTGTTCCGAATCCTGCTCTTGGAAACAGGGAGACACAGGCCGGTCAGCAAGATTCAGTGCTCCTGACACGGCCTCCGCGACAACTCCATGAATTTTGTTTCCCTCCAGAAAGCGGATTTCGTTCTTTCTCGGATGGACGTTTACATCCACCTCATCCGCAGGAACATTGATAAAAAGCACTGCCATGGGAAACTGCCCCTTCATCAGTCTGCCTGCAAATCCCTCAAAGAGCGCGTGCTGTACAGTTCTGTCTCTTACGCATCTGCCGTTCACACAGATATAAATCCCCCGGGAAGTGCTGCGCGTGACTTGAGGAGAGGCAACCCAGCCGGAGAGCGAAACGCCTCCTGTCCGGTGAGGGACGATTCTGTGAAGGTTATTTCTGATGTCTTTGCCGAGAACATCTGCCACCCTGTCTCCCGGGTCAGACGCGGCTACCCAGTCTTTGACCTTTTTCCCATTGTGGAGGAGCGAGAACCGGACATCGGGCCAGCCCAAAGCGATGTTTGCCACGGTATCTGCAATGTGGCCCATCTCCGTGTTGATGGTCTTCAAAAATTTCCGCCTGACAGGCGTATTAAAGAACAGGTGCTGAACGATAATCAGGGTTCCCCGGGGAGCGCCGATTTCGGAAACCTTTTTTATTATGCCGCCCTTTATGTCAATTCTCGTACCTGCTTCGTCATTTCCGTCGTTTGTCTCAATGACAAAACAGGATACCGAGGCAATGCTCGGAAGGGCCTCCCCTCTGAAACCGAGGGTGTTTATTGAAAACAGATCGCTGTCCGTATATATTTTGCTGGTCGCGTATCGCTCTATGGCGAGAAGGGCATCATCATGACTCATTCCAATCCCGTTGTCGGAAATCCGTATGAGAGACCGCCCTCCCTTTTCCACCTCAATGATGATCCGGGTGCTGTTCGCATCCAGCGAATTTTCAACGAGTTCTTTGACCACAGATGCCGGCCGCTCAACCACTTCACCCGCGGCGATCTTGTTTGAGAGAATCTCGGGAAGTATTTTTATCTTAGACACGTCTCACTCACAAATTATGTTTCTTCTCTGACAAACCGGGTCAGAAACTCCGCGTCTTTCGGAGAGAGGTCGAATTTTATGCAGGCCTCCTGTAGCAGTTCTTCTGCCTTTCTCTCTGAATTGTACTTTCGCTCTTCAGATATCCATTTGACTGCGTTTCTTATTTCTTCACCTTGCGGCTGAATACTCATTTTATATTTCCTTTTCTGATTATAACACTTTTAGGGGCACGTTCCTGATTCTGACGGATTTTGTGGCTGCATAAGATTTCAGACAGTCACAATCCTGAAAGCCGGTCTGAAGGACAGCCTTCACAGACCGCTGATGAGCATCTGCATTTTCATATTTTTTTTGCCAGGCTGTCTGCATACATGGTGCTCATGGTTGACACATTACAAACTCAGCCGTTTAAAGAGCCTTTCCGGGATTGAACGGATTAAAAACATAATCAGTTTCCAGAACCATTTTGTATAAATAATGTCCTCAGGTTTTTTATACGCTCTGTATATATCCTCAGCCACTTCAGCAGGTTCTGCAATGAGTTTTTCAGGCAGTTCCAGACCTTCCGTCATTCTGGTCCGGACAAAACCTGGCAATACAGTAATGACATGGACGCCGCTTTTGCACAGCCTGTTACGCAGACCACTGAGATAAACCGTCAGTGCCCCTTTTGCGGAGCCATAGACATAGTTGCTTTGCCTGCCCCTTTCTCCGGCGACAGAACTGATTCCGATAATAAACCCGTGGCCGCGGCGTTCAAAATCCGAGGCAATGATCTCAAGAATGCTTGCTGCACCCGTGAAATTTGTTTCAATGATATGTCTCGCCTCATTAAAATCCTGTTGGGCATCCTGCTGATTTCCCAGATAACCGAAAGCGAGAACAACTCCGTCCGGCTTGGGATCAAATTTTTTGAAGAAATCATTATGAGACGCATAATCAACCGCATCAAAAAATAAAGCCTCGGCGTTTACCCGATACCTGATTTTAATATCCTGAACCTTTTTCTCCAAAAGTCTTAAATCACGGGAAGCCAGGCAAATATCAGCATGTTCATGCTGAGCAAACTTTTTTCCAACAGCATAGGCAATATCAGAGTTGGCTCCCAAAATCAGAAGATTCATTTTCACACTCCCTTCATAATGTCGTATGCTCTCATAACGATAATCCTCACACTCCCAATCGCTCTGACTGCAATGAATTAAATTTATCCTTCATTCCCAGTTTTTCTCTTAACTCTGAAAACGCTTTCCATCGAGGATAGCCCTTTATGAAAACCTCTCTTGTCATACGAACATCTTTTGCAAGATATAATCGCCCGCCGTGGTCAAGTACAATGCTGTCCAGTTCATTCAGCAAGGGGAAAAGTTCTTTTTGGATTTTAAAATCAAGGGCCAGCGTGTAACCTTCCATGGGAAAAGAGAGGTAATTCTCATTTTCCGGGCCAAACAGTTTGAGGACTCCGAGAAATGATCCCAGCCCGCTTGAGGCAATTCGTTCAAGTATGATTTTCAGTCCCTCGGAACTCGCATCCCGGGGCAGAACCAGTTGGTATTGTGTAAATCCTCCGCGGCCATATATGCGATTCCAGTTGGCAATTTTGTCCAGAGGATAGAAAAAAGTATCCAAGGGAACGAGCCTGCCCTCAACAAACAATGGATTCTTATGATAATAAAAGTGGTTGAAAAGAGATACTGAATATTTGTTTAAGCAAATTCCCGGCAGGTTAAAGGGAACAGAGCGAATTTTGGCGGTCCGGGGATTCAGCCGTCCGGCAGTTGCATGTTCTCCGAGCATGAGAACGGATCGTCCGAGATTTTCGCCTCGGGCCAGACAGTCAATCCACGCCACAGAATATGTCATGTCCATGTGTTCCTCAAAGAGGCAGAAGATTTCTTTCAGGTTCTGACATCGGACAATGGTTTCACGAATATAGGCACTTGAGATACGCTTCAAGGTCAGAGTCACCGTGAGAATGATTCCGGTCAGTCCCATTCCGCCGCATGTCGCCAAAAAAAGCTCCTGGTTTTCCTCATGGCTGCAACGGAGTATGTTGCCATCGGGAAGCATCAGTTCAAAAGAACGGACACACTCACTGAAGCACCCGGCCTTATGGTGATTTTTCCCATGAACATCACTGGCTATCGCACCGCCCAGGCTGATAAACTTTGTTCCCGGTGTCACGGACAAAAACCAGCCTGTCGGCAAAAACACTTCGATAAGTTCGGATAACGTAACGCCGCTTTCGCTTATGACAGTTCCGTGTTCCGGATCAAAATCCAGAATTTTGTCGAAACGCCGGGTAAATATCACTCTTTCGCTGAGCGCGCTGTCTCCGTAACTGCGGCCCATGGCAAAGACAATGCTGTTCCCTGCTTTTTCCTGGTAACCGCGTAATTCTTCTGCTGTCTCAAAAGAATGCCCTGTGGCCTGAATGCGGGGATATCTTCCCCATGCGGTGAGTTTCATATAAATGTCCATGACCGGAT
>Ga0190284_1001184_pt1 | contig 12026 bp, 7 predicted proteins | sample 48691812_MG_FD_161668 | JGI IMG/M metagenome (GOLD analysis project Ga0190284, IMG submission 161668) | Hydrothermal vent microbial mat bacterial communities from Southern Trench, Guaymas Basin, Mexico - 4869-18-1-2_MG | ecosystem: Environmental > Aquatic > Marine > Hydrothermal vents > Microbial...
ATCCCCTTGTTCCGGTTTGGATTCCTTCTAGCCATGATTTGATCTTCCCCCACAACTTACTGTAGCTGTCACGGGTTCTGACTGTTGGTTCGAGTAATGCTTTTCGTAGAGTGATTGGTAAAACATCTTCCTCATTCCCTCCGGAAGCTAGATATCCACCTTGAGTTTCCTCAATGCAGCAGGCATTTTTAAATGAGCGTGATTGATTTTTCATCACAATACCTGAACCACTCATTGCATGATCCTGAGCTCCTCGACCACGAACCATTATGTTAGCTGGAACGATTGCTTCTAGTGCTGGATCGGAATTTTCAAAGACCATAGTTCCATATGAAGTTGTACTTTTGAAAGTCAAGCTTGAAGGTTTTGCTACTTCTCCCCTCTCGCTCCCCAATATAGGAACTATGGTCATTTCATCAACGGACTGAATATTACCGATCTCAATATTGTCGAACTTCAATGTTTTAAATATTGACATATGACCTCCTTATTCTCCTAATAGTTTATTGTATTTATTGACGAGTAGATTTTTGACCACTTCACGATTTTCAATCATGCGATCAAATATCAATTCTGTCTCCAAGAACTTGTAACTCGATACAGGCAACGGTTTTGTGTCTGCCGTCAACCTTCTACCTGTCCCTGTTTTGGCGTCAGCTGCAAACACAGGATTTAAATGGACCAGGTTAAATTCATAACCTGATTCTTTAAAATGATTATAGGTATGCTCAAACATACCTTTTACTGTATTTTCATAACCATCCGATATAACAACTATATTCGGGGCACCGGTTATAACAGCTTCAGTGAGACCTCGCCACAGATCCGTATCATTATAAGGAATGATAACACTCACTGGATCTTCTGTCGGGGTTGTGACTCTCTTTCCTCCCACATAGATAACATCCTTTACATTGTCCAAAGTTGACAGGATTGATAAAGATGTTAAGAACGGATGGAGCTTTCTTTGATCGCTCCCTGCCATTGATCTTGATGCGTCTATAATTACAACGCACTCTCCGATGTCGATACGGTCAATCTTTCCAGCTTGATAATCAATCCCTTCCATGATCTTTTCCATATTGTCGGGATCACCACTCATTAGTTTGAAATAGAATGCTTTCCAGAGATCATAAATATCCTGATTTTTATAGTTGATCTCTTTCACTTTTGTGGCACCACTCTTTTTAACAGCGGATTCTAGTTGCAATGATTCACGGGTTCCCATCTTAGCTTTTTCATATACCTCAGATTTGTCAAACTGAAGTTTATATGTATTTCTGAAACCCATGACGGTTCTCTGTGGCATTCCCTTCATAAGAGATTTGAATTTTTCAACGTCTCCATCTTGTGCCGATTTACGAAGCTCCCAGTATTTTTCGATCTTTTTGAAATATACAACTGGTTCAGCTGTCTTATAGACAGGCCTCATATCAAACAGATGAAGAACGACAGTCATAGCATGACGATTATAGCGACCAATCCACTTATTGAAAAGTTTTTCGTCTCCGTTCAGAATTGCATGGACTGTCTGCTTACCAAGGGCATGCCTGGTCAATTTTTTGAGTTTGGATTTATAGTTGATTGCCAGACCCTCAAGTTCAGCGTTTGAGCGATTGAATATGTACTCAAGAATTATTTTTCTTGTGCGGGCGTTATTGACTTTCACGAATCCTTCTCCACCCGTCAGCATCAACAAATTCTTAAGTGCTCGGGGAATTCTTTCTTTTGAAAGGTTGTAGTTGATCACTTTACTTTCATAATCAAATGCCATCCCCTCAGGAATTAATTCCTTTCCTGTTACACTCTGCGGGTTTGCCAGCAACATATGGTTCATGGAACCTTTCGAGAAACCGGTTCCCCCCAATAGAGTAGTTAAACAAAACAAAGTTCGGTCGAATGTAAATAGCTCTGTCCACATCTGGAATACTCGCTGGAATTGTTCATCAGCGTCTTCGTAAAACGCGCCTTTCGGAGCGAACTGTAGTATACCAGAGTCGATTTTCAGTCTTTCTTCTGTCATTGCTGACTCCTCCTTTTTCAGTTTTTGTTTCGACGTAAGGTTTTCATATCCAATTTTTTAGGATGAAATAAAAAAGCATCAATAGTCCTCTTTGTGATGGAGCGACTTAATGATTTGTCATTAAGTCGCCCTAACCACAGATGAGAAAAATGATCCTGAAAGTGGAAAATGTAATTGGGTTGTTGATAAAGTCAGAATTGAACTGACCAACTTTTGCTTAATATGCAAATGTTCCACCATTGGAACTTTTTATCTGAAATTACACTTGAGTCTTTCAGGAAACTCGATTGTTAAAAGGTTAGCTAGAGTGATATGTATAGGCGCTAGTTTTTATGGTTCTAGCAAACCTGGCAGACAAGATTTAACCCTCTTGTCTATGGGTCAAGTAATGTTGTAACTTAATACAACGCCACATATTTCTGAAACTATACAAAGTCTCTAGCAACGACTATAAAACACTAGAAGTAAGATATGTAATTATGGTTTTATATCTCATGTAGATAAACTGAAATTACAAAAAGTCTTCTAGTAATTTGTATGGTGGGGTTCGTGATCCATGAACTTCAGAACCCCGAAAGTTTAGTAAGCTCATGGCAAACCCCATAAAAATAATGCCCGAAGTGGAAAATGTATTTATAAAAGTATTGACATACTTTGAAATGTCAAAAAGGGACTTGAACCCCATACGTTGCTTTATCAGAGCAATGCTGAACCAATCAGCGATCAGAAAATACAACTAAGTCTTCGGGGCATAAAAAATAATGGAGTAGTAAATGTGATTGTATGATTTTCCAATAAATCTGAAATCACAGTAAGTCTCCATATAAATAACAAGGTATATTATATCTTCAGATATTAATATATATAGATATCATATTTTTAAATGAATTACGTAGCATCAACTCGAGCTGGTGTTCTTTGATTATCCATATCAAAAATAAGTTTCTGATTTGGAAAATGATTAGAAGTATTTTTAATCAACTCTTTCATTGACTGAGGCATAAAATTATCAGTGAAATATAATTGAACACCTTCTTTGAAATTAAATGCAATTCCATCATGGGTTTCATTTACTTCCACTAAACTACTTCTATCTACTTCTAAAGTCATGTTTCCTTTTTTGATTATTACTTTTGCTATCTTTTCTTGTGCCATTCGTTACTCCTTCATAATACTCAAGAGGATTGAACTTCTTAAGTTTATTGATTTTTCACAAAACCATTGTATAAGATTTTCTTTATTGTTTGTTCTCAAAAAATCGGTAATCAACCAAGGAAAAAATTGTGACTTTAATTGCTCTTCAATTTCGGATATAATTTTATGTTTATTTTGTTCACAGTATTTTTCAACTTGGAGTGAGTTTGTTTCTGGGTTTAAAAATGACCACACTTCTACAATAAAGTCCTGATGATCATATTCAATAAATTCAATGAATTTATATATCTCATAAATTTCTTCATGATTAATAGCTGGATACTTTCTAGATGGTACAAAATCATATACTTGCTTGATTTGATTCATAATAGATTCAGATAACATTTGTTGAGATTCTAATTCAAACTGCTGTACGAATTTAATAACTGCCAAATAGTCTTCACGAAAGTCCGGTTTACCAATGGCATCCGTAATGGTTACATAATAATATTCTCTCAATGCTTCTTCTTCTACGGGATACCCCAATTGACTTGCGACTTCGGCATCGTCATAGTCTACTTCGTCTTCTCGAATTGAGTTTCCGAGCATGACTTTCAAATCTCTTTCTTCAAACATTAGTTACCTCTTTTTCTTTTTAACTCCCAATACTTTATTTATCTTTGTAAATTGTTGTCTGCTTAAAGGTTTCTGTTCGCTTGAATTTGCTAAAACTTTAGTTAGATCTCGAAGTTCATTAATTCTAGCTTTTTTGATTTCCATCACATATGCAATACATTTTTCTTTTTTCTTTGTATTGTATTTACACACTTCTTCTGGTTTAACTCTACTCACCCACTTTATAAACTTCTTTAAAGTATTGAGTCTTGCTGTCATTTGACACTTGATTCTTTTTGGATTTGCCTCATATTTTTCATATGAAACATCTCCAATTAGGTCTCCAGCCAACCCACCACCGGATTTAAAAGATGTTTTTGAATCTGGAAAGTGTTTAGCACACTGTCTATGCATTTTTGCATGATCATCCCAAACTTTTTTCCATTTAGGATGTTTTGGGAGTTTTTTATCATCTTCCATCATCGCCCAAACAGCCAAACCAAAGAGAGTTAAATACGCAGCTCCAAGTCCAATCGCCAAGCCAACACTTTCATCAACTTCTTCACCCTGTACATGTTTTAAATAATTATCTAAGTTACTCATTTTATTTACCTCGTAAGCATTAATGAAATAAAATATGAATTTAATAAATCTCTGGCTGGAGATATCTTTGGTTCTTTATATCCTGCGTTTCCTTTTTGTACAATCTCTGCCATTATTTCTTCTCTTGTAATATAATCATCCGATAGTGGTCCCATAAACTCTGCTAGAACAGCTGGACAGTTATATGAGATAAATGAATATGTATCAAGCTCTCCTAATCTTTGTCCACCCTCTCTTCGTTTACCAGATGTTGGTTGTGCTGTCTTTCCTGTTACAGGCCCAGTACTTCTAGCATATATTTTTTCTGCACCCAAATGTTCTAGTTTTGATATGTACATATATCCAACCGGAACTTCATGTGTAGTTTTAGTGTTATATTCCGGTAGAGTTAATTTATACCCACTTTTTAATCCAAGCACTTTCAATGCATTTTTAATATCCTTTTGGCCAGGTGCTTTAAATGGTGGTATAATAATTGGATAGAATCCTGTTTTCTTTACTTGATTAATCATCTCTGTATATCGAGCACCTGAAAGTTTTCCAATGTTATTAACAAGATCTTCTGTACTTTTTTTGTTTGGTGATGTATCAAGATGTTTATATACTTGTCCTATAAGAGCAGCAGCTTTAGCTTTTGTTAATGCTGGAAGTCTTGTACCTAATTCTTTTGCCATTAAACCACAATACATTTCATATAACTGACCCATATTCATTCTAGCAATAAGACCAATTGGATTAAATATAGCTTCGAGTCTGTCACCGTTTGGAAGTCTTGGCATAAGATTATCTTTTTCAATTAAAGAGATGATACCTTTGTTTCCATACCTATTACATAATTTATCTCCAAGACCAACCCTTAAAGACTGTTCAATTCTGAAGTTAATTAATACACCTTTTACAGTTTCGCCCTTTACAGTAAATGATTCTCTTGGAGGTTTATTGTATTTTTTGTTAGTTCGTTTAATTAGATTAGTAAGTGAAGGAAAAGCATCATCGCCAACATTTGAATATACTTCAATATCAACTATTTTACCACCAGGACTTTTCTTAATAAATTGTCCAGCGAACATGTCGGTTGATTCGTCTTCTTCAAAACCAATAATCTGTTCAACTTCACCGATAGTTTTTCTTAATAAAGGTTGACCCTTTTCAATATATTCTCCAATCTCTGCAATAAATAAAATTCTATCATCTGGAGAAACTAAGACTTCTTCTTCAATACCATGTAATGAAGTGAGCATGTCATTATCCACAACAGTTTCATTAAGGACAGCTCCGTCTTCAAAGTTATATCCATTGTATGGCATTAGTGCTGTAAGTAATGGTCTTCCAAGAGATATTGAACCGTTAGACATACAAGCGCCTTCTGCAATCACTTCTCCATTTTTTACCGTACTACCAGGTTTAACTAATGGATTGAACACACTCAATGTATTCTTTCCGGAACCTGATCTTAAATGAATAGGAGTCATATCAACAACTTTCTTTGATTTTCCGCATTGTACTTTTATTGCATCTTTATTAACGCTTAATACTTTACCAGCACATGGAGCTCTCTTTACAAAGTTATCAGATAACACACCTGTTAAAATTGACTCATATCCAGATTGAACTACAGGAGGTTGAGGATTTTTTAACGGAACCATTTGTTTAGCTTGGTTTGCAAGCATGATTACCCTTGCCCCATCTGTATTTTCAAGAAATGGAATCATTGAGGTTGTCGTTGATAGCATTCCAGACCCTTCTGTATTTGTCATATTCTTAGTAGCGAACAAACCTCGTGACGACGAAATGAGTGCGTCTATTGTTAATTGTTGAGCGATACCAATGTTATCACTTTCAGGTGTATCAAGAGGATCAATGTTTCCAAAGTATGATTCATGTAAATTTCTTGCTTCTGTTTGGATAGCTCTTTTATCAGGAATACCACCAACCTTTTTACCAACTGGAGAGATTCTTGTCATAGTTGACATTTCTTCCACTGGATTTGCATACTCCATATCAACAACTAATTCTGTCATTAAGAAATCACTTAACACCTTAGTAGGCACAATGTTTATTTTAGCTTCTGTATTGCCTGATAGAACTTGTTCTTTGTATACCGTGTAAGCTGCAAGAATTTGTTTCTGTGCTAAATGTACCAACACTTCTGAGTTTCTAATTCTTTGATTACTAATATCATTTCTTGAAATATGATAACCCTCAACTACCTTCTCTGCCATATATTTCATAATCATATCTAAGCTGGTTGGTAGTTGTTTGTTTTGTAGCACTTGTTTAGCAACAGGATCAACAATATTTTGAAGGTTTGAACTGATTAAGAATGTAGAATTAAGTCTTCCGGTCATTTCAATGATTAACTTTTCAAAGTAATTATGTGTCCCAAATTCAGCATCAATATTATATTGATCAACCTTACCATGAATAAATGATTGGCATAGTTGTTTCTGAAGATCGGTTGTTAGATTCTTAAATACAATAAAGCTACCGTCTTGTAGTTTACTGACGAACAATTCACCAGTTGGTTTTTTATCAACGATCTCATATTTTATTTTATACTTTTTCAATGTTTCATCAAAACCAAAACTAAAGGCAAGTAGAAACATCAATGGCATTTTATAAGACATGAATGATTCAAGATAACTTTCACGTCTTAATTTCTTGACGTATATTCTGAAAATAGAATAAGAACTTTCAAACCTTGATTCGCCTGGTCTTGGAAATGTGATTGGATTTTGTACTATTTGATTGACCAGAACTTTTTGTTTTCCATTAAGTCTAAATACTCCAGTACTAGCATTTATTTTAGGAAGCTCTATTTCAATCTCATGAACATTTCCAAATTCATCTTTTAATGTAATCTTAGCAATAGATAAATCTGACTTCATTACTTCACCAGCTCTTTGACGCTTATCTACAAATGTAATGCTTTGAAACTTCAATGGAATTTCTTTTTTCTCTAAAACCTTAAATGAGTTTGTTAGATCTTTTTTCAGATTTATTTGGAAGTCAACTTGACGTTTTTGATATACATGCTCAGGTGATATATCTCCATTCATTTTCTCAGGAGAATATACTTGAACTCTTGGGTCAGTACTTAAATTTACAGTCTTCTGTGGTTTTAATAATTCACTTGAGAAGTTTTTATCAACTGCTTTCAATGCAAGTTTCTTTCTGGCGAGTGGGATTTGACTTGAAATGTTATTGGCCTTATCTAAATCTCCACTAACACCATACAATATTGATCTGGTAGCTACATCCATCACATCGCCAGCTGACGCGTCTCCAGACGTAATTTTAACAACCTCATCTGGATTTGTTTCAAGATAATCTTCCACAGCACCAGTGACCTTTAATGAATTTTCAGGTTCAATATCATTAGCAACAGCTTTACTCACAATTCTTGCAGCTTTCTTTATCTCAGCTTCAAGTTCTTCTGCAGCAGGCAACCCTTTAATATTTCTTATGTAGTGCATGACTCTTGGGAATTTGTATTCACTATCTTTTACAAGAAGGCGATATCTTGACTGACCAGAATCCAAATAGTTAATAAGCATATGATCAAAATCAAAATTTCCTGTTTTCATATCTCGCAAAACTGGAAATATCTTTTTGTTTATAAAACTATTTAAATCTTTTGAAGTGTCAACAGAATAGAATAGAATCTTTTGATAGTTTCCTGGAAATGCAGCAGCTGCTTGTTTTAACATATTGGTAATAAAGAAACCAGCTCTCTGTCTGTATGTAGTAGGTTTATAGACAACATCAACAGCGTTTGTAAATTGTGATAAGTCTATAATCACATTCTTTCCTGATGGAACTTTTTGCTGCATTGTATAAGGAATAAGTCCAAGAGTTCTATATATTTTTCTAAACTCCGCAGTCATTCTAGTTCTTGGTATTCTTGTAACGGGAACAGCAATGATACGAGCATCAATCTTTTTAAGATTTAATTTCGGATAGTCATTTACAAAGTTTGAATTTTCAGAGAAATAGACTAATAGAAATGGTTCTTTTGTATTTTGCGGAAACCTCACACCATCAACTACGTGCGAGTATTGTTTCCATGATTTAAATTGAATCATTATCTTTTCTTCCCTTCTACGAGATCACCAGTAAAAACTTTTTCAAGAATGCTTGGATCACCGCCGTCCTCTGTAATTAGTCCAGTCTTTATTGCTTCGTTGATATTTTCAAATGCAAGACCTTGAACGAAACTTGTTTTGAATACAATCTGTTTTATATTCATCATGATAGGATCCCACTTCTTTCCGAGTCTTGCAGGAATACTTGGATTCTTTTTATCTCTCAGAGCTTGTGAAAGAAGAACCTCTAAGTGAACTATGTCCATATCTCTAAGTCCACCATATACTTTATATATTTTTAAGAACAGATGGTTGGCATCTTTATAAATTTCACGGCCACCAAGAAGTCTCTCAACATATTGAATCTGTTCTTTTGTTTCTTCAGTTGACATAGGAACTTCTAATATTGTACTATTCTTTTTAAAATGTAATTTAATAAACTCTTTACCTACTTGCTCATATTCATATATTTGAAGTTCGACTGGATAATCAAGAATTATATTAAATAAAAAGTCAGGGAATTCAATTCTACATACTAAACCTTTAGCATTCAAAACTGTTTTGTCTTCGTTGAATTTTAAATCTCCTGGCAGTGGATAATCTGAAGTCGTGATTGTTATAGTACAATCATCATTACAAGAGAGAGAAGATTCAACTTGACCTAATAGTTTTGATACAGTAGCTTGATTTGCTAAAGGATCATTTTGTACTATATCCTGTATAATATCTCTTATAACAACTTCAACTGCGCCACCCATATGAAAACTTCTCATGATTGTTTGTGTTCCGGCCTCTCCAACTAATTGAGCTGCCATGACACCAACAAATGGAGTTCTATGACGTTCAAGTAATTTTCCATAACACAGATGACATAGTTTGGTGCCTTCGCAAAATACAGGGCTTCTTAAGTTAACCATACTGCCCATTTTATAATTCTTGGGATCAAACAATTCTGGTTTACCGTTTTCAAGAATATACCGTCCTTTCATACTGTTAGCTAAATTCTTTGAAAGCCTAAAATCAAGAGTTCGTTTTGTTTTACAGTCTACTAATTGTCTATCAACTTCAACAGTATTTAAAACATATGCTAATTTTCTAGACATATATCCAGTAGCAGCTGTATTCAAAACTCTATCAATTATACCTTTTCTAGCACCAGATGCTGATTTGAAATATTCTTTATTTGTTAGACCGTCAGAAAATGATCCGGCAATAGGATCCAGAACATTTCCATCGGGATCAGCAACAAGTCCTTTTGCAACAAGCAACTGCATTGGTTGTCCCCAACCTTTTGCAGATCCAGAATCAACTAAATCATATAGACCTGTACCTTTAAGATGTTCTATTAATAATTCTTGCATTTTTTTTAGAAGTGGACCAGCTTCTTCTACTGATGCTTTTGCCAAATCTTTTTTCATTTGTAAAATTTCAGATGGTAGTTCTAAATCATCTAGTGTAATACTTGGAGCTATAATAGTTGAGAATTTGAATCCCAACCTTTTTAATCTTGAGAATGTTTCAATTGCTTGTTCTTGTCCATATTTTTTAAGGATAACTGGGATCATTCCATTAACAATACCTTTTGTAACAACTCCATCAAAAAATGGAACGTTTGCAGGGTATGCGCTATTATAAATTGCTTTACCCATTGTAGTTTTTTTCTTTCTGTAAACTACTGGTATATATGGATTGGTTGCAGTTTCTAAGTCTTTATCATTTACAGCAATTGGAGACTTTGTACTCTTTATGTTTTTTGTAAGAGCATATAAACCGACACACATCTCTTTTGAAAGTTCAAAGTTTACAGCATTATCAGTTTCTCCACTTTCTGATCTCATCATTTTTGTTCTTGCTTCTAGTTGTGCTTCATTCGTTATCGGGTGGAAGATCCCCATTGTATCTCCATCAAAGTCAGCATTGAATCCGCCGACCTGGAGAGTACATAACTGAACAGTATTTCCCCCAATTAATATTGGAATCATTGCTCTAACAGATTCAGCGTGTAATACAGGATCTCTTTTAGCTAATACTACACGACCCATCATAGATACTTCAGCAGCTTCAAACATTATATCGTACAATAACTGTGGAAGTTTGTCGCCTCCCTTTATTGCTTTAAATACAAGTTTTATACTATCAATTGATAACTCAAATCCTGTGAACTTTTTAACTTCAGCTGATAGTTTGGTTGGATCCACTCTACCTGAATGAAATAGACGATGAATAATAAATGGTTCAAATAGACTTACTGCCATTCTCAACGGAATACCAATTTCATTAACTTTTAAATCCGGACCTGGTGTAATGACAGCACGTCCAGAGAAGTCAGTTCGTTTCCCAAGCATTTGTGAACGAATAAGTCCACGTTTCTTTTGAATCAATTTTCTGATAAAACTATCATGATTTATGACTGCCTTCTGAAGTTCAAAGTTCAATAGATCAAATAACGGTCCGCTTTTTGCAGCACTTTGAACTTGATATGCTCTTCTTATTATAGTAATATAATAATCGTTTAAAGGATCTATAACCCACATACCTTTTTCATCTTGGTATGCGTCTCTTTGACTAGGTGGGATTACAGGTATGATATCTATGAATAGAGTACCTTTTTTATTGGCTTCTTTAATCTTTATAACGAACTTATCTCGAGTATCGGTACCGCCTCTAAATTTAATCTTTGGTAGTAAATTCATGAATGATGCTATTCCAGTTACACCATCAGGATCCTGCTGTAGAGCTCCTTTTGAGTCAACTGAGAATGTATCCTGAGCAGATACGAATTTCTCAATTTTTCTATCAAGCTGTATAAGAAGCATATAAGCTGATGGGTGTATAACAGTAGCATTTAAATTCACATAAGAAAATGTCTTCTTTCTCTCAGGAGACTCTTCCGATCCAAAGATTGCTTCAGAGAAAAGACCATCAGGATGAAACTCACCAGGTTTCGAGAATATTTCAGTTGTGGTGATTGGTTTCAATCCCTTTTTGAACTTCTCAACATCTAAAAAATTTATCATTTATTACCTATCACCTATAGCATTAGTTTTGTTAATGTCAAGATATTGCTTAATATTTTTAAACATTCTTGTTACTTTTGCTTTTCTTGCAGCCGCTGTTGCTGGTTTTGGAACAGTTTTAATAAGAGTGTTGTGTCTATGTTGTAATTGATTTAAAATTGACTGTAGTGTATTTACATCAAATTTTCCAGATTGATCGCTCATTATTTTTTGTATAACTTTTAACGATACACCAACAACTTTTGGATCTTCAATTCCAGCTCTATTACAGATAGGTATTAGATATGGTGAAGTATCTCGACCGATTGGCAGGAGCTTCAAAAAACATTTTGGTTTATCTCCATATAGTCGATCTCTCATATCTTTTTTCAATAGATATGAAAGGCTATCTTCTGGATTGACTAGCGCATTTGCTTTCCTAATTAATTCTGAAAGCTGTTTAAATTCTTCTTTTAATTGGTTACTCATTTAATAACCCTCCGGATTACTGGGTTTAACATCCTATTTTTAATTTGTTCTAAAAATAAATGGATAAAAAATGGAGCGGGG
>Ga0190284_1001186_pt1 | contig 12015 bp, 9 predicted proteins | sample 48691812_MG_FD_161668 | JGI IMG/M metagenome (GOLD analysis project Ga0190284, IMG submission 161668) | Hydrothermal vent microbial mat bacterial communities from Southern Trench, Guaymas Basin, Mexico - 4869-18-1-2_MG | ecosystem: Environmental > Aquatic > Marine > Hydrothermal vents > Microbial...
GAGCCGGTACTGGTCCTTGTTCAGATGGTCCTTCAATTCGGCCGGGGTGCGCTGAACGGAGGTGGGGCGGACCGCTTCATGAGCTTCCTGGGCGTTCTTGGCTTTGGTCTTGTAGGTGCGTGGCTGGTGCGGCAGGTTGTCCTTGCCGAAGCGCTCGGTGATGTAGTTGCGCAGTTCGTCGATGGCCTCGTTGGCCAGGTGCACGGAATCGGTGCGCATGTAGGTGATGAGGCCGACGGCGCCGCTGCCGGTGTCGATACCTTCGTACAGTTGCTGGGCGGTGCGCATGGTGCGCTGGGTGGTGAAGCCGAGCTTGCGGGCCGCCTCCTGCTGCAGGGTCGAGGTGGTAAACGGTGCCGCCGGGTTGCGTTTGCGCTGTTTCTTCTGTACCCGGGCGACCGTCACTTGCCCTTCGGCAGCGGCGAGCAGGATGCGTTCCGCGGCATGGGCAGCGTCGCCGTTGGTAATGCTGAACTGCTCCAGTTTCTCTCCCTGGTACTGGATCAGCTTGGCGTTGAAGCCCTGCTTATCCTTCAGCAGATCGGCCTCGATGGTCCAGTACTCCCGTGCCTTGAACGCTTCGATCTCTTCTTCGCGCTCGACGATCATGCGCAGGGCGGGACTCTGCACGCGGCCGGCGGAGAGTCCTCGGCGCACCTTCTTCCACAGCAGCGGGGACAGCTTGAAACCCACCAGGTAGTCCAGGGCACGGCGAGCCTGCTGGGCATTGACTAGGTCCATGGAGAGTTCCCGGGGGTGTTCGATGGCGTCCTGGATCGCACGCTTGGTAATCTCGTTGAACACCACCCGGTACACCGCCTTGCCCTTCAGCTTGCGGCGGCTCTTCAGCAGTTCATACAGGTGCCAGGAGATGGCCTCGCCTTCGCGATCCGGGTCAGTGGCCAGATAGATGGTGTCGACATCTTTCAGGGCCTTGGTGATGGTCTGCACATGGCGGTCGTTGCGGTCGATCACCTGATACTTCATTTTGAAGTCCTGGTCAGGATCGACGGCGCCCTCCTTGGGGACCAGATCCCGGACGTGGCCATAAGAGGCCAGGACCTTGAAGTCCTTGCCGAGATACTTGTTGATAGTCTTGGCCTTGGCCGGTGACTCGACGATAACCAGATTCATGGGTTGTCAGTGTTTCCAGTGCAAACGAAGCAGCCCGCCCCAGCGCACCGGGCGCCAGTCGGAGACTGCAGGAAATTCTCGGTGTCAGTGCAGGTAGACGGGGATGTCGTTGTATACCAGGTCTTCCATCTGTGCAAAAGCGGACTCCTGTCCCGGCTGATTGATCAGCACCATCAGCACCACCCATTTCAACTCTTCCACACCGATCTGCTGGGTGTCCAGCGCGATGGCCCGGTCGATCACCAGTTCGCGGCTGGTGGGGTCGAGGATGCTGGTCTGTTCCAGAAACAGCAACAGACCCCGGCATTCGGCATCCAGCCGGGCCAGTTCACTGTCGCTGTAGATGCGCATGGCATTGCCGGTGTGTCCGCCCAGGGTTGCCGTGTCCTGATGCAGGGCCAGCTCATCCATCCACTGAAAGGCCTTGTCGATCTCCCCTTCCGGGAAGCCGGCCTGGATCAGCTCTTCATGGATCTGGGCCTGATCCGACGGCGGGTTCTGGTCGCTATCCATGTAATTTTCAAACAGATAGATCAGGATATCGACGACATTTTCGTTCATGTTGCTACCTTTGTCTGGGGGCTGTCCTTCGCTTGGCCGTGAACGCTCAGTCAGAAACGATCCGGTTGTTTTTTCCGGTCAGACTGTAGTGACCACCTGGGGCGGATGAGACATAACCCTCGAGTTCTAACAGTAGCAGCATGGAGGAAACCGACTCTGCGGTCAATCCGCTGCGTTGGATCAGCAAATCCACGGGCAGCGGGTCGAATCCCAGTACCTCGAGCAGGCGCTGGTATTCTGCGTCCCATTTCCCTCCTTCGCCGCTGGCGGGTGGGCTGGCGGGAGCTGCTGGAGCCTCCTGCAGGTGCCCCAATAGCGGCCACAGTTCTTCGATGATGTCTGCCGCCGTCTCCACTAGCTTGGCGCCCTGACGAATCAATTGATGACAGCCGCGGGCCAGCGGGTTGTGAATGGAACCCGGGATAGCGAACACCTCCCGCCCTTGTTCCGCCGCCAGCCGTGCGGTGATCAGCGAGCCGCTGCGGATAGCGGCCTCCACCACCAGGGTGCCCACGGACAGGCCGCTGATGATGCGGTTGCGACGGGGGAAATTACCCCGGGTCGGAGGTGTGCCGGGGGGGAACTCGCTCACCAGCGCTCCCTGTTCGGCGATCTGGTGGGCCAGTTCACGGTGCCGCGCGGGGTAGACCCGGTCCAATCCGGTGCCGGTGACCGCAATGGTGTGGCCGCCGGCCTGCAGTGCCCCCCGGTGGCAGGCGGCATCGATGCCGACCGCCAGGCCGCTGTCGATGGTGAGTCCCCCCTCGGCCAGGCAGCGGGAAAACTCCAGGGCCGTCTGTCGACCGGATGCACTGGGATTGCGGCTGCCCACTATGGCCAGTTGAGCCCCACTCAACAGCTCCGGGTTGCCCTGTATGAAAAGCACCGGGGGCGGATCGCTGACAGTAGCCAGAAGCTCTGGATAGCGTGGGTCGTTGCGGGTCAGCAGGTGTCTGTCGGGCTGCTCCAGCCAGGCCAGATCCTGGTCGATCGGGCGTTGGTCTGGCGAGCGGAGGTAGGCACGGGCTTCGGGCACCAGTGTCAGCCCGGGGTCTGAAATCCGCGCCAGTATCTCGGCGGGTTCCTGCAGTTGCAGCAGCAACTGGTTGATTCCACGGCTGCCCAGGCCGGGTGCGTGCAGAAGTTGCAGCCACGGCTCGAGTGCCTGCGGATCCGCCGGGCGATGGTCATCCCTGACATCGTCCATTTTTTCTTGCCTGTGTCTGGAGGTTATCTCTCGGCGTCGGGATTGAGTACCCGGTCACCGACGTGGATGGCGCGGGTTGCGTACATCACCAGGCCGAAGCTGACACGGGGGAAGACGCGAAATATCAGCAGCAGACCCGCTGGTTCGTTGGGCAGTTTTACCGACGCCCGTCCACTGCCCGCAATCGGGTCCGGTACCCAGATGCCATTATAGTCGATAGTCAGAACATCGCCAGGTGCCAGGCCATCGGCTTTGCCCCGGTCCAGCACCACCAGACTGTACTGGCCGATCTGATTGACGCCGTCGAGTACTGAGACAATGCTGCCATTGACCGGCTTGTCCGGCGCCTTGGGCACGAAGGTGCCGAGGGGAATATCTTTGGTATCCGGTATCAGCCGGTCACCGATGATGAATTCATGTTCCATGTTGGCCAGCATTACGGTGGCCGGGTCGCCGGTACGCAGCAGTTCGGCACTGCCGATCAGTTTGGCCTCGTAACCGAGGATTTCGCCTGTGTCCGCATCCCTGTAGGGGCCGCCCGGTCGCACTACGTCGAAGAAGACCTGCTGGGCGGACTCAATATGCCTGACATACGCTTTGACGTCGGAACTTCCAACCAGGTGATCCTCGCCGAAACTGACTATATAAGGGGCGACCGTGAGCGCTCCGGCATCCACCACATAGGGGCGGGTCAGAAACTGGCGGATAGCGTCGATAGGTACCGCCGGTATGGCACCATCTGCGGGGGTTGAGCGGATGCGTGGTGAGAGCTTGACAACGCTGCCACGTTGCAAGGACAGGCGGGGTTCACCATTGACGTAGGAGAGCGAGATAACATCGCCCGGGTATATCAGATGGGGGTTGTTGATCTGCGGGTTGGCCTGCCACACCTTGGGCCAGAGCCAGGGATCCCGCAGAAAACGGGCCGAGATGTTCCATAGGGTATCGCCCTTCTCCACCACATATTGATCCGGGTGATCAGGGTTCAGGGTGACTGAACCTGCTGCCAGCGCACCGCAGGATAAAAGCAGGCCCAGCAGCAGGCCAGCGAGCAGGTGGTTATACTTACGCATGATGATCCCTTATGTTTTTCATGTGGTGGCATTATCCTGACCATATAGCGACCCCCTGCCAGAGATCTTGAATCCCCGTCATCCCTCATCTGGCGTGGAATCCTGTATTATCATAATGTCAGGGCTGGTTTTTAGGAACCTGTTTATTTTCGGTCAGATACCTAAGATTGGTAGAGTGCGGATTTTTCAATTTCATACCGTCCGGGTCAGCTGAGTCGATGGCATTTCGGATGGCAGACCCGCACTTTCAATTCATTACATCAGGAAAGCAGATGGCAATACTGGACATACTTCACTTTCCGGATCCCCGGTTACGCAACAAGGCCATGCCGGTGGAGCATGTGGGCGATTCGATACGCAGACTGGTGCGTGACATGTTCGAGACCATGTATCAGGCGCCGGGCATTGGGTTGGCGTCAGTACAGGTCAATGACGCCCGCCGGGTGGTGGTGATCGATATCTCGGAACAGCGTGATCAGCCGCTGTGCCTGATCAATCCGGAGATTCTGGAACGTGACGGGGAGGAGGAGATGGATGAGGGGTGCCTCTCCGTCCCCGGTGTCTATGAGACGGTGCAACGGGCGGACAGGGTCCGGGTGCGTGCTCTCAACCAGCAGGGCGAGCCCTTCGAACTGGAGGCGGAGGGGTTGCTGGCGGTCTGTATCCAGCATGAGATTGACCATCTTGAAGGCAAGCTGTTCGTCGATTATCTCTCCAAGCTAAAGCGACAGCGAATACGTAAGAAGCTGGAAAAGGAGAGCCGCCAGAAACCGGTCACGGCAGACCACCGTCAGCAGGTAATCTGAAGCGCATGACAGATCGACCAAGAATACTGTTTGCCGGTACCCCGGAATTTTCGGTGCCGCCTCTGTGTGCCCTGCTGGATGGAGATTACCAAGTAGTGGGTGTCTATACGCAGCCCGACCGGCCGGCCGGCCGGGGCCGGAAGCTGCTCCCCGGCCCGGTGAAGCAGTTGGCGCTGGAGCGGGGCGTGCCGGTGTTTCAGCCGCCGAACTTTCGCGCTGACCAGGATCTCGAGACCTTGGATCGGCTGGCCCCGGACCTGATGGTGGTGGTGGCCTATGGCCTGATCCTGCCACGCCGGGTGCTGGATGCGCCGCGCCTGGGCTGCGTCAATATCCATGCCTCGCTGTTGCCGCGTTGGCGTGGCGCGGCGCCTATCCAACGGGCCGTGCTGGCGGGGGACCGGGAGACCGGCATCACCATCATGGCGATGGAGGAGGGGCTGGATACCGGCCCCATGCTGTGGAAGAAGGCAACCTCGATCGCCGCCGCGGAGACCGGCGGTACGCTGCACGACCGGCTCTCCATGCTGGGGGCGGAGGCATTGATGGAGGCCATGCCGGGGATTCTCGATGGCTCGCTGGCTGCCGAGAGCCAGGACGACAGCAAGGCCTGCTACGCCCGCAAGCTGGACAAGGCCGAGGCGGTAATGGACTGGGGCCGCTCTGCCGTGCAGCTGGACCGGCAGGTACGGGCCTTCAATCCCTGGCCGGTGGCCCAGACCGGCTATGGCGACAAGGTGCTGCGGCTGTGGGATTCCGAGCCCCTGGCGCAGGCCGTGGACGCGGTTCCCGGCACCGTGGTGGCCACTGGCAAGGCGGGCCTCGACGTGGCCACCAGTGACGGCCTCCTGCGCATCCGGCGGCTGCAGCTGCCGGGCAAGAAGGCGATGGACGCCGCGGCCTTCCTGAATGCACACGACCCCCTGGGGGTGGTGCTTGGCTGAGCGGAGAATGCCGCCCGGCAAGTGGGCGGCTGCTGCCGATCCACGCGCCGTTGCCGCCCGCTTGCTCGGCCGCCTGGAGCAGGGGGAATCCCTGTCCGTTTTACTGGCCGGAGAGATGGCAGGGCTGGAACCTCGGGACCGGCCCCTGGTGAAGGCCCTCTGTTTTGGGGTGGCACGCTGGTGGCCCCAGCTGGAAGCGCTGCTCGGGTTGCTGATGGAGCGCCCACTGAAGGCCCGGGACCGGGATATCAAGGCGCTGCTGTTGCTTGGACTCTACCAGTTGCAGCACATGCGCATCGCCCCCCATGCCGTAGTAGACGAAACGGTGGGCGCTGCCCGGTCGCTGAAAAAACCCTGGGCAGCGGGACTGATCAACGCGCTGTTGCGGCGTTTCCAGCGCGAACAGACAGGGCTGATGGCAACGCTGGAAGAGAACCCGGCGGCGCGCTACGCGCATCCTGCCTGGTTGTTGCAGCGACTGCAGGCGGCCTGGCCTGCTGACTGGGAGGCCAGCGTTGGTGCGGCCAACGAACAACCGCCCATGAGTCTGCGGGTGAACCTGAGCAAGGTATCCAGGGAGGCTTATTGCGAGCAATTGCAGGCCGCGGGTATCGGTGCCCGGTCGATAGACCACACCGCCTCCGGCCTGGTGCTGGAGCAGCCGCTGGACGTGGCGGTCCTGCCGGGTTTTCAGCAGGGGCTGGTTTCGGTGCAGGACGGGGGGGCGCAACTGGCTGCAGGGCTGTTGGATCCAGCCCCTGGTCAGCAGCTGCTGGATGCCTGTGCTGCCCCCGGGGGCAAGACGGGCCATCTCCTGGAGATGATGGATGGCAGGGTGGATGTGACGGCGGTCGATATCGATGCTGCCAGATTGCAGCGCATCCATGAAAATCTGCGACGCCTGGGGCTGCCGGCAACCATCTGTCAGGGTGATGCGGCGACACCGCGAGGCCCTTGGGCGGAGCGCCGCTATCAGCGGATTCTGCTCGACGTGCCCTGTTCTGCTACCGGTGTGATACGTCGCCACCCGGATATCAAGTTGCTGCGCCGAGCTGCCGATATCCCCCCTCTGGTGGTATTGCAGGCGCAGATCCTGGATGCGGCCTGGCCGCTGCTGGAGCCAGGCGGCCTGCTGCTCTATGCCACCTGCTCGCTGCTGCCGGAAGAGAACCAGCAACAGGTGCAACGGTTTCTGCAGCGCCAGTCAGGGGCCCGGGAGCGGCCTATCGAAGCATCCTGGGGTCATGCCTGCGAGGTGGGACGTCAAATCCTGCCCGGAGAGGCGGAAATGGATGGTTTCTACTATGCCCGTATTGAGAAGGCCTGAGCCCATGAGGATGCGTCCTTCGGTCGCTGTAGCCAGCCTGCTCGGCATCGGGCTGCTGCTCTGGTCGGCCTGGTGCTGGAGCGGAGAGTTCGTGATCAGGGAGCTCTCGACCCGGTCGGCGGACGAGGGCTACCTGCTGGACGCTCAGGTCGAATACCATTTTTCGGAACGCGCCGTCGAGGCGCTGGAAAACGGTGTCCCCCTGACCCTGGAGATACAGATAGAACTGCGCCGCCAGAATGCATGGATCTGGGAACAGGATGTCCTGAAGCTTCGATTGCGCTACCAGGTTCGCTATCATGCGCTGGCGTCGGTGTATCAGGTGCGGGACCTGCAATCCGGGAGTCGTCAGAATTTCGTGACCCGGCGCGCCGCCCTGGATGCACTGGGTACGCTGCAGGGCGTGTTCCTGATCGCCGCAGACCGTCTGATCCCGGAGGAAGCCTACCAACTCTCCCTGCGGGCCAGTCTGGATATCGAGGCGCTGCCGTTGCCGATGCGACCCTGGGCCTATCTCGATCCTGACTGGGAACACGACAGTGAGTGGAGCCGATGGACCCTGCAGCCCTGAAGCGGCTTGGCCGGGGGCCACTGCCGGTGCTGATCCTGCTGGGTCTGGTGCTGGTCTCCCTGCACCTGATGAGCAGTGCGGTGCAGAGCACAGTGGAGCTGAACCGACTGTTCATGCCCCTGCTGATCGCCAGCCTGCTGGGGCTGGTGGCAATGATGGGGGTTGTTGCCCTCAATGTCGCCCAACTGGTCATCCGCTACCGTCAGCAGGCGGCCGGTTCCCGCCTCACCCTGCACATGATGCTGATCTTCGTCGTCATCTCACTGGCCCCGGTACTGGTGGTGTTCTACTATTCGCAGCAGTTCCTGATGCAGGGCATCGACAGCTGGTTCGACGTACAGATCGATCAAGCGGTGGATGACGCCATGGATCTGAGCCGCGCCTCCCTCGATCTGCACAAACGGGAGCGGCTGAAAACCACCCAGCGCGTGCTGACCGAGTTGACCGGCAGTTCGGTGGCAGGGTTGGCGATCAGCCTGGAGGAGATGCTGGATAAATACAGTGCCACCGAAATGGCGCTCCTGAACCCCACAGGACGGCCGATGGTGATCAGCAACGCGGACCCCACGGTGATGGTGGTACCGACAAAACTGGACACCGCAATCCTGCAGCAGGTGCGGGGAGGGGTCGATTTTGTCGGCCTGATGCCCACTCAGGGGGACGAGCCGCTGCTGGAGGTGATGGTGGTGGTTAACGATAAAAAACGGGGCATGCTGCTGCAGGCCATGTACCCCACATCGGCTAACATCAGCAAGCTGTCCGAGACGGTACAGAACGCCTATAACCGCTACAAGGAACTGACCTTTCTGCGCAAGAGCCTGAAGCAGACCTTTACCATGACCCTGGCCCTGGTGTTGGTGTTCGGCCTGCTTTCTGCCATCTGGATGGCCTTCTACCTGGCTCGCCGCCTGGTGGCGCCGATCACCGATATTGCCGAGGGCACCCGGGCGGTGGCGCAGGGCGAGTATGACATGCAGCTGCCCGAGCCCAAGCGCCGGGACGAACTTGGCTTTCTGGTCGGCTCCTTCAATGAGATGACCCGCCGCATTGCCCAGGCGCGGGATGAGGCGGCCCGCAGCAAGCAGCAGGTGGAGGCTCAGCGCAGTTACCTGGAGACGGTGCTCGGCAGCCTGTCGTCGGGGGTCATGGCGCTGGATGCCAAGGGGCGCATCCAGACCGCCAACGAGGCCGCACTAGAGATCCTGATGGTGGATGTCAATGACTATCTGGGGCATCCCCGCGATGAGCTGGTGGCGGCGGGTCCGCTGTTGCGTCAGTTTCTGGATTCGGTAGCAGACGCTATCGGTGAAGAGCGGCAGTCGTGGCGGGCCGAGCTGACGCTGTACAGCAGTGACGGCCGGCGGGTCCTGCTGTGTCGTGGTACGCCGCTGGCCCAGCCGGGTGGCCAGCCAAGCGGTTACGTGCTGGTGTTCGATGATATCACTGCCCTGATCAAGGCGCAGCGCGATGCGGCCTGGGGTGAGGTGGCTCGCCGTCTCGCTCACGAGATCAAGAATCCGCTGACGCCGATCCAGTTGTCTGCCGAGCGCCTGCGCCGCAAGTACCTGAAGCGCATGCCAGCGGAAGATGCCCAGGTACTGGATCGGGCCACCAGCACTATCGTGCAGCAGGTGGAGGCGATGAAAGAGATGGTAAATGCCTTTTCCGACTACGCTCGTCCGCCTAAACTGAAGCCCCAGCCACTGGCCCTCAACAGGCTGGTGCGGGAGGTGATCGATCTGTATCACAGTGGCGGGATGAAACAGCGGTTGAAAGTGGATCTGGAGCAGGCAGATACCGTGATCGAGGCCGATCCGTTACGCTTGCGGCAGGTGATTCACAATTTGGTGAAGAACGCCCAGGAGGCGCTTGCTGGGGTAACAGACGCCGAGATCAGTATCAGCACGCGATTGGTGACAAAAGGTGAGTACCCGTTCGTGGAATTGCGGGTGGAGGACAATGGACCGGGTTTTGACGATGAAATCCTGTCCCATCTGTTCGAGCCCTATGTCACCACCAAGGTGAAGGGAACCGGGCTGGGTCTGGCTATTGTGCGAAAAATAGTGGAAGAGCATGCCGGTCAGATATGGGCGGAGAATCGGCGTGAGGGCGGAGGCCGCTTGACCCTGCGTATTCCAGCGGTCACGGAAGGGCCAGGCTTAGCCTGCCTTGCGGAGAAGAAATCAGAGGAGTGAATGAAGCATGAGCGCACCCCATATCCTGGTGGTGGATGATGAACCCGATATCCGGGGTCTGGTCAAAGAGATCCTGGAGGACGAGGAGTACAAAGTGGCAACAGCCGAGGACGGCGCCACAGCACGCCACGCGCTGCGTGACCGGCGCCCTGACCTGATTCTGCTGGATATCTGGATGCCGGACGTGGACGGCATCAGCCTGCTCAAAGAGTGGTCCGAGGGTGATGGTCTGCCCTGCCCGGTGATCATGATGTCGGGCCACGGCACCGTCGAGACGGCCGTGGAAGCGACGCGACTGGGTGCCTATGATTTTCTGGAGAAACCGCTATCCCTGGCCAAGTTGCTGCTCACCGTGGAGCGCGCCCTGGAGGCGGATAAGCTGCAGATGGAGAACATTGGCCTGCGCCGGCACAGCGAACCGGTGGTGGAGCCCACGGGCAAGAGTGCGGCGATCCTGCGCCTGAAAGAGCAGGTGAAGCGCATTGCCCAGCATGACACCTGGGTGCTGATCACCGGTGAGTCGGGCAGTGGCCGCGAGACCTTCGCCCGCTACCTGCATGCCCAGAGCGGCCGCCGTGGGCTCCTTTTCGTCGAAGTGGGGGTCTCCTCCATTACCCGTGGCAATTCGGCCCGGGAACTATTTGGCAGTGAGGAAGGCGGGCATATCCACTATGGCGCCCTGGAACAGGCGCGTGGAGGAACACTGTTCCTGGACGAGGTCGCGGACATGGATATGGAGGCCCAGGCCCAGTTGCTGGGCGCCCTGGATACCGGCTCTTTCCTGCGCCAGGGCGGCACCGAACCGGTTGAGATCGATGTGCGCATCATCGCGGCCACCCAGCGGGATCTGGATCAGGAGGTGCAGGAGGGGCGATTCCGGGAAGATCTGTTCTATCATCTGAATGTGGTGCCGTTGCGGGTGCCGCCGCTGCGGGAGCACAAGGAGGACGTGCCGGAACTCCTCAATTATTATGTGGACTATTACGTGGCGCATGAAAAGCTTTCCTATCGGCGCTTCGATGTGAGCGCACAGAATTTTTTGCGCAACTACCCCTGGCACGGCAATATCCGCGAGCTCAAGAACCTGGTGCAGCGACTGATGATCCTGGGCACCGGTGATGCGATCACCCAGGATGAAGTAGAGGGGGCCCTGGGGCATATTGACGCGGTGCAGGTGGCGGGGGGTACGTTCCCGGTCTCTTTCGATCAGCCACTGCGCCAGGCGCGGGAGCAGTTCGAGAAGGCCTATCTGGAGTACCAGCTGGAAAAGCACGGCGGCAACGTCAGCCAGACGGCGGCCGAAGTAGGCATGGAGCGTACCCATCTGTATCGCAAGCTGCGTGCGCTGGGCATCGAGATCAAGAGCCAGGGACGATAATAAGGGCCGAGGGCCCAGGAAAAACAGGGCCGAGAAACTACCGGACCGAGACTGAAAAACGCTGTCGCCGGCCGGGGAAAGCGTTAAACTTCCGGCGCGGCGAAGAAGCGGGAAACAGCCATGAAAATAATCATCCTTGGGGCCGGACAGGTGGGGAGTTCGGTGGCCACTAATCTGGCATCCGAAGCCAATGACATCACGGTGGTGGATCAGAATCCGGATCTGCTGCACAAACTGCAGGACCGCCTCGACCTGCGTACCGTGCAGGGCAACGGCGCCCACCCGGACGTGCTGTTGCAGGCCGGTGGCGAAGACGCCGAAATGATCCTGGCCGTCACCAACAGTGACGAGACCAATATCGTAGCCTGCCAGGTGGCCTACGCCCTGTTCAATACCCCCACCAAGATCGCCCGCGTCAGGGCTTCGGGCTTCACCGAGCATCAGGAGCTGTTTTTCAGCAGGACCGGGTCTGAAGACAAGGCCCTGCATATCGATATGCTGATCAGCCCGGAGCAGGAGGTCACCGATTACATCATGCGCCTGATCGAGTACCCCGGTGCGCTGCAGGTGCTGGACTTTGCCGGTGGCCGGGTGCGGCTGGTGGCGGTGAAGGCCCTCAAAGAGGGACCCCTTGTGGGCAACGAGCTGCGGCAGCTCTATGAACACATGCCGGATGTGGATGCGCGGGTGGCCGCCATCTACCGCGAGGGCCATGAGACCATCCACCCTGAGGGGCATACAGTGATCGAGGAGGGCGACGAGGTGTTCTTCATTGCCGCTTCGAAAAACATCCGGGCGGTGATGAGCGAGTTGGGTAAG
>Ga0190284_1001187_pt1 | contig 12006 bp, 7 predicted proteins | sample 48691812_MG_FD_161668 | JGI IMG/M metagenome (GOLD analysis project Ga0190284, IMG submission 161668) | Hydrothermal vent microbial mat bacterial communities from Southern Trench, Guaymas Basin, Mexico - 4869-18-1-2_MG | ecosystem: Environmental > Aquatic > Marine > Hydrothermal vents > Microbial...
GGGCTGACCATCGTTCTGCTGCTGCTCCTGACCCGCCCCACCCCTGTCGCCCGCGCCAACCCGGGCACCTACTACGTGCGCGAGGGCGCCGCTGGCGACTGCCTCTCCGCCACCACCCCCTGTAGCAGCGTCCAGTACGCCATCAACCTGGCCACCGCGCCCGGCGATGAGGTATGGGTCGCCACCGGCATCTACACCGAGAATCTGGTCATCACCCACGGGCTGTCGCTCAGAGGCGGCTGGCAGATGGACTTCACTGCCCAACAACCTCTCACCGCACCAGCCACCATACACGGCCCCGGCGATCACAGCGAGAACCTTGTAGCCATAGATACCGGCACCGCGCCGGTGATGATCGAGGGTTTCACGTTGCGCAACGGCAAAGACGGGCTCAACATTGACAGCGGCACCGTCACCGTGACCCAGATCACGCTGGTAAACATCAATAGGCAAGCAGTAGACGTGGATGGCGGCACCATCCTCGTCCAACACAGCGTCATCACTGACATCCAGCGCGAGGCCGTGCAAGTCGAGAATGGCAACGTCGTCGTGCGTGACTGCATTCTGGTGAACGTCGGCCAGGATACCGGTGAGACGCGGGCTGGAATCCGCGTTGAGGGGGGCGACGTGCGCGTCGAGCACACGTCCTTAACCGATGCCACATTCGAAGGCGCCCACATCGTGGGCGGCACCGTCGTTCTCGAAGACGTCACCATCGCCGGCACAGGGCACGAAGGTGTGCAGGTGGAGGCTGGCACAGCCAGTGTCCTCAGTTGCACCATCCACGCCACGGTGCAAGAGGGGATCAAGATCAGCGGCACACACACGGTAAGCGGCAACCTGGTGTATGACACTGGCGAGGATGGTATCTATGCCCACGGTGGGACAGCTACAGTGATCAACAACAGAGTGCGCGATACCGGCAGCGATGGCATCCGCACTGCTGACAGCACGACCGTCACCATCTATGGCAATACCGTCTACAGCGCCGGCGACGACTGCATCCAGACCAGCGGCGACACGGTCTTGATTGCTAACAACCTCATCAATGGTTGCGAAGATCAGGGTATCAAAGTCCAAGGGGCAAATCACACCTCCATCAATGCCAATCAGATTTACAACGCCAATCAGAATCAAAACGCCAACGCGGCAGGCATAGATCTCGATAACGCTGGCACGTTTACCGTCACTAACAACATCGTGGCAGATTCTGGCTGGGCAAGTATGCTGGTCGAGACCAACGCCGGCCCTCACAACTTTCTCTATCACAACACGCTCGCCGGCAGCGCGACGGGGCAGCAGGGCACCGGCATCAGCGTCACGGTCTCCGGCATCACGATCACCCTCGCCAACAACATCGTCGTCAGCCACAACGTAGGTATTCCAACGACAGGGGCCACGTTGATCGTGAGTCACACGCTGTTGTGGGGCAACGATAGCGACCCCATCAGCGGCACAGTCGTGATTACCGACCCGCCCATGTTCGTGGCTCCCGCGCAGCAGAACTACCACATCCTGTCCAACTCGCCCGCCGTTAACGCTGGCATCCACGTCGGCGTACCCACCGACGTGGACGGCGAGCCACGTCTGGACATTCCAGACATAGGCGCCGACGAATTCTCATTCTTATTCAGGACCTTCCTCCCACTCGTGATGCGCGATTCCTGACCTGACGACGCTCTGCTGACCGCCCAATCGAGGTGAGTTTATGAAACCCCTCAATGCAAGGATCCGGCTGCTGACCATCCTGCAGGCTAGCCTCAGCATCCTGGTCCTGCTCCCGCCGTTGGCGCTCGCCCCTGAGAGCGTGTTTGAAGAATCAGATTGTAGACCTCCGAGGTCTCCGGTGAGGAGTTTCATACGTCGAAACGCCCCCAAAAGCCGTGATTTCGCCGCTGGGCAGCCGCTTTCTAGACCTCGGAGGTCTGATCACAGAAATACTCAAACAGGCTCTGAGTCGGCTGTTTTCAGACCCCCCTCGGTCCCCCCCACGGCGGGGGAGGGCAGTCTCGGCGCGTTAACCGCGCCCCGCTTCCCCCCGGTCCCCCTCACGGAGGAGGACGGATCCACCGGCTGGTGGGCCGATGTGCAGGAGGACCTCCGCCGCCGGGAATACCACGTCACCTGGCAGGAATCCCCCCTCTTCCCCGGCATACCGGCCGGTTACCAGGCCCCCAACCGGGCGCAGAACCTGCGTATCGGCTTCTACCCCAGCGCTGTTCTTTTCGTGCCGCGCACCCCCGCCCAGCCCTCCCCCTGGCAGGGTGAGGGTGAGGGAGAGGGTTGGACCTGGGGTCTCACCCTGACCGGCTACGGGCGAGGGGAACCTCTACGACAGCTTCCAGAGGCCACGCCAAACCCTCAGACCAACCGGGTCGAATACCGGCGCGGCCCCATCACCGAGTGGTACGTCAACGACGAACACGGCCTGGAGCAAACGTTTCAAATCTCAAATCCCAAACCCCAAACCCCCAATCTCCAATCTCCGATCGTCCTCGAACTTACCCTGACCGGCGACCTCACTCCCCACCTCACCGATGACAACCAGGCTATAGAACTCACTACCACCGGCGCCCCTTCGACAGGCTCAGGGCAGGCTCCTTCGACAGGCCATAGTGGTGAGCTTGCCGAACCATCAGGGCAGGCTCCTTCGGCCGGCCATCGTGATGAGCTTGCCGAACCATCAGGACAGCGCACGCCCGTCCTGCGCTACGGCTTCCCACGCGCTACCGACGCCACCGGCCGCCAACTCCCCACCCACATAGAACTCCTCCGCCACCACGCACCACCCAACACCCAACACGCCTCACGTTTCACGTCTCACGTTTCACGATTCACGTCTCACGCTTCACGTTTCACGCATTACGTTTTACGTTTTACGTATTACGTATTACGTTTCACGATAGACGACTCCACCGCCACCTACCCCATCACCCTCCGCCTCACCATCGCCGCCCTTCCTCCCTCCGCCGGATGGATAGGCGAGAGCAACCAAGACAACGCCCAACTCGGCCACGCCCTCTCCACCGCCGGGGACGTGAACGGCGACGGATACAGCGACCTCATCGTCGGCGCGCCCTGGTACGACTCCGGCCAGCCTGACGAGGGGGCGGCCTTCGTCTACTACGGTTCGGCCACGGGGCTCGGCTCCACCCCTGCGTGGAGCGCCGAGGGCGATCAACAGGATACCCACTTCGGCACCGCCGTCTCCATCGCCGGGGACGTGAACGGAGACGGCTACGTGGACGTCATCATCGGTGCGCCCGACTACGACGGCGACCAGACTGGCGAGGGGGCGGCTTTCGTCTACCACGGTGGGCCAACCGGCCTCGCCACCACTCCCACGTGGACCGTCCACCCAACCGACCAGGAGAACGCTCACTTCGGCTATTCCGTCTCCACCGCCGGGGACGTGGACGGCGACGGCCACGCTGACGTCATCGTCGGCGTACCCGACTACGACGGCGACCAGACCAGCGAGGGAGCGGCTTTCGTCTATCAAGGTGGGGCAGGCGGTCTCGCTGCTACTCCTGCCTGGAGCGCCCACCCCACCGATCAGGTCTACGCTCACTTCGGCACCGCCGTCTCCACCGCCGGGGACGTGAACGGCGACGGCTACGCTGACGTCATCGTCGGCGCGCCCGACTACGACGGTGACCAGACCGGCGAGGGGGCGGCTTTCGTCTATCAAGGCGGCTCAGGCGGCCTTGCCGCCACTCCTGCCTGGAGTCCCCACCCCACCGACCAGGAGAACGGTCACTTCGGCTATTCCGTCTCCACCGCCGGGGACGTGAATGGCGACGGCTACAGCGACGTCATCGTCGGCGCACCCAACCACGATGGCGAGCAGCCTGGCGAGGGGGCGGCCTTCGCCTACCACGGTGGGCCGACCGGCCTCGCCACCACTCCCACATGGACCGTCCACCCAACCAACCAGGAGAACGGTCACTTCGGCGCTGCCGTCTCCATCGCCGGAGACGTGAACAGTGACGGCTACGCGGACGTCGTCATCGGCGCACCCGACTACGACGACGTTCAGACCGACGAGGGGGCAGCCTTCGTCTACCAAGGTGGAGCAGGCGGCCTCGCTGCTACTCCTGCCTGGAGCGCCCACCCCACCGACCAGGTCTACGCTCACTTCGGCTGTTCCGTCTCTACCGCCGGGGACGTGGACGGCGACGGGCACGGTGACCTGGCCATCGGGGCCACCGGCTACGACGACGGGCACACAGACGAGGGAGGTGCGTTCGTCTACCACGGCAGCCCCGGTGGACTGGCCGCCTCCTCAACCTGGAGCACCACGGGCAAGCAGGCCGGAGTCCTCCTCGGCTGGTCCGTCTCCACCGCCGGGGACGTGAACGGCGACGGCTACAGCGACGTTATCGTCGGCGCGCCCAGGTACGACCACGGCCAGGCCGAGGAGGGAGTTGTGTTTTTTTACGCTGGCGGGCCGGACGGCCCCGCTACCAGCCCGGCGTGGATGGGGGAAAGCGACCAGGAGTGGGCCTGGTTCGGCTACACCGTCGCCACTGCCGGTGACGTGAACAACGACGGCTACAGCGACATCATCGTCGGCACACCACGCTACGACGGCGAGCAGGAGAATGAGAAGGATGAGGGGGCCGCCTTCGTCTACTACGGTAGTTCGACCGGGCTCACTACAGGCTCAGCCGACTGGACGACCACGGGCGACCAGGAGAACGCTCGCTTCGGCACTGCCGCCTCCACCGCTGGCGACGTGAACGGAGACGGCTATGCCGACGTGATCATCACGGCCAACGGCTACGACGCCGAACAGACAAACGAAGGCGCGGCCTTCGTCTACTACGGTGGGCCAACCGGCCTCGTCACCACCACTACCTGGATCGCCCATCCGACCGACCAGGCTTACGCCAACTTCGGGCGCTCCGCCTCCACCGCTGGCGACGTGAACGGTGACGGCTACAGCGACGTCATTATCGGCGCACCCTGGTACGACGACCCCGAGATTGGTGAGGCAGACGACAAGATATACGACGGAATCGCCTTCGTCTACCACGGCTCAGCCACGGGCCTCAGCCTGGACCCCGACTGGACGGTTCCGGACTCCTTCGAGAATGCCGAGCTCGGCATCGCCGTCTCCACCGCTGGCGACGTGAACGGCGACGGCTACAGCGACGTCATCGTCGGGGCCTACAAATACACGGAAATCCTCGACGTCACCCCCTGGCGCGAGGGGGCAGCCCTCGCCTACCACGGTAGTCCGACCGGGCTCACCACAGGCTCCGCAGACTGGATGGTCACTGGCGAACAGGAGAGTGCCAAATTTGGGCTCACCGTCTCCACCGCCGGGGACGTGAACGGAGATGGTTACGCGGATGTCGTCGTCGGTGCGCCCAACTACGCCGACGGCCAGTCCCAGGAGGGGGCAGCCAGTGTCTACTACGGTAGTTCGACCGGGCTCACTACAGGCTCGGCAGACTGGAGCGCCCAGGGCAACCAGAAGGGGGCCGGGTACGGCTTCAGCGTCTCCACCGCCGGGGACGTGAACGGCGACGGCTACAGCGACCTGATCATCGGTGCGCCTACGTACAACTACGGGTGGACCGACGAGGGGCGTGCTTTCGTCTACCTGGGGAACGGCGGAGGCGGCCTGCCGGTGCGCCCGCGCCAACTGCGCAGCGACGGCAGCGCACCCATCGCCCCCCTGGGCCGTTCAGACTCCGCCGACCAGGTGCGCTTGCAGGTTACAGCGCGGTCACCGTTGGGACGAGTCCCGGTGGTCTTACAATGGCAACTCGCCCCCCTGGGCACCCCCTTCACCGCCGCCACCGCCATCTCCGGCACCAGCCCGGCCTGGAGTCACGTGCTGACCAACGGTCTCGTCCTGAGCCAGACCGTGGATGGCCTCACCGGGGACACTGTCTACCGCTGGCGCGTGCGGATACTCTACCGGCCCGGCAACCGGCTCGGCCAGACCGGCAGCCGCTGGTTGTACCTGCCGTGGAACGGCCCGCAGGAGGCCGACTTCCGCACCCCGAGCCTGCTGTCGCCCGACTGGAGCCCACGCCCCTTCCTGCCCTGGATTCTGCGTGACCTCCCGCTACCCTTTCAGCGCCGGCCGAGTAGGAGCGAAGCGACGTATCGAGGCCAAGCGGGTTGCCCGTAGGACCGCTTTTCCATTTCCTGCCTTCCCTGTTCGTTGCGCGTTGTTGCGGTTCGAGTCTGATTGTTGTATACTAATGTCAGGCCGGGTGCGCATCGTATTTTACAGGCTTGTTTCGTTATGGCAAGTGTATTAGGTGGACAGGAATTCTGTCTAATATACACAAAAGGGAAGACTATATGGGAAAATATCCATCCAGTATATCAACTGAACCGTATTGGGCCTAGGACACAAGTCAGAGGCTGCGTGGAGCCTCGATAGGCGATCACTGTCTATCAGCAATCGGCAATGAAAGGAAAGGAGCTAAAGCAGATGGAAGAGAAAACCACAGTACAGACCACCCCAGAGTCACCGCGTTCGTTCGACGCATGGATCGAACACTGGGCTGCTGAGATTCAGGCTGCTCAGAAACAGGTCAGCAACAGGTCATTGCCAGCCTGGATAGCCATTATCCTGGGCATCGTTTTCCTGTGTGTTGGCATTGGATTCCTGGGTGATTACGCCTGGATCGGGCTTTTGCTTTTGGTTGCAGGCATCGTTGGCGGCGTCGTGTTGTTCAATCGGGCCAGTAAGTTCCGGAAAGAAACGGTCCAGAGACTCGTAGGAGAAATCCAGCAGACTTGCCAAAGCGAGGGGCTGGCAAAGGAGAAGATCGTTGAAGTACTGTCCGAGAAGGGCAAGGGGAAAGTGAGGGAGGAGGTTCTCAAGGCCGTAGATCCAGACACCGTGGCGCTGCTCAACATCCGCACGCGTGGAGAAAAGTTCTTCAAGCGCGCGACTTCTCAAAAGATTTCGCCAATGCAAATCAGCGTCAGCGCGTCGTCAGGCAGCGTGACAGGTGTCACGGTGCAGGGAGAGCAAGACGTCGACCGATTCAGCGCCATCGCCGTCGACTATCTGGCGCACAAGGCATACGTCGAAGGGGTCTCAGCACTGGCCATGGTGCAGATGCTCTACACAGAGATCGCGCCACCCGGCGGTGAGTTGTTCATACGTGCCAGTCAGAGCAACCCCGCACTCAAGGATGTTGCGGTGAGCGCTCAGAAAATCATGAGTAGCTTTGACTTCAAACCTGAGATGAAAGCAGTCAAGGAGATCCTTGCCAAGCGTCGCACCCAGACTCTGGTCGAGTTGCTTCTGTTGGCCCAACAGCAGCAGACAGGTCTGGACGACGCCACGCTGGCCATTGACTTCGACATCGCTGGCCTGAAGGTCCGCGACGAGGCCTTTGTGGGCGCTTGCATCAACTATATCGGGAAGCATACTGCGGATTTTCTGAAACGGAACAAGGCCTATGAACTGCTGGCCCAGATACCCGACGCTCGCACGCTGCCATACCTCATGGATGGCTTCGAGCAGCTTCTCTTCTTTCCGCAGGGCATTGAGGCCTTGGCGCTCTTGGGCGAGGAGGCGCACCCGAAGCTCCTGGAGGCCATGCGGACGGGCAGTGGTTCCTTGCGGTTCAATGCGGCCCTGGCGCTGGGTTTTATGAACGTCGCGTCTGCCAAGTCGGACCTTGAAGAGGTGCTGCCAAACATCACCGATCCGACGGAGCGGGTGGGTGTTTGTTATGCGCTGGTGCGCCTGGGTGAGATGGAACATCTGAGCACCATCGTGGATACCCTTAACCACCCGAACAAGGACGTCCGTCACGCTGCAGCAATTGCATTGGAGCACCTTACGGAACTGCTGGACGACGAGGTCTACCTGAATCACTTGGCCGACGAGAATATGCTGGTCCGCCTGCGCCTCACCCGCAAACTGGGGGCTCAGAAAACCGAAAGCCCTGTGGTGATTGATGCCCTGGTCGAGCAGTTCGACGACACAAGCAAAGATGTGCGTTCTGCCGCTGTCACGTCAATGGGGGGGCTGAACCCCGAACTGGTCTACAACCGTATGGTTGAGCTGGCCGATGGTGGAACGACCAATGCACGCCTCTGCGCCTACGAGGTGTTGGGGAAACTGTCACAACCTGAAGCCGTGCCGTTATTGACCAGTGCGCTGTCAAAGATGCACGACAAAGATGTTCGCAGGACGGTTCTGTCTGCACTGGGGGAGCTTGGCGCAGTGGAGGCGGCGGACCAGATCGCGCGCTACCTTGATGATGACGACCTGTCGAATGCGGCGTTCTGGGCTTTATTGCGCATCAGTCTAAAAGACAAAGAGGCCGGCACGAAGCCCCTTCACAGGCGAGGTAAGCACAAGGTCAAGCGGCTCTTCCTGCTGGCGCTACACGGTGATCAGCAGACCAAGACTGAGCTCAAGGGAATGCTCAACCCGTCGAAAGACTTTATGACGTTGATCCAGGCGATGGAATATGCACAGATCCTGAGAGACCCGGATTTCGAAGCGCCTCTCCGCCGGTTATTGAAGTACCGGCAACCCAACCGTTTTCCCGGTGACCGATATGTCTCCTACATGGCGCTTAAAGCACTGACCCACATCCAGTTGGCCAAGACATAATCATCACGGTAGCGCAAGATGCCATCTTGCGCTACCGTAGACCTGATTAACCTTCTGCTGACAGGTAGTCGCAGCCCACAAAGAAAACCTCGTCCAGATACGGAAGTCTGGGTAAACGAGGCCAACCTCACTGAGGGGAACAGCAACGGTGCTTCGAGAGGAGCGTTTGCGGAAGCGAGACTACCTGAAGAGCCCGGTGCGGGAAAGACCTGCCCTGAGCACAGTCGAAGGGCCGCACGCCGGAGCCTGTCCTGCCACCGCGAGTACTCGTGGCGGGGCTCCACTGCGAGTACTCGTGGCAGGCGTGGCGATGAGCTTGCCGAAGGAATCCGTGGGGGGCAGCCGGGAAACCGGCTGTCCCCGCTCGGCGCAACCACTTTTTTGCAAGCGAAAATAGGAGGTCAAAATGAACATACTCAAAAAACTCTTCAGTAGTAGAAGAACCGAATCGTCAGCCTCTAAGCCAGGGGGCAAAAAGCTCTCTACTGGGCTTGGATTGATCGATCCCAATCACGCGGCGAGGCAGTCCATTGATGAAGCCTCCCTGGTCGCAGATCAGAGCATTCGCTTATCCGCGTATGGAGATCAAGTGGCAATGGAGTCGAACAGTGCCGACGCCATGCACCTCGTTTCTCTGATCGAGAAAGCTCTTGAGATCGCGCCTGACGATCTGGATTTGCTGGTGGCAAAATCCGGGGCTCTATGTTGCGCTTTGCAATTCAAAACCGCTGAAGAAGTGATTGATCACGTCCTTTCAATCAACCCGGAGCATTTTGAGGCACGGCAACGAAAGGAGCATTGGCAAAAGTGGGAACATCTATTCCAATATCCATCTTGGTCAACTGCTGCTAAAACTCTTCATCCTGTCATGACGGCGCATCTTCGGCATCAGCACCCCGTTCAACTAATTCGTGATGGCCTACAGATCGGAATCGCCGTCGTACGATCCGCGCAAAGCCACGAATTTCCGAATGGATTGCCAAACAGAACACCATCCAAGTGGATGCCGATATGGTCTGACACCCCCTACGGAGCAATTGTGGCTCATTATGCGGTAATAGAAGACAATCCTGCTGACCCATGGAAAGGCGAAGGATTCTTACCTACAAACGTCCCAGATAAGACAACCCCCGCATCAGGATATTGGCTACTGCAACGCATGTGTCACATTAGTAGCTGTTTTATCGTTCTCGCAGATGGCCAGAATGTTCTCTACAACGCTCGGTATATTTTTCCAGACACGTTGAGGTCAACGTTGTCAGCCATCTCAGACAAAATGATACGCCAATCTGCTAAGAAAGACATGATGGCATTTCAGAAAGCATGTCAGTGGCACATGAACAGTTTTGATATGAGACGTATCCGCTAGACAAAGCTACATCCCCTTGCCGCTCATCCCCCGTGTCACGGGCACGGCTTCGAGCGAACGGGTCGCACTGCCAATTTTCGCCCGATATGGGGCCACTGATTTTCGGCCAAGATGGGCCACTCGCAGAGATGGCGCACGGGAGACCCCTGCTGAAAAAGTAGTAGACGGAATGCGTTCGTTAAGGTTGGTCTGAGGGTTCGATATGCACCTCCTCTTCCAGACGACAAGGCCATTGGGCTCTGAAACTGGCACCGGTGATGACGACGATGTGGGCCCGGTAGGTCAGGCGATCCAGGCCCGCCGAGGCCAGCAAGTCCATCTATTTCAGGCAAAATGAAAGGAGCGGAACAATGAATGAGGGAACTTCTACACAAGGAGCAAGCAAGCTGGTAAAGAACTTGATGAGTACAGATAAGTCAACCCGTCAAGCGGCGCTAGGGCAAGTTATGAACATGCGAAATCGACAAGCCTTGGATGCAGTGGAGGAGGCTATCAAACATCTGACTGGGAAGCAGCACATCGAATTTTACAGACCAGGAGGAATGCGGATGGGGTCTCCCCAACAGGCATATGACCAGATTCTGCAACTGGCACGCGAGGGCAAGTTGTCGGATGATCCCGCGTTGATCCAATCGCTAATCCCTGGTGTTGCTTTTTTGAATCAAGACTTGATGACCGAACTAGCACGTGTTGATGCAAATGCTCTGGCGATTTACCAACTGCTAGGTGTCCAAATGCAACTCAAACTACAGGTAGGCTAAACTCTTGAACCAAGGCTTGTAGTGACTCCCCAGAACTGGACAACTACGATAGTTCAAGTAGCCAAGACTCGAACATCCGTCCGCCTGCTCAACGACTTCATCTACCTGGCAGTGATCATGGACGTCTTTGCCCGTGGCATTCGCGGCTGGCATCTGGGACGTGGTTTGGACCATACACTTCTCAGGGGTTCAGTACAAGGTAAGGCTGTGAAAGATCAACAATTACTCGAACGAATTACTCTCGATCCCACAGTTATGGTTGGTAAACCCATCATCAAAGGGACGCGCTTGACCGTCGAGTACATCCTTAATCTGCTGGCGCATAGTGCAACTGTGACAGAGATATTGAATGAATACGAAGGTCTCACTGACAAAGACATTCAGGCGTGCTTGCTATTTACCACCAAGTCTTTGGCAGACACTCTATTCATGCCGTTGGCAGTCGAGGCTGCATAATGCGTTTCTTGGTGGACGAATGTACAGGCCCTGCGGTGGGTGAGCGCCCGGCCCACATCCTTCTGCTGAGAGCGGAGCGGCACGACGACGTCCTGGGCAGCCAACGCCTGCAAGTCACGACTGATGGTGCGCAGACCGCAGTTGAAGATGCGAAAGGCCAGGTCCTCGGCGGTCAAGAGCGCACCCTGGTCCAGCGCCTCGTGGGCCATGCGCTCAGTCTGCCGCTGGCGCAGAGCGACCGTGCCCTTGGGCCCCTTTTGGGAGAGACGGTAGCGGTGATCTTCCTCGCTGGCGTAGAAGGTCAAGACCACCGGCATCATCTTGCATTTCGACAGGGGCTTGTGTCCTGGCTCGTCGGCCGATACAGCGGTCATGGCCAACTGACCGGCTTGAATCGCCTCTGGCTGGGAGAGCCAGGGGAAGTAGACTTCCTTGACCAGACCGGTGAGAGCCTCGGCCCTCTGTGCTAATATGTGTTGGACAACTCTGCTCCGGAAATTAGTGTAGAATATAGGAGCAGAGGAGAGTGAAAAATGTCTCGAACCGAAACAGTATATGCACAAGCGTATCCATTCTTCGCTGGGCTACCTCACCCCGGCCGAGTTCGAGGAGCAGTGGCAAAAGGAGCAGGCTCTGGCCCTCGAATTGAACTAAGAATCGCTCAAAAAGTGTCCAATCTCAGAGGTTCAGTACATCGCACGTCCGGTTCGGCAGTAGGAGTATGGGGAAACACGCCAGCCGTAAGACTGGAAGGTGCGCCCTGTGCTTACTATCTGGACTCTGGCAAATTTAGGCTGACTTGCAAGATGGGG
>Ga0190284_1001188_pt1 | contig 11987 bp, 10 predicted proteins | sample 48691812_MG_FD_161668 | JGI IMG/M metagenome (GOLD analysis project Ga0190284, IMG submission 161668) | Hydrothermal vent microbial mat bacterial communities from Southern Trench, Guaymas Basin, Mexico - 4869-18-1-2_MG | ecosystem: Environmental > Aquatic > Marine > Hydrothermal vents >...
CGCGAAAAGGGGTGAAGGTGGATGACCGGCTGCGCACGACCAACAAACGGATTTATGCGGCAGGCGACTGCTGTATGGCGTGGAAATTCACCCATGCCGCCGATGCCGCCGCGCAGATCGTCGTGCAGAACGCGCTCTTCGGCGGAAAGAAAAAACTGAGCGCGCTCAACATGTCGTGGTGCACCTACACCGATCCTGAAATCGCACACGTCGGACTCTACGAGCACGATGCGGAAGAGCAGGGGATCGAAACCGAAACCTTCCGGTTTGATCTGAATGAAAACGGACGCGCTGAAATGGACGGCGCGGATAACGGCTTTGTGAAAATTATGGTTCCAAAAGGAAAAGATAAAATACTCGGCGCAACTATCGTCGCGTCGCACGCGGGCGATCTCATCAGCGAAGTTTCCGTGGCCATGGCCGCCGGAATGGGGCTGGGCGGAATCGCGGGAGTCATCCATCCCTATCCGACGCAGGCCGAAGCGATTAAGGGAGCCGCCATGAACTGGCGTAAAACCCGCCTCACGCCCGCTGTCGCCAAATTATTGAAGGGCTGGCTCGCTTTTCAGCGGAGGTAAAGAAAGGTTTTACCACAGAGGTCACAGAGGCACAGAGGAGATGATCAGGTAAGGTAAGAATCTTTTCTCTGAGTCTCTGTGGTGAAAATCTCTCAGCTCAACTGAAAATGATTTTGCCCTTACTGATTTTGCCATTCATTGTCCCTGTATGCCGAACAGCGACCATTTGATTGTGTTTACCCGCTTTCCAATCCCTGGAGAGACAAAGACGCGACTGATTCCCGCACTGGGCGCAGAGGGTGCCGCTGACCTTCAGTGTCGGATGACCGAACACACGGTTGCTCAGGCCCGAAAGGTCGGCGCACGAATCGAAATTCGCTGGACGGGCGGCGACAAAAAACAGATGCGCGGCTGGCTTGGCGATGATCTCCAATATGCGGAGCAGGGCGATGGCGACCTCGGCGAACGAATGGCGCGCGCGTTTCAGGATCATTTTAACGCCGACGCGGAGCGGGTTGTCATCGTCGGCTGCGATTGTCCGGCCAATGGCTGGAAAAATATCAGTGATGCTTTTCGCTGCCTGAAAAAAGTAGGACAGGCTTCCAGCCTGTCAAGACAGCCAGGATGGCTGTCCTACGTTGGGGGACGGTCCGAATGCGTGCTCGGCCCGGCAGCCGACGGCGGATATTACCTGATCGGGCTTCGAAATGGTAGGGACGCCTCTCCGAGGCGTCCACGGACCGCTCGGAGAGCGGTCCCTACCCAAAGGGAAGCTTTTCCGGTTGAGATATTCCAAAATATAGACTGGGGTACGGAGCGGGTACTGAGACAAACGCTGGCGGCGGCGCCTTGCAAGCCGGTGCTTCTGCCGAAACTCGGCGATGTTGACCTGCCCGAAAATATTCCGGCAAAAATCTCGGTGGTCATTCCCGCGTTCAACGAAGCGGATCACATTGCAGGTGTTCTTGAAAAAGTAACGTCCGGTTTCGACGTCGAGTGCATTGTAGCCGACGGCATCAGTAAAGACGAAACGGTTTTACTCGCGGATCAGGCGGGTGCGCGGATAGTGCAGACCGCGCCGGGCCGCGCGGCGCAGATGAACGCGGGGGCAAAAACGGCGAGCGGAGAAATCCTGCTCTTCCTGCACGCGGATACCGAACTGCCGGACAACTGGGATTTTATTGTCCGCAATGCGTTCAAAAACCCACGGGTTTTGCTGGGCGCGTTTCGCTTTCGCGTAAAAGAGCGGCTGCGCGGGATCGGGCTGGTCGAGTGGGGCACAAACATCCGTTCACGGGTTTTTCGTCGTCCGTACGGTGATCAGGGGCTGTTTCTCTGTCGCGGAACCTTCGAAAAACTCGGCGGCTTTCCGGAGCAGCCGATTCTGGAGGATGTACAGCTGGTTCGCCGCGCGCGGCGGCTTGGGAAAATTGTTACGGTGCGCGAAGCGGTACTCACCTCCGGCCGCCGCTGGCAGAAACACGGCGTTTTCCGGACGACGCTCATCAACCAGCTGATTCTGTTTGGCAATGCTTTCGGTGTCCCGCCGGAGAAACTCCGCCGCCTCTACGGCTGAATACATGGCAAAATCATGTACAGCAAAATTATTTTTCAAAGAATGGCAAATAGTATATAAAATTGGCAAGGAGCGACCTCTATGCCAATTGATTGCACGTTTTTAGTCAAGCCGCTGGATCAGAATTCATTTCATATCATTGATAAAGTTGTGATGGGGCATGCGTTTGATATTCACAATGAATTTGGTCGATTCTGTGATGAGCGAATCTATCAGGATGAGTTGGCCTATCGTTGCACAACATCTGGTATTGAGATTCTCCGTGAGCCGATGGTCTGTGTAATGCATCAGGATTTTTCTAAGCAGTACCTCCTGGATATTTTGGCTGATGCGGGAACGATTTATGAATTAAAAGCTGTAAAGGGTCTTAACGGTAATCATGAAGCACAGCTGATCAATTACCTTCTTCTCACAGGCCTGAATCATGGAAAGCTTATAAACATGAGGTCAGGATCCGTCGAATATCGTTATGTTTCGACCCGGCTGACGAATGAAAAACGATGCAGTTACTCTTTTGGCCCGGATGGTTGGGCCTCTTCTGACCCTTGTGCCAGCCGTTTGTATGATCTATTAAAAACCCTTCTCGACGACTGGGGCGTTTTCCTTGAAATACAACTTTACCGTGAAGCCCTCATCCATTTTCTGGGTGGTGAAGATCGGGTTCTCAAACCCGTGGATATACAAGTGGGAGACAGAATCGTTGGAACGCAAAAAATAGGCTTATTGCAGAAAAATACGGCATTTCACCTATCGGCTATTCAGGCGGATCACGCATCCTACCAAAAACACATGACGCGGCTCCTTGAGCATTCGAGTCTCAGCCGAATTTACTGGATAAATTTTCAAGGTTCTGAGATCCAGCTCAAGACGCTGGCAAAGAAATAATTTTGCTGTACATCATTTTGCCAGTCCCTCCGGTCATTGCCGCGCAAAAACGCGGCCTCTCAGTGCCATCAATCTTTTCATCGCCTTCGGTCTGAAAAAACCGCTCCTCAGGGCTTTGATTCAGGTGCTCGGTTGTATATATCTTTCTTTGCTTTCTTAGGGGAAAAACATGAGTACAAAAAATATAGCCATCTATGACACAACGCTGCGCGACGGTGCACAGGCGGAGGGGGTTTCCTTTTCCGTCGTCGCCAAGGTGCAGATTGCCAAGCGCCTCGATGAGTTCGGCATCGCCTACATCGAAGGCGGCTTTGCCGCGTCCAATCCGAAGGACATGGAGTTTTTCCGCCTGATTAAGAAGGAAAACCTGAAGACCGCCAAGATCGCCGCGTTCGGATCGACCCGCCGTGCGAATACTCCGCCGGAAGAGGACAAGGGCCTCGCCGCGCTGCTGGAGGCCGACACCCCCGTCTGCACCATCTTCGGAAAGGGCTGGCTGCTGCATGTGACCGAAGTGCTCCAGACGACGCCGGAAGAAAATCTGAATATGATCACCGACAGCGTCCGCTTCCTGAAAGAGCACGGCAAAGAGGTGATCTACGACGCCGAGCATTTTTTCGACGGTTACAAAGACGATCCCGAGTACGCCATGTCCACGCTGAAAGCCGCGGCTGACGCGGGCGCGGACTGCCTGGTGCTGTGCGAAACCAATGGCGGCGTGCTGCCGAACGAAATCACAGAGATCACCGCCACGGTGGTGAAAGCGTTTGATACGCCTGTGGGTATTCATTCGCACAATGACGGTGAACTCGGCGTCGCCAATGCGCTGGCCGCTGTAGAAGTCGGCGCACTGCATGTACAGGGCACGATCAATGGAATCGGCGAGCGGGTCGGCAACTGCAATCTGAGTTCCGTGATTCCCAATCTGATGTTGAAAATGGACAAGGTCTGTCTGTCGAATCCCGACAATCTGAAACAGCTCCGTGCACTTTCCCAGTTTGTTTATGAGCAGGCCAATATGCGTCCCTTCACCAAACAGGCGTTTGTCGGCGACAGTGCCTTTGCCCACAAGGCGGGCATGCACGTGGACGGTGTACGCAAGGTGCCGCACAGCTTTGAGCATATCAATCCGGAAGCAGTCGGCAGCCAGCGCCGCATTCTGATCTCCGAGCTGTCGGGCGCGAGCAACGTGTTCCTGAAAGCCATCGAAATGGGACTGGAACTGGATCGTAAGTCGCCCGAGGTGCGCGAGGTGCTCAAAGAACTCGAGCAGATGGAGAAGGGCGGTTACGAATATGAATCGGCCGACGCCTCGTTCCAGATCCTGATCAAAAAGGTGCTCAAAAAACATCGCTCCTTCTTCGAACTCGAAGGGTTTAGCGTTACGGTGAACCGGCAGGGTACAGTTCCCGGCTGCCGGTCGGAAGCCAACGTGAAGCTCTGCGTCGGCCAGGAAAGTGTTTCAGCGAACGGCACCGGCGACGGGCCTGTGGACGCACTCAACCACGCGCTGCGCGAGGCACTGGTCAAATTTTATCCCACGATTGCCAATGTGGTGCTGGTCGATTATTCCGTGCGTATCCTTGATCCCGAGGAGGCGACGGCGGCCAAAACCCGCGTACTGATCGAGTCGAGCGACGGCGAAAAGACATGGGGCACGGTCGGCGTTTCGGAGAACATCATCGAAGCTTCGTGGGAGGCGCTGGTCGACAGCGTGGAATACAAGCTGTTCCTCGAAGAGGAGAAGGCGAAGAAGTAAGGGAGCGCCCTTCGGGCGCGGAATGGTGGATGGGTGGAGTAGTGGAGTGTTGGAAATAAAGAGCGCTCTTTTTCCGGTTCATCTTTAAAATTAAAACTCTCATTTTTTACTCATTGACAGTGCCTGCGCATTCAGCCTATAGTGCCTGCATGAAAAAGAAACAGCCCGTTCAGTATACCATCCGGCAGGTGCCGGATGAAGTGGATGCCCGGCTGCGCGAGCAGGCCGTCCGGGAAGGGTGCAGCCTGAACTACGTTGTGCTGGACGCGTTGTCTGCTGCGACCGGGGCGAAGGATCAGCCCGCGGTTTTCCATGATTTGGATGCTCTCGCCGGCTCCTGGGTGGAGGATGAAGCTTTCGATCAGGCTATGGATGCCTTCGAGCAGGTCGATCAGGAGCTCTGGATATGAATATGCTTCTCGACACCAACTGCTACTGCGATTTCTGCGCCGGTGATGAAAACGCATTGAAGGTGATTCAGACTGCCCGAAAAATCTACCTGCCGTTTGCGGTGCTGGCGGAACTGCGCGCCGGATTCCTTTGCGGAACAAAGGCTCGTAAAAACGAACGCACATTGACGGTCTTCCTGAATTCAAGCCGCGTACAGGTACTTTATCCCGACGAAAACACCACACACCATTTTGCAGCCGTTTTTGCACAGCTTCGTTTGCTGGGGAAACCTATTCCAACCAACGATATCTGGATTGCGGCGCTGGCGATTCAGCATGACCTGATTCTCTATTCGCGTGACAATCATTTTGACCTGCTTCCGCAAATTGCCCGCGTGCCATAGCTCTCCAATAGGGTTGCTTTACAGGGCCTCCTTCGCGTAAATTCGCGACTGTTTTTGAAGAAAAGGGACTGTAACCGGGGATAGACAGCATGTCGGAACTTCCTAAAAATTATGAGCCGACCGCCGTGGAGGCCAAGTGGTACGCCCACTGGCTGGAGGATAAAGCCTTTGCTGCGAAGCCGGATGCGGATAAGGATCCGTGGACAATTGTTATTCCGCCGCCGAACGTGACCGGCATCCTGCACATGGGCCACGCGCTCAATAACACGATTCAGGACGTGCTGATCCGCTGGTGGCGGATGCAGGGCAAAAATGCGCTGTGGGTTCCGGGAACGGATCATGCCGGAATCGCCACGCAGAACGTGGTTGAGCGCAAGCTTCACAAGGAGGGCAAGAGCCGCCACGACCTTCAGCGAGACGAGTTTCTTAAGGAAGTCTGGACCTGGAAAGAGGAGTACGGCAGTACCATCGTCAACCAGCTCAAAAAACTCGGTGCTTCGTGCGACTGGGATCGCGAGCGCTTTACGATGGACGAAGGCCTGAGCAAAGCCGTTCTGGAGGTTTTCTGCCGCCTTTATGAAAAAGGACTGATTTACCGCGGCAACTATATCATCAACTGGTGCCCGCGCTGCGCCACCGCGCTCTCGGACGAAGAGAGCGAGCATATGGAGACCGAGGGCGCGCTCTATTACATCCGCTACGCGGTCAAAGGCGAGAAGCGGAAAATCACGGTGGCGACCACGCGGCCCGAAACGATGCTCGGCGATGTGGCGGTGGCGATCAGCCCGCGTGATAAACGCTACCGCGACCTGATCGGCAAGACGCTGGAACTTCCCATCCTTGGAAGAGAGCTGGTCGTTGTGGAAGACGAATTTGTCGATCCGTCCTTCGGGACCGGTTGCGTCAAGGTGACGCCTGCGCACGATCCGAACGATTTTGAAATTGGTCTGCGCCACAAGCTGACGCCGATCAATGTGATGAATGAAGACGGTACGATGAACACCGCAGCAGGGCCGTATGAGGGTATGGATCGCTTTGAATGCCGCAAGCAGCTGGTCGAAGACTTGAGGGATGGCGGGATGATCGAAAAAATCGACAAGCATGTCCATGCGGTCGGCCACTGCTACCGCTGCAATACGATGGTTGAGCCGCGCCTTTCGCCGCAGTGGTTCGTTAAGATGAAGCCGCTGGCCAAACCGGCCATTGAAGCGGTGCGCGACGGTCGCATTAAGTTTGTTCCGGAGCGCTGGACAAAGGTTTATCTCGAATGGATGGAAAACATCCGCGACTGGTGCATTTCGCGCCAGATCTGGTGGGGCCACCGCATTCCGGTTTTCTACTGCGATGCCTGCGAACACGAATGGGCCGCCCGGGACGTGCCGACGGCCTGTCCGGAATGCTCTGCCGCCGACATCCGGCAGGACGAAGACGTGCTCGACACCTGGTTTTCCTCGTGGCTTTGGCCCTTCAGCGTTTTCGGCTGGCCCGAGCAGACCGCCGACCTGAAGCATTTTTATCCGACCAAATCGCTGGTGACCGCCTCGGAGATTATTTTCTTCTGGGTGGCGCGCATGGTTATGGCGGGACTGGAGTTTATGGACGATATTCCGTTCGATACGGTTTATATCCACGGCACCGTCCGCGACGATCAGGGCCGCAAGATGAGCAAGAGCCTCGGCAACTCCATTGATCCGCTCGACATCATTGAAAAGTACAGTTCCGACGCACTGCGCTTCAGCCTGATGATGCTGACCGCGACGGGGCAGGATGTGTACATTAGCGATGAAAAATTCGAGCTGGGGCGCAACTTCTGCACCAAAATCTGGAACGCCGCGCGCTTTATGCAGATGAACGCCACCGCCGATGCGTCGCTCGATCCCGAAAAAATCGATCTCAGCAAAATGACGCTTACCCCCGACGACCAGCACATTCTCGCCAAGCTGAGTGAAGCCGTGCGCAACACGGAAGATAATCTGGAGCGTCACCGCTTCAACGATGCGGCGCTGGCGATGTACGACTTCATGTGGCACCACTACTGCGACTGGTATGTCGAATATTCCAAAGGTGTTTTCCGCGGCGAAGACGCGCAGCGCAAACAGGAAGTCGAGCAGGTGATGCACTATGTATTTTCCAGCGCCATCCGCCTGCTACATCCCTTTATTCCATTCCTTACCGAAGAGCTGTGGCACGGCATGGGTTACAACACGGCCAGCGAGTCCATCCAGACCGCACCGTGGCCGAAGGCGCTCTCGGAAGAGGATCTCGCCGAATGGGGCGTTGAAGAACGCTTCGTTGAATACGTGGACGCCAAGCACGACCTCATTCGCGTCGGGCGTACCCTGCGCAATGATTACAATCTGGCGCCGAAACAGCAGGCGAAGTTTGTCATCCGCCCCGCACAGGAGCGCATCGGTGAACTCCTCCGCGCAGATACGGCCTCTGCCGCTGTGCTGCTCGGCGCGGGAACCATTGAGATCGACCGCGACTTCACGCCCGAAGGCGCTATGCCCAGCGGGATCAGTCAGCTTGGTACGGTTTATATGTCCATCGAAGGACTCGTTGATGTGGACGCCGAAGTCGCTCGTTTGAAAAAGCAGCTTGAAACCGTCGAAACCGGCATCGCCGGGATCCAGAAAAAGCTCTCCAACGAAAACTTCGTTAACAAGGCGCCCGCTGACGTTGTGGCCGGTGAGGAAAAGCGCAAAGCCGGGCTGCTCGAAAAACGCGAGAAGCTTCAAAAACTGATCGAAACGCTCTCCGCCTAATTTCCCGGGTACGGGAAATTAGAAACGGGTTGTTCCCGCCCCTGTAAAGTAGGATAGGCTTCCAGCCTGTTCATGCGCCGGAAAAGTATCCGCAGATAATACAGATTCACGTTATTACCCCGAGACTTCGGGGCAGATGGGGGATGGAAGAGTTCGCCGCGAGAGATCGCATAGAACGCGAAAGAAAGAGGTAGGGCAAGTCTCTCCGAGCGAGCCGGCATAATATGGGCGGTTCCAATGGTTGGAAACATTTCTTCCAATGACTGGAAAACGGTTTATCCTGAGGCCATGAAAAAGTCCGTTTATGCCGCAACCAAGCCGATCATTCGTTCTGTTTGTTCAGAACAGGGGTATGTGTGCCCCGAAATATGTACACCGGAAGAATTAGGAGGTGTTGATCATGGCTGATGAAATTATGGAAGAACTTTGGAAAATTAAAGACGAACTGAGCCTGAAGTGTAAGCAGATGGGGTGGCGGAAATATTGTGAATATTTAAACCAGACGGTTTCCACGGAAGGCTTTCGGTTGGTTGATCGCTCCCGCCCGCCGCAAATGAAAGTTGCTGAAGACCCGGCGGAATACAAAACGCGGAAAGATGCCGAGTGATGTTGACGACAGAGTACGTTCAATTTATTGGGCGTTTTCCCTTAAAATGATTTTGTAATTCCTTAGTGAGATGACAATCCTGACTTCATCCAAAAAACTTCACCCCAAAGCTCAACGGCTTCCGAAGTGGATGCGTCGACCCATTGCAACGGACGAGAACTATCCGGATGTGCAGAAGCTGCTTGCCGATCTGAATCTCAATACGGTTTGCGTGAGCGCGAAGTGTCCGAACCGTCATGAGTGCTGGAACTCCGGTACGGCGACGGTGATGATTCTCGGCGATGTCTGTACGCGGGCCTGCCGCTTTTGCGCGGTGAAGACGGGTAGGGGACGTCCTGTGGATTTTGGGGAGCCGACGCGTGTGGCGGAGGCGGCTGAAAAATTGAATTTGAAGCATGTGGTGATCACGAGTGTGACTCGCGATGATCTGCCCGATGGCGGTGCGAGCGCCTTTGCCGAGACCATCCGTGCGGTGCGCGAACGAACACCCAATGTGGTGATCGAGGTATTGACGCCCGATTTTCTGGAGCACCTTGATACCGTGCTGGATGCGGGGCCGGATGTGTTTAATCACAATCTGGAAACGGTTAAACGCTTGCAGAAAACCATTCGTCCGCAAGCGAGCTATGAGCAGTCGTTGGCTACGCTGCGCAGGGCGGCGGAAAACCCACCCCGGCCTTCGGCCACCCCTCCCAGGGAGGGGAATCCTCGGAAAATCCTTATCAAATCCGGTATGATGCTTGGGCTTGGCGAAACCGACGAAGAGATTTTTCAAACGCTGGAAGATTTGTACGCGGCGGGCTGCCGACTGCTGACACTGGGGCAGTATTTAGCACCGACCCGGAAACATCATCCTATTGAACGCTTTATTTCTCCCGAACATTTTGATGAACTGGCTGCCCGTGCCCGCGAGATCGGGTTTGAAGGCGTTGCGGCGGGGCCGTTGATTCGGTCGTCGTACCGGGCCGACGAAATGACGCACAAAGAGGACAACGGCTGATGGCACTCATTGAACAGCATAAAGAGGTGGAAAAGATCGCGGTGCTGATTCCGGCGTACTGCGAAGAAAAGACGGTTGGTGAAATCGTCACCAGAGCTCGTAAATATCTGCCGGACGTGATCGTGGTGGATGATGCCTCCACCGACAAAACCGCCGCCTGTGCCGAGGCTGCGGGTGCTTCCGTGTTGCGCTGTACGGTGAACGGCGGTAAAGGCGCTGCGCTTACGACCGGATTCAAATATATTCTTGCACACGACTTTGATGCGGTTATTGCACTGGATGCCGACGGGTTTCACAATCCGGATGAAATTCCTAAATTCCTGGATGCCTACCGTCGTACGCATATTCCGGTGCTGATCGGCAACCGCATGGCTGACCCTCGGCGCGTTGGGCTGACGCGCCGCTGGACCATCCGTATGATGTGTTACTGGCTCGACCGCCTGCTTGGCGTCTATGTGCCCGATCCGCCTTGCGGTTTCCGCTTTTACCGCTGCGATGTACTGCCTTTCCTGCTGGCGGAAGGTTCGTCGCTGCCCGCTGAATTTGAAACCCTGCTGAATATTGCCTCTCGCCGCATCCGGGTGGGCCCTGTGCGCATTATCCGAAAGGGTCGCCATAAGAGCCTGATCTCTCCCTTCCGCGACAGCATTCGTTTTATGCGGGTGATGCAAAAATATTACCGAAAACAGAAAAGGGTCGCTAAGCCCGGAACCCCGGTTAAAGAATGATGAAAAAACAGCTGCCCGTGATTTTATTGTTGCTGATCCTGCTGGCTCCCGCCGCCGCTTTGGCCGCAGAAGAGGATGCGCATGACTCGCGTGGTGAGAAGATTGCCCGCTGGCTCGAAGAAAAGGGACTTTCTGCTGAAGCCGCCATTGCAGCGATCTCCACATTACCGATTGTGGAGCTTCGCGGCGCCGTGCCGGTCGGCATTGTCGCCTTCGAAATGCCGTGGTGGAAGGTGTACCTGATCGCGGTCGCCGGTAATATGATTCCGATCCCGTTTATCCTGCTGTTGCTCGGGCCGGTTTCGGAATTTCTAATGCGGTTTAAGATGGGTAAAAAATTCTTCGACTGGCTCTTTGCGCGCACCCGGAAAAAGAGCGCGAGTATTGAAAAATATGAGGCGCTCGGGCTGACCATTTTTGTGGCGATTCCGCTGCCGGTGACCGGCGGGTGGACCGGCTCCATGGCCGCGTTTCTGATGGGTATCCCGTTCTGGAAGGCCATGCTCTACATTCTGCTCGGTGTAATGATCGCGGGCGTTATTATGACCGCACTTTCACTGATGGGCTGGATCGGCGCTGCCATTGCCGGTATTGTGCTGATTGGTCTGGTCGCCAGTACGCTCGCCAAAACCTTTAAACCGTGGGCTTGATAAACTCAGGAGCTGAAATAATGAAAAGATGCCATATTGGAAAATTATGCGTGGGGGTCTGTTTTTTACTGCTCATGATCGCAAATGCCGCTTTTTCAGAGGAAGCCGGCCGCGCATTTCCCGCCGGCGGCGGAAAATCCTTCGCCGTTCAAAAAGACGGAGCGGATTACATCTCGATGGGGTTCGGAAGCTGGGGAAAAGGTTGGTCTTATATGCCCTGGAAATTCACCGCCAGCGATCAAGCTGGGAAAACGGCGGTCTCCGGCGCAGGCTCCAATAAAAAGGATGGGGCAACCCTTTCGCTGGATGCCACGTTCGAGAAAACAAACGCGAAGGCTCTTCAGATAGAAACTCATCTCTCCACCAGCAGGTCGACCGAGCTGACCTATGCCATTCTTTCAATGGGGTTTGATGAAAAGACGTTTAGTCAGGGGAAAATTATCACAGAATTCGCGGACGGAACGACGAAGGAAACGGCCTTGCCGATGGACAAAGAAGGGCTGGGCGAAAATGTGACCCGCCTCACGGCGACCGACAACAACGGCGAAAAAACAGTCATTTCATTTGATCCGGCCTGTGAGGTGGCCTCCGACGGAAGTCTGCGGATCGTGCTGGCCAAAGATCAGTTTGAATCCGGCGAAGCCTCGGAGCTTTCGATCTCCATCGAGATCCCCTTCACGCTGGATTTTTACGCCGATGCCGATGC
>Ga0190284_1001189_pt1 | contig 11985 bp, 6 predicted proteins | sample 48691812_MG_FD_161668 | JGI IMG/M metagenome (GOLD analysis project Ga0190284, IMG submission 161668) | Hydrothermal vent microbial mat bacterial communities from Southern Trench, Guaymas Basin, Mexico - 4869-18-1-2_MG | ecosystem: Environmental > Aquatic > Marine > Hydrothermal vents > Microbial...
CACGCAGACCTGCCCGCCCCACCTTGCGCCACGCTCCACTTTCCCTCAGCGCCTTTTTCTGCTATACTAGCAACCAGTAACCAGCAACCAGCAACCAGCAACCAGCAACCAGCAACCAGGAGTCACCATGATCCCGCTTTCCCTCACCCTACGGAACTTTATGTGCTACCGCGACGACGTGCCCCCCATCGGCCTGCGCGGCCTCCACCTGGCGTGCCTGGCCGGCGACAACGGCGCCGGCAAATCCGCCCTCCTCGACGCCATCACCTGGGCCTTGTGGGGCAAGGCCCGCACCCGCTCCGACGACGCCCTCATCCACCTGGGCCAGACCGAGATGGCCGTCCAGTTCGATTTTCTGCTGGGCGACGACCGCTACCGCGTTATCCGGCGACGCAGCAGCAAGGGCCGGGGCCGCAGCCTGCTGGAACTCCAGGCGGAGAGCGACGGCGCGTTCCGCTCTCTCACGGAACCCACCATCCGCCAGACGCAGCACCGCATCGTCGACCTGCTGCGCATGGATTACGAGACGTTCATCAATTCCGCGTTCCTGCTCCAGGGCCGGGCCGACGAGTTCACCACCAAGCCTCCGGGCCAGCGCAAGGAAATCCTGGGCCAGATATTGGGGTTGTCCTACTACGACGAGCTTCAGGCCCGGGCCCGGGAGCGCGCCCGGCAGGCTGATAGGCGCCGGGCGACCCTGGCCGCGTCGGTGGCCGAGATCGAGGCGGAACTGGCGCACGAGGACCGGTATCGCCAGGAGGTGCACGACGCGGAGGAGCAGGTCGAGGCGGTCAGCGCCCGGCTGCGGGAGGCCGAGGCTGATTTGCGCCAGGCCCGGGCCGCCGTGCAAGCCCTGGAAGCGAAAACCGCCCAGGCGCGCGATCTGGAGGCCCGCATCGCGCGAGCCGAGGACGAGCTGGAGCGACTGACCAGCCAGGTCCGCGAAGGCCGGGAACGCATCGCCGGCTATGAGCGGCTGCTGGCCCAAGCCGACGACATCGAGGCCGGCTACGCCGAGTGGCAGGCCGCCCGCCAGGCCGACGCCGACTTTAACAGCAGGCTCGCCGCGGCCCTGGCACTCACGGAGGAGATGAACGCACTGCGGCAGGCCATCGCCGGGGAGCGGCAACGCCTGGCGTTTGAGGTGGAAGCGGCGCGTAAACGCATCGTCGAGCTGGAACCCCGCGCCGCGCAGGTTACCAAATGGCGCGAGGACCTGGTCGCGGCCCAGGCTCGCCTCGACGAACTGGCCGCCGTCGCCCAGACCCGCGACGCGGACCGGAGCGAGCTGGAACGCCTGACCGCCGAGGTCGCCGCCATTCAGACGGAGAACAAGCGTTTCAAGAAGGACATGACCGACCTCCGGGGCCGCGTCGACGCTTTGCAAGCCGCCGGCGCCGGCGACGGCCCGGCTCACTGCCCCCTCTGCGAGAGCGAGTTGGGCGCTGAGGGCCTGGCGAACCTCGTCGCCCGGCTCACGGCGGAGGGCACCGCTCTGGGCGACACCTACCGCGCCAACACGGCCCGCGCCGGGGAGTTGCACGAGCAAACCAATACCCTGCGCGACCGCATCGCGGCAGCGGAGAAGGACCTGCAAGTCGAGGGCGGCCTGCAACGCCAGACGGCCTCGCTGGAGCACGCCCTGGCCGACGCGGAGGCCGCCGCCGCCGACCTGGAATCCGCCCGCGAGACCCTGGCGGAATCGGAGCGCCGGCTGGCGGCCGAGGCATTTCTGCCGGCAGAGCAGGTCCGCCTGGCCGAGTTGAAAACCCAGGCCGCCGCGCTGGGCTACGACGAGGCCGCTCACCAGGCCGTGCGGGAGCACGTGACGGCCCTCGCCGAGTTCGATCATCGAAAGGCCCAACTGGACGCGGCCCAGGAGCGCGTGGCCGGCGAACGCGAGACGCTGGCCCGGCTCGTCGAGTCCCAGTCCCGCTGGCGTGAGGGGCTGGACGAGGATCGGGCCCGCCACCAGGAGCTCGTGGCAGAGCTGGCCGATCTGCCGGCGCGCCGCGCCCAGGCGGAGGAGCAGGCCGGGGTCGTGGAGGTGTTGCAGCGAGAGGAGGCCGAGGCCCGGCTAACCCTGGGCGCAGCCCGGCAGCGGTTGGAGCACTGCGGAGCACTGCGTCGCCAGCGCCAGGAGAAGCGGACCCAGGAGCAGGCCGCCGCCGAGGAAAAGGGCGTCTACGACGAGCTGGCCCTGGCCTTTGGCAAGAAGGGCATCCAGGCCATGATCATCGAGGCTGCCATCCCAGAGATCGAAGCCGAGGCCAACCGGCTCCTGGCCCGCATGACCGACGGCCGCATGCACGTCACCTTTGAGACGCAGCGCGAGACGAAAAAGGGCGATACCGTGGAGACGCTGGACATCGCCATCGCCGACGAGGTGGGGACGCGGCCTTATGAAAACTATTCGGGCGGCGAACAATTCAGGGTGAACTTTGCCATCCGCGTCGCCCTGAGCAAATTGCTGGCGCGCAGGGCTGGCGCGCAGTTGCAGACTCTCGTCGTGGACGAGGGGTTTGGCACGCAGGACACGCAGGGCCGGAGCCGGCTGGTGGAGGCCATCAATGCCATCTCTGACGACTTTAGCTTCATCCTGGTCATCACCCACATCGAGGAACTGCAAGACGCCTTCCCGGTTCGCATCGACGTGACCAAGACGGGCCGGGGCTCACAGGTGACCATCAACTGAGAGTTCCCCTCCCATATGCGTCAACTTGGCCAGTGACCGCCGGTCGAATAGCTCGTAGTGGCTTGTGTTGTCCACAGGATGCTTCGCAAAGCCTGTCGAAACAAACGGAGGGCGTATCGAGGACCTTGTTGAACTTTGCCAACTGACCACCAGGAGTAGAGGCTTCAGCCGGGACCATTACAACATGTAGCCGCCTGAAGGCTTGACTCCAGTGTTTTTCAAGAGTCATCGAGACCCAGGGAGCGGGTCTAACGGGACCGCTTGACCTCGATATCTCGCCGAGTTGCGCCCGATAACACGACGTTGGCGACAGGGCCGATCACGCGAGCGACTCCAGGATCGCGCGCACGGTGTAAAAGTCGTCAAAGGGGTGGCACGGCAGCCCGGTGGCCCGGCATCGTTCCAGCAGCGTGCGCCGGGCAAAGACCACGTCGGCCACCCGGGCCGGGCACAGGTCGCTGGAGCCATCGCCCAGATAAACGATGCGTGCGCCGGGCTCGCCGGCTCGCGCTTTTTCCAGCACCCACTGCTTGCAGTTGCCGCACGTGGTGCAGGCCGGGTTCTGGTGCCGGAACCGGAACTGCGGCGCGCCGCCTTCCAGCGAGAGGTGATTCGTGGTCCGGGGCAAATCCCCCAGGCCCTCCCAGGCCAGCAGCGGCTCGATGTACAGGTCAAAGCCGTCGCTGAGGACGTGCAGCGTGTGGCCCTCTGCCCGGCACCAGGCCGTGAACGCGCGAAACCCCGGCGTAAACGTCACCGCGCGCGTGACGAACGCCCGCACTTCGGCGGCGCTGGCCTGCACCAAACCCCACTGGACGGCGGCGCGTTGCGCGGTTGTTACCTCGCCGCGCGTCCAGGCCCGGTTGATGGGCCGCCAGGCGTCGCCGGCAAAGTGGGTCAGGATCGCCTGCTGCGCGTCCTGCTCCGTGGCCGTGCCGTCGAAATCGCAAAAGATGAGGTCAAGGGTGCATGATGACATGGGGCTCAGCGGTACACATCCCGCCGATGTTTGACCCGCACGATGGTCACGGTCCGGGCGGTGTCGTCGATCTGGTAGAGAATGCGGTAATCGCCCACTCGAATACGCCAGCCTTCCAGACCACCGGTCAGCTTTAGTGCTCCGGCGGGACGGGGATCGTCGCGCAGAGCCAGAATCTTGGCGTTGACTCGCTGAAAGAGGTTGGCGGATAACTTGCGCATGTCCCTCTCAGCCGAGGTCTTGATGAGCACGTCGTACATCAGCTACCCCTGGCCTATTTCGGCGAGGAACTCTGTGTACGGGCGAGCCGGTTCCGTGGCGGCTGCTTCCAGGCTGGCCAGGTCGGAGAGATCTTTTAATTGAGCGAGCAGTTGTTCGTAGCGCTCATAGTCCACCAGTACGACGGCAGGCCGGCCATACTGGGTGATGTATACGACGTCATCCCCGCTTTGGACAGCGCCAATCACGTCACTGGTCTTGCGGCGCAGATCACTGACTGGCATGATCTTTACACCCATCTTTGTCACACTCCTTGGTGCTAAATTTGGCATCATTGGATATAACAAGTATACCCGTTTCAAAGGACCGAGTCAAGGGGATCTTCCCGAATCAGGATTCGGTACCATAACCGGCTGGCCCTGTCAGATCTACTACGTGTGAGCAACGAGGGAACCGATCCACTATCCTATACGTCTCTCTTTTGACGGACACGTATGAGAACTTGGAGTTGCGATGAACGGCAGAATAGGGATGAGCATTCTGGCACTGACCATCGTGGGGGGTCTGGCATTGGGGTGCCAGGCGGGACTGCCGGCCGCGCCGACGCCGGACGCAGCCACGCCGCAACGCACTCCATCGCCTGCCTATCCCGCGCCTGAACCCACGCCTACGCGCCCACCGGACACGCCCGGGGCGGCCGTGCCGGCCGAGGCCGAGAAGGCGGTGCAGTTGGCTCGCGCAGACCTGGCCCGGCGGTTGGGATTGAAGGCGGAGGCCATCGCCGTGGCGAGCGTGGAGGCCGTGCACTGGCCCAGCACGGCCCTGGGGTGCCCGCAGCCGGGCATGATGTATGCCCAGGTGATCACGCCGGGCTACCGGGTGGTGCTGGTGGCCGGGGGCCAGCGGTACGAGTACCATACGGACAAGGGGACTAACGCTGTGCTTTGTGAGAAGGAGGCAAGCGCGGTGCCGCCCACGATAGCCGTCACCGATCCCCGGGCCGCCCGCGCCGTGGAAGCGGCCCGGGCGGATCTGGCCCGGCGGCTGAACGTGGACCCGGCGACCATCGCTGTGGTGCGGGTCTATGCGGATGAGTTCCCGGCGCAGGACCTGGGCTGTTGGCCGCCGGGGAGCAAGGGCCCGGAACCGGTGCAGCCGGCCTTTGTGACCGGCCTGGGGATCGTGCTGGCGGCCGGCGAGGGGCGGTACGTGTACCATGCCCACGGTGGCATGGTGGTCTTTTGCGGTCCGTGGTGACACACCCGCGCTGAGCGCACGTTGGTGAAAAAAAGGGGGTAGAGCTTGGGCTCTACCCCCTTTGTCGTGCGTCGTTCCCGAGCGATTGACTAAGGAGTGTAATCCTTGGTCGCGAGCGGGAAGTAGAACTTGTACGCGCCTTCGACGTACGTGGAGGCGGTCAGATCCATCGTGTTACCGTTCCAGGTGATCGTCGCGGTGTTGGTGATGGTCTCGCCCAGACTACTGCCTTCCACGTACACCGTGTAGATGAGGACGACCTCTTCGCCTGGCCCAACGTGCCCGGTCCACTCCATCTGGTTATCCACCGCGTTGTACTCAAAGTACGACGGCGGAGGCGAGACGTGCGAGGAGTAGAGGGTGCCGGCTGGGATGGGGTCGGTGAACGTGATGTTGGTCAGCGTGTCGCCGGTGTTCTTTACGTGTACTTGGTAGACGATGTTGCCACCCGTTACCGTCGTGGTCGGCGCTTCCTTGTACGAGGTCGAGAAGGACGGGTCCGTGGCCCTGTGGCTCACTGCATAGGCCGAGACCTCTTCCTTGCCGGCGATCGGCGAGAAGCGCGTGGCCTTGAGCGTGCCGGTGTTGGTGATGGTATCAGCCGTCACCGTATCGCTTACCTTGACGGTCACCTCCACGGTGCGCGACGGCAGCGATGCCAGCGTGCCCGGCAGGTGGATGTCGTCGATGTTAGCCTGCGCGCCGTCCACGCCATAGTACTGGAAGCCAACGCGCAGGTCGCCGGTCGGCAGCGTGGTGGGCAGAGTAAAGGTGCTCTGCGCCCAGGTCCAGTTGGCGGTCCAGTCGTCGTCGCACTTGCCCAACAGGACGTCGTCGCCACCGCCCAGGTCATCCACCACTAGCCAGGCGTTGATGTCATAGTTATCCTCGGGGTCGACAGCCCAGTAGTAGCTGCCCATGGACCACGCGGTCACGTTCTCGCCGCCGGTGAGGCCCGAGATGTAGGGGCTGATCAGCCACTCGTCCTGCTGGTTCAGCGCTGCATCATAGTCGCACTGGGCAGAGTAGCTGCCGCTATGAGCACTCGCGTTAGTGCTATACCAGGTTTCGTTGACGTTGTTCTGCACGTGCGTCCAGCCTGACGGCGGGACCACCCCCGACTCGAACCCTTCGTCGTTCGGCGCCGGGCCACCCAGCGGCAGCGTGCCCGAGTACTCGATCCGGTTATCCACCGCATTATAAGTGGCATTGTCGACTGACACGAACGTGGTGTTGTCCGGGATGGGGTCGGTGAACTCAAAGTTCGCGCCGGCCTCAACCAGGTTGTAGAGGTTGATGGTGTACTTCAAGTTGGAGCCGGGGAAGAACACCTCGCTGCTCACCTTCTTGTCGAGGCTGGCCGTGTTTGGCAGCCGGGTGACGCTGACAGGGACCTGCTTGAGGTTGGGTGCCTCTGGCGGGCCCAGCACCACCATACCTTCGTAGGTGTCGCCAGGCGTCATCTGGTGGTCATAGTTCACGGTGAACACCACCGGGGTGCCCGCCGGAACGGGATCGGTGGAGCCGCCAGTGACCGACAGGCTGGTGCCCTCGACCACGACCCGGGTCAGGTTAAAGTGCCCGGCCGGGCCAGACCAGTTGTTGATGCCCACCATCCAGTTGCCGTCCGCCGGGTCCATGTACTGGATGTGCTCGTCGGCATCGGCGCTGGTGGAGGCTCCCATCTGCTGCCAGGTCGCCCCATCCCAGTGGAACAGGTACAGATCGATGTCCGGGATGTCCGGGCTGCTGGTGGTCAGGTCGATCTTGAGCCCGTTGCTCACGGAGAAGGTGTTGGTCCACTCGATGGTGCTGCTGCTGATAAAGTCGATGGGCTCGTTGATAAAGTGCTCCGGCCCACCCAAGCCAAAGCCCTTAGCGGTCAGGCCGTTCAGGTCCATGGAGCACTGCACCGTCACCTGGCCCACGGTGCCCTTGTCATCATAGGTTTGGATGTCAAAGGCATGCACATCCTCGGTCAGCAGGCCCAGGGTCTTGGTAAAGACCATATCGAACTTGGTACCTTCATAGAGGATGTTGTGCTGGAAGATCTCGTGGAGACCGTCTTGGATGGGGAAGGTCACCCAGTCCTCGTTCTTGCCGCTGGAGGTGTTAAAGCGCCAGACGGAGCGCCCGGCGCGGTCGTCTGCGCTGTTACCCACCGTATCCAGTGTGTAGGGGCCAAAGAACGCCGGGTCCCACCAGTTGCCGCCCCACACGCCAAAGTTCACGGCGTTCAGGTCCGAGGTGGTGGGCCCAAAGACATAGGTATCGATGTCATTATGCGGCGCTGGGTTGTCCCACACGTCGCGAACGATGACGTGAGCATTGGGGTCATAAGGATAGCTCGCGTCCACCACACGCACGTCGTCGATCTGCCAGGACCAGTACCAGCCGCTGTTGCCATCACTGTCGTACTGGAAGCTGATGACCACGTTAGAACTGCCGGCATAGGCCGACAGATCCAGTTGGATCGTCTGGGGGCCGGACTGATCAGAGTTCCACTCTAGCAGCAGATCCCAGTTGGTGCCGCCGTCGCCGCTGGCCCATACCCGCGCATAGTCAACGTTGGCATAGTTCTCGTAGGCCGACTTGAACTCGAGGATGGGGGTGCCGGCAGTGGACAGGTCGATGACCGGCGTGCGCAACTCGGTGTCAAAGGTGGAGGCGCCAAAGCAGTCGCTGTTGGCGTCGGCAAAGTCGCCCGTGCCGCCGGTGTCGTTGGTGTCGGCACACACCGTGCCGGATTGCCACACCAGGCCGCCGCCATCGTTGTCCACGATAGTCCAGCCGGTCAGCGGCCAGGTCCCAAAGTCCTCGGAGAGGAGTACGGTCTCTACTGGCGCATTGTCGATATCCAGGTAGAAGAAGCGCCCGTCGCCACTCTCCTCGCGCCAGCCCCAGTCAAAGTAGCCGCGCATGGCGCCATTGTTATAGTTGCGCTTGGCGTCATAGGTGTAGGCGGTGTGACCGGCCAGGGTATCGCCGGCGTACAGGTCGTCAAAGTCCGCGGCCACGTTGATGGCCACCGGGATGACGGTGTTGTGCGCAGTACCGCCCAGCGGGCCGGGGTCGAAGACCTCGATGGCCGCGCTGTAGTCGCCTACCGGCATATCGGCGGGCACGTTGACGGTGCCCTGGAAGGTAGCCGTGCCGCCAGCCGGGACATTCAGGTTGGCGACGTTGGTGCTCAGCCAGCCGCAGTCTGCCTTTTTGTAGAACTCGATGCGGTACTTGAGGTGAGTATCGCCGGTGTAGCTGGAGCCAGGATGGTGCCGCAGGCCGATGAACAGACCGTCGTGCATCCGGCCCAACGGGTCCTGCACGCACAACTCGTTGCAGTTAGCGTAGGGTCGGTTGTAGCCAAAGCGGCCATACTCCCAGCGGTCCAGCTCGGTGCGCGGGTCATCCCAGGCCAGTTCCGGGGAGGCCTTGAGGCCAGCGGTCCCCAGGTACGGACCATTGATAAAGTTCACCACGCCGTTGCTGTCCTTGTCATCCCAGACGAGGCCATTGCTGTTGATGTCCTTCCAGTTGTAGACTGTCAGGTAGAAGCGGTTGTCCCAGCTATAATCCCCGTCCGTGTCGAACTCGTCAAAGGGAAAGATCTGGCGGACGACCATCAGGTCGGTGTCTGACGGGATATCGACGTTGTACCAGGAGGCGTCGTTGCCAGCGCTGGCGGTGATGGGGATAAAGTAGTTGAACGCCTTGTAAAAGTTATCCCGGTTCTCCGCGCCGTAGGCGCTCTCGGCGGTCACCATGGCCGCCGTGACGTCGAGGGTAAGCTCTTTGGTCCCGATGCGCTCCAGGTACGTATCCGCGATGTTGACATTGATGGCGCTCGCGCTGTCGTTGTGCACGGTGAAGGTCTTGTTCCAGGTATCACTGGGATAGACCACGTGGCCAAAGCCGGGATAGTTGGTGCCCCGGAAATCGCCGGGTTCCCAGGTGGCCGAGTCGGAAGCCATGTAGGTACCATAGTCACCGCTGGCGACCAGGGTGCCGCGGTCTCCGTTCACCGAGCCAGCGCCTTGCTTGTAGACGTCATAGTTGATGTCTGTGGCGCTGGACATGAGCAGGGCCTTGCCTTGATCGTAGGTGGGCCAGGTGCCGTGCTTGGCCTTGTAGGCATCGGCGATGAGGGCATAGATGCCCAGCGTCACCGGGGACGAGCGAGAAGTGCCACCCCAGTCATCCCAGGAGACGTTGCCGTCCAAGATGCCATACATGCCCATGCTGTAGTAGTTGAGTTGCTCCGAGCCAGCGGCAAAGGCACCGCCAGCCACCACGTCCACGCCAGCGCCGTCCCGGGCCCCAGGCCCACTGTTGGAGAAGGCGGCGATGTCGTTGAACATGATCTGGGTGGTGTCGGTGATGGTGTCCCAGCCGGTGGAGTCATACTCGGTGGAAGCGCCCACGGCGATGCCGAGGGCCGGGCTGGGCGGGGCCACCGTGCCGTACCCCGGCCCACCATTGCCGGTGGAGAAGAGATACTGCTGGTACGGCCCATAGTTGCGCTGCACCTGCACGATGAACTGCCCGGTATAGTCATAGCCGTCGTTGAACTGCTCGCTGTAGCCATACGAGTTGGAGGTGGCCACGATGGTGTCCTGGTCCGTGTAGCCGGGGCCCAGGAACCAGTGGTCGCCATACTGGTCGATGGCGTCATAGCCGATGGCGGCCAGCATGTAGGCGTCGCGGTCGTTGACATAGCCGGTAAAGCGCCAGCCGTTGTTCATGGCCACCATGCCAGCCCCGGGGGCCATGCCATAGACGGCCGCTGCCGGCTTGCCCTTGTCGCCCTTGGTCAGGTCCGCAAAGTCCGGCAACATGCCGGTCATCATGCCCTGGGCCACCACGTTGGAAGCGCAGTTGGTGCCGTGGCTGTAGCCACTGTCCCACGGACCGTGCAGGCAGATCAGGTCGCCGTTGCCCGGCGGGGCGAACGGGAGAGCCGCGGGATAGTATAGCCACTCCATGCCCGGCACATAGTTTGTGCCGTCGCCGATAAAGTACAAGAGCCCGCCAGAGAGGTCGGCCTTGCCGTCGGCGTTCATGTCACGGTACGAGACTGGGTTGTTCTTGGTGTTAGCCAGGTCGCTCAGGTCGGCCCTGGTGCAGGGCTTTTCGTCGCGAAAGTCATAGTCGTCGTCCAGGTCCACGTACACCGTGTCGTACACGCCAGCGGTGTTGGGGTCGCAGACCAGCACGGACACCTTTTCGCCCCAGATATAGTCGCGCAAGCTCTCGCCGGGGTGGGTGCCCACGTGCACCACACCGCTGATGGACATGTCGTCCGAGATGACATAGGTGTGGTTGTAGCCCTTGACGCCAAAGTCGATCCACGGCGTATAGTTAAAGGTCGAGATGCCACTGCCGGCCGGGGTCAGCGCCGGTGTCTCACTGGTGTCGATGTAGGTGGAGCCACCAAAGCTCTCCGACACGTAGGGCGGGGCAGCCGCGCCAAAGTACATCTCCTGCCAGTACGCCCGCATGGTAAAGGGGTCCATGATGTAGGGCCAGCCGTTGTACGGAGAAGGCAGGCTGGGGTCCGTGACGTCGGTGCCAGAGTAGATCTTTTGGGTGCCCATCAGGTCCGGGTGGCCAAAGTCCACGCCGTCGTCGATGACGGACACGAGCACACCTTCGCCGGTGTAGCCGCGGTCCCAGGCTGCTTTGGCCTTGTGGGGACCTTCGGGCAGGACCTCGAACCAGTCTTCGGTGGGCGGGCGCTCGCGCCCGTCGCCGTAGGCCCTGGCCTGGGCCCAGGGCAGGCTGCCCTCGCGGAGCTTGGCAGCGTTCTCCCGCAATTTGGCCCAGTCGTCGGGGCCGCGCTTGACTTCCGGCTTGGGGTCGTCGGCCGGGTAGGGCTCGAACTCGCGCCGCTCGGCCGTGGCCGGGGTGATCCTGAAGACGCCCGGATGCGAGGCGATCTTGAGCAGGTTCCGGGGCAGGACCACGGCGATGATGGTCTGGTACGGATTCTCGATCTTGGGAGCCTGGGGCATAGCCGCAGCCTTGCCATCTACAAAGTAGGGCTGAAGCAGATCGAACAGTGCGGGCTCTCTTGTCCCCGACTGCTCCGCTTTCGCGATGATATAGACGAGGATAGGCTCAGACGGCCCAGCCCCGGCTACCTCGCCAACGCTTTTGGGCAAGGTCACGTAGGTCTTTTGCGCCAGTTCCCGCAGGGACGGGTGCAGCTTGGCGCTATAGTCCACGGTTTTCGGGGGCGCTTTGGGTGGTACTGGCGCTGTCTTGGGGGGTGGCGGCGGGTCCTGCAGTGGTTTGGCTGGCGGAGCCGCCGGTTCTTCTGCGCTGGTAAAGCCGGGCATGAGGGCCAACAACATGGCCACCACCATGACCAGGCTTAGCAAGCGCCAACTAGTTTTTGTACTCATTCTTTACCTTCCCTCCTCTTGGATTTGGAAATAGTCAGAGTAATGGAAATTCGATCTATCACGTTACGTTCTCACTGCTCGTTGGCTGGAATCACCCCCTTCCCAGACTTGTTCAGATCCTATGTGTCGCACAGAACCTGATAGTGCTGGATAGACTATCGAACGCTGGTCACATTAAACGAAAACAGGGCCGGGAACGCACTTGTTCCCAACGACCCTGTATGGCATACGATATGTAGTCGTGGTCAGATTGATATGACCCACGGAACCCGGCCCACCACCCCGCCGCGAGCGCAGGGCGATGGCCGTCGATCTCGCCGTTGAATGCTGTCGCCACTTGCCGGTTCATGAAACCTCGATGAGGCACCTAAAGTAACATGTTGCTAGAAGATAGGGGGGATGCAAGTAAAGAAGATGGATGTGGATGGCAT
>Ga0190284_1001190_pt1 | contig 11984 bp, 7 predicted proteins | sample 48691812_MG_FD_161668 | JGI IMG/M metagenome (GOLD analysis project Ga0190284, IMG submission 161668) | Hydrothermal vent microbial mat bacterial communities from Southern Trench, Guaymas Basin, Mexico - 4869-18-1-2_MG | ecosystem: Environmental > Aquatic > Marine > Hydrothermal vents > Microbial...
GTAGTCCAACGGCTCGTCGCCGGTCTTGAAAACGCCGTCGTCGTCGCGATCAAGAAACTCGTCGGGCAAACCATCGGGGCTACCAACCGGGAGCTCATCATCCGCCGCGCGACGGTACTTCGAGGGAACTCTGTCAAGGATCGCCGCGGCGCTTTCGCTGTACAACCGGACGGTGAGGGCAAAGGCCTTGATGTCACCATTGTTGACGTCTTTGAGACCGTCTATCTCGATGTTCAGGTGTTTCGGAGAAAGCTCGCTCCGCTCCCCCAGGGTACGCTCAGGATCGTGGACCCCGACATCCTCCACGAAACCGTCCAGTTCGTCAGCCGGGTAATCGCCGTATCGGGCACGGTAGCCTCGGACCTTGGCCAGCGGCATCTCATCGGCGAACTGACGGGCAGCCATCTCGAGCGTACCGAGCATGGCGGCGGTCTCGCTGGAGTTGGCCTTGGCGATCTGCGAACGCCCCACGCCGACCGCGATCCCGATCAGGAGCGCGATGACGGCGACCACCACCAGCATCTCGACCAACGAAAAAGCCGAACGCCGGCGGTCGCCCAAACCGAGCCCCGAGCGCAAGCGAGCGGGAAAACCGAGCCGTGACCGTAAGGGAGCGGACAGAGAGGCAAGAGGCAAGAGGCAAGAGGTAGAGCGGGCCACGCTCGCCGCCTCTGAGCCGAGCCGTGACCGTGAGGGAGCGGACGAACCGGCCCGTCGGAGCGGATACCACGGTGACGTCAGGCTGCACACGGCGACCACCCCCTTACCTTTTCCCGAAGTTGGTCACGTCGTCGTTCGTACCATAGCGACCGTCCTTGCCGGCACTGATCAGCAGGAACGTGTCCTTGTTGACCGGCGTGGGCCTGGCGGTCACCGTGCTGTCCCAGATGTAACGCTGGAACGAGTCTTTGAACGATGCCCCCTCGAGATCGACGATCGGATCCCCGGGACAGATGCCCGGTGAGACGACGTTCCAGAGCGGGTGCTCCCTGGTTTTCCCTCCTCCGGGGCACCACAATCCGTCCCGAGGAGCGGCGCCGGCCCAGGTGTCCTTGAGCCCTGTGAAGGGCGTGTTGTCGCGCGGCTCATAAATGCCCGGGAGGGTCTTGCCCGTGCAGTCCTCTTCAACCAGGGCCCGGGCACCGCGGCGGGCCTTGTAGTAGAGAATCGGGTGGTTCCACTGGTCCGTAAACACTTTGTGCTGCAGATCCTCGTCTTCCCATTCATCGGGCGCCTCATCATAGACACCGGTGTCGATGAGGTCTGCGATTGTTCTGATGCAATTGATCAACGGATCGGAATCGGCGAACGGACCGTAGCGCGGGACCAGCGCGTCGCCCTCCTGCGGATCGCCAATCTTGCCCATAGCGTAAGCGCCGACCGGGTCGGCGTTAGGATCGGCACTCATGTCGTCCCACCACCCCTCCTCGCCGCCGCGATCGAGGAACCCCGCGGTTCCCAGGCCGTCCGCGCCGTTCAGGGCATAGACCAACAGGCTCGCGCCCGCAGTGTTCGCGATCCTATCGCTTTCGGAAAGCGAAAACGGGTCGGACATCGTCTGCCACGGCGGCGTCTCGGCCAGTTCGTCGGTCCGTGACGGCGGATACATTCCGCCCAGGCCCGACTCTTGCTTGTAGGCATCGAGCCCGGTGGTCAGACCGGCGATCTGCGACTGCGTGGCGGCGGCCTTGGCCGTGTTGCGCACACCCGCGAAACTGGGCACCAGGATGGCGATCAGCAGGGCGATGATCGCGACCACCACCAGAAGCTCCACCAGGGTGAAAGCAGGCCGGCGACCCAGCCGCCGACCGGTGGGGACATCTTTCCGGCAAGATTGTGCGTGTTTGATCCTCATCACGTTCTCAACTCCACCAGCCCGAGCCTGAAGTCCAAGGTCCAAAGCAGGGTCCGCTGTGCGGACCGGTTCAAAGTTCATGGCCCCCCGTCAATCGCCTTAGCCGACCGACTCGATCAGCGTCACCAGTGGCAGGAACAAGGCCACCACGATGAAGCCGACGATGGTGCCGAGGCAGACCACCAGCAGGGGCTCGAGTAGCGAGACCAGACTGCCGACCAGGATATCGACCTCTTCGTCGTAGTTGTCGGCGACCTTCATGAGCATCTTGTCGAGGTCGCCGGTCTCCTCGCCGACGTCGATCATGTTGACGACGATGGCGTCCACCACCTTGGCGGCGCGCAGGGGGCTGGCGAAGCTGTCACCCTCGCGGATGCCGTCGTGCACCTGCCCCAGGGCGCGGGCGAAGACCTCGTTCCCCGACGTTTCCTTGGTAATGTTGATGGCTTCGAGAATGGGGACGCCAGCGCTGATCAGCGTGCCGAGCGTTCGCGTGAACCGGGCCACCGAGGTCTTCTCGAGAATCTGGCCCAAAACGGGAATCTTCAGGCTCCCCATGTCGACCACGAATCGCCCGCCCTTGGATTGCCGGATCAGCTTGACCGCCAGGAGCAGGGCGACCGGGGCGAACAGCAGGACGGCCCAGCCCGGTGGCGAACCTTTGATGAACCACTGGGAGATGGAGATCAGCATCTCGGTGACCTGGGGCAAGGTCGTGTTGAAGTCGACGAAGATCTCGCGAAACTTGGGCACCACGACGATCATGATTCCGGCCACGATCAACACCGCGAAGGTGATCACGCACACCGGATAGACCATCGCACCGGTCACCTTGCGCTTGAGCCGCTGGGATTTCTCCATGAACTCCGCCAGACGTTGTAGGATGACGTCCAGCACGCCACCGGTTTCGCCGGCGGCGACCATGTTGACGTAAAGCCGGTTAAACCCCTTGGGGTGCTTGGCGAAGGCCTCCGAAAGCGTCGATCCGCCCTCCACGTCGTCGGCAACGTCGCGGAGAATGTTCCGCAGCAGGCCCGGTCGCTGCTGCTCGTGCAGGATCTGCAGGCTGCGCAGAATCGGCAGACCGGCATCCTGCAACGTGGAAAGCTGGCGGGTGAACTGCACGACCGTCTTCTGCCGCACCTTGCCGAACGCGATCGTACCGCCGCCCTTTTTCTTCTTCGCAGCGCCGGTGGTCTGAGGGCCCTTCTTGCCGCCCTTCTCGCGGATACGGGTGGGAAACAGGCCCAAGTTGCGAATCTTGGACAGAGCGTCCTCACTGGAGAGGGCATCCACTTCGGCCTTGACCTGCTGCCCGTCCCGATTCATTGCCTCATAAGCGAAAGTGGCCATAATCGAGCCTCACTCGTCAGACACGGAGAACGTCCCTATGCCCCTTCGGTATTATTGGTCCACGACGGTTTCCTTGACCACCTCTTCGATGGTGCTGATCCCGTCGTAGATGGCCATCAACCCGGTGTCACGCAATGGACGCATCCCGGATTTGACCGCCTCGTTGCGCAGCAGCGCCGAAGAGGCGTGTCGCATGATCATCTCGCGCAGACGGTCATTCAGCACCATAATCTCATAGATGCCCAGGCGCCCCCGGTACCCGGTGTTGTTGCAGTAGTCACACCCTTTACCGTAGTAGAGCACGCGGTCGCCGACGTCCTCGGGTTTCAGCTCAAGCTCCATCAGGAGGTCTTCAGTGGGCTTGAACTCCGTCTTGCAGTTCAGGCAGATCCGCCGGACGAGGCGCTGGGCGACGATCGCCTCAAGCGTGGCTGTAATGAGAAACGCCTCGAGCCCCAGGTCCACCAATCGTGCAATGGACGACGGCGCATCGTTCGTGTGAAGCGTGGTGAAAACCAGGTGTCCGGTCAACGAGGCCTGGACTGAAATCTGGGCCGTCTCCAGGTCACGAATCTCTCCGATCAGGATGATATCCGGGTCCTGACGCAGGAAGCTGCGCAGGGCACGGCCGAAAGTCAACCCGATCTCCGAGCGGATCTGGACCTGAACCAAGCCGTCGATGTCGTACTCGACCGGGTCTTCGGAGGTGAGAATCTTCACGTCCGGGCTGTTGAGCTCCCGCAACGCCGCGTAAAGCGTGGTTGTCTTTCCGGACCCGGTGGGGCCCGTGTTGATCACGATCCCATTGGGCTTGCGCATCACCTGCCGGAAGGTGACCAGGTCGTCGTCGCGCAGCCCCAACCGGTCCAAATCCAGAGAGACGGTCGAGCGATCCAGCACACGCATCACCACGCTCTCACCGAACATGGTCGGAAGCACCGCGACCCGCAGGTCGATCGGGTTCTTTCCCAAAGTCAGCTCGATACGTCCGTCCTGCGGGAGGCGACGCTCGGCAATGTCCAGGTTGGCCATGACCTTGATACGCGAGGCGATTGCCATCGCCACATGCCGGGGCGGAGGCACCATCTCGTACAACACGCCGTCGATGCGGTACCGCATCTTGAACTCGTCCTCGAAGGGCTCGAAGTGGATGTCGCTGGCCTTGTCGCGAATGGCCTGCAAGAGGACGAGGTTGAGCAGCTTCTTGACCGGGTTGGCCTCGATCATCTCCTTCAGTTCGGCCAGATCGATGGATTCGCCGCGCCCCTCAAACTGCGCCAGGGTTTCGTCTTGGGTGATCGCGTCGATCAGATCCGCGATGGAGTCCTCGGCGTCCTCCGGGTAGTAGCGGGTGATGGCGCCCTGGAGCCCGTCGGCGGTGGTGATCGCGGCCTTCACCTCGAAACCCAGCAGGGTCTTGAGATCGTCGGTGGCCTGAAAGTTGTCCGGACTCGCCAGCGCCAGCGACAACAGGTTGCCGGTCTCGTCGAAATCAAAGGGGCACACCTGATAGGTGTTGACCATCTGGGCCGGCACCAGCTCGATGACTTCGTCGGGGATGTCCATCTTGCTCAGGTCGACGAATTCCATGCCCACCTGTGCGGCGAGGGCGAGATTGAGGTCCTCATCGGTAACGTGCCCGAGTTCCACCAGGATCTGTCCGATAGGCCCGCGGCGTTTCTTCTGAATCTCCAACGCCTCACCCACCTCGGCGCGACGGATGCGGCCCATCTTGATGAGAATACGACCGAGCTGCCGCCCACGCAGTTGTTCCACCGGAGGCATCTTGGGCTTATCAGACATCTTGGGCTTGTCAGACATCTCGTGCTGCTCCCTGAGGCGCCCCGTCGACCGAGGGCGCGCGGCTAGCTGGTCCGCATGACCCGGGTCTCGGTGTCGTCCTCTTCGTCGCCGAGGTCGGTGACCTCCTGCCCGCGTTTGTAGGTGTCGATCTTGTCCTGCAACTGGCCGGCGTTGCGGCTGCGGTCAATGGCGTCAGCCTCGTTGATTGTCCCGGCGGAGTAGAGGCTGAAGAGGTGTTCGTCCAATAACTGCATTCCGAACTTCTTGCCGGTCTGGATGCTGGAGTCAATGCGGAAGGTCTTGTTCTCGCGGATGAGGTTGCTGATCGCGGGCGTGACGACCATGAACTCGTAGGCGGCGACCATGCCCTTGGGGATGCGCGGCATCAAGGCCTGCGAGAGCACGGCGATCAGGTTGGTGGACATCTGCACGCGGATCTGTTCCTGCTGCTCCTGCGGAAAGGCGTCCACGATCCGGTTGATGGTTCCCTGGCATCCGGTCGTGTGTACGGTGCTGAAGACCAAGTGCCCGGTTTCGGCGGCGCGGATGGCGGCCTCCATGGTCTCCAGGTCGCGCAACTCGCCCACCAAGATCACGTCGGGGTCCTGTCGCAGGACGCGGCGGAGAGCCTCGGCGAAGCTGGGCACGTCCACACCCACCTCACGCTGATTGAGAATCGCTATCTTGTGATTGTGGTAGTACTCGATCGGGTCCTCGACGGTGATGACGTGGCGGTCGAAGTTCGCGTTGATGTAGTTGAGCATCGACGCCAGCGTGGTGGTCTTGCCCGAACCGGTGGGGCCGGTCACCAGGAACAGGCCCCGCGGACGGCGGCACAGCGCCGCCACGATCTTGGGCAGCCCGATCTCGTCGAAGGTCAGGAACTTGTACGGGATCAACCTCAGCACGACCGCAATGCTGCCCTTCTGCCGGAAAACAGCGACGCGAAACCGCCCGGCGTCGCCGAAGGCGAAACCGAAGTCAGTCCCACCCTCCTCCTGCAACTCCTGCTGGTTGCGGTCGGGCGTAATGGACTTCATCAACCCGGTCGTGTCCTCGGGCGTGAGGGTCTTGGTTTCCAGATTGCGCAGGTGACCGTGGAGGCGAATGACCGGTGGGCGACCCACGGTGAGGTGCAGGTCGGATGCCCCTTTCTTGATCACCGTCTCCAAGAGACGATCGATGTGCAGTGTACCCATATTGCTGTCTCGCTAGTCGACCGAGAACACCGCCCGGCATCGTGGCGGGGCGCCGTTCGCCGGCCTTTGCACGTTGCTACTTCGCTTCCGCCTCCGCTTCGAGTAGGCCTTCCTCCTGCGTGATTCGGGCGATCTCCTCCGGTGTCGTGACGCCCCGCAGGATCTTGATCTTCCCGTCCCCCAGCAGGTTGCGCATGCCCGCCGCCTCCGCCGCCTTGCGCAACTGATTGGCGGGAGAGCGATTGAAAGCCAATTCGCGCAGCTCGGCGTTCATCTGCAGCATCTCGAAGATGCCCTGGCGTCCGCGGTAACCGGTATTCGTGCAGCGCGGGCACCCGGCGCCCTTGTAGATTGTCTTGCCCTCCAGTTCCTCGTCGGTGAAGCCCAGCAACCTCAAGGTGAAGCGGTCCGGCGCGGGGTCCTCCACCTTGCAGTCCGGGCAGATCAGGCGAATCAAGCGCTGGGCCATGATCGCCTGGATCGAACTGGCCACCAGAAACGGCTTGATGCCCATGTCGATCAGTCGCGTGATGGCCGACGGGGCGTCATTGGTGTGCAGCGTGCTGAACACGAGGTGTCCGGTGAGGGCGGCCTGAATGGCAACGTCGCCCACCTCGCGGTCACGAATCTCTCCGACCAGAATGATGTTGGGCGCCTGTCGCAGCATCGCGCGGAGAATCTTGGAAAAAGACAAGCCGATCTCCTCGCGGACCTGGCATTGATTCATACCGGTGAAGTTGTACTCCACGGGGTCCTCGGCGGTGATGATCTTCTTGTCCGGTCGGTTCAATTCCTGCAGGGCGGCATAGAGCGTCGTCGTCTTTCCCGAACCCGTGGGGCCGGTGACCAGGAAAATACCGTTGGGCCGACGGATGATACGCACGAATTGCTCGTAGTTCGACTGCTCGAACCCCAGCTTCTCGATTCCGACGTTGGCCGATTCCGGGCGCAGAATACGCAGCACGATGCTCTCGCCGTGATAGGCGGGGCAGGCACTGACGCGGAAGTCGATGGGCTCCCCGCCAATGACCATCTTGATACGCCCGTCCTGGGGCAGGCGGCGCTCGGCGATGTCCACACCGGCCATGATCTTCAGGCGGGTGGTGACGGCGGCCTGCATGTTCTTGGGAATGTCGTCGCGGACCAGGCACACGCCGTCGATGCGGTAGCGCACGCGGACGCGGTTGGACATGGGCTCGATGTGAATATCGCTGGCTCGTGAACGAACGGCCTCGCCGATGAGCAGGTTGATCAGGCGGATGATCGGGGCATCGCCCTCCTCGTCGTCACCGTCTGCCTCCACGGCGAAGTCCTCATCCTTGGGCCCGGCATCGTCGATGCTCTTCATCGTCTGGGACAACTCGTCGCCGGTGGTATCGACGAAGCGGTTGATGTAGTCCCGCACCTTCGATGCCGGCGCCAGCACGGGTGTCAGCTCGGTGTTGAGGCGAAAGCGCAGCAGGTCCATGGTCTCCAAATCCAGCGGATCGGTGATCACCACCTTGAGCCGACCGGCCTCCTGCTCGACGGGCAGCACCATGTGCCGCTTGACCAAGTCCGACGGGATCAGATCCAGTGCACTGCTGGGGATAATGTTCCGGTCCAGGTCGATGTACTCGAGCCCGAACTGGGTCGCCAAGGCCTTGGTGACATCTTCCTCCTTGCAGTGCTCGAGTTCGACCAGGGCCTCGCCCACCCGTTTCCCGTTCTCCATTCCGTACTTGAGGGCGCCGCTGAGGGCCTCCTCAGTGATGACGCCCCAGCTGATCAGGATTTCGCCGATTTTCTGACGTCGTCGTGCCATCTCTGCCCGCCTCGCTCCTCGCTTGGCGCCGCCTCTCACTCACGTACCCGACACGGGATCACCCAGGCGGCCCTCCGACAGGATGCGCCTCTCGGCACATGCGGAGTCTCCACCTGATGAAATGGTACTCCCCCCTACCGAACCAATCAAGCCGATTCCTACCGAAGCGCCCCCCCACCGGCATGCCGATACTTCGTTGACAGGTCTTGGGCGGATCATATAGTGATCCGCGTTGAACGGGAGCAGACCGCACACCACTTTGTGGAGATGGCGAGATGGTCAAAGCGTCCAAATGGGTGTATTCCTGGGGCAGGGGCAAGGCGGAAGGAACGGGAGCCCAACGCCAACTCCTTGGCGGGAAAGGCGCGGGACTTGCCTCGATGACAAGCATCGGCTTGCCGGTGCCCGCCGGGTTCACCATCACCACCGACTGCTGTGCCCAGTACCTGCGCAACAACCTGCAGTGGCCTGGGGGACTGGATGCCCAGGTCAAGATCGCTCTCAAGAAGCTGGAATCGATCTGCGGCAAGAAGCTGGGCGATCCGGCGGACCCACTGCTGGTGTCCGTGCGCTCCGGTGCGGCGGTCTCCATGCCCGGAATGATGGAGACCATCCTCAATCTGGGGTTGACCGACGTGTCGGTGGAAGGGTTGGCCCGAGTTTCGGGGAACCGGCGGTTCGCCCTCGATGCCTACCGCCGTCTGATCATGATGTACGCCAGCACCGCCATGGGCATCGAGCGGTCGAAATTCGACGACGCCTTCGAGCAAATCAAAGACCACCAAACCCGCTTTCGGATCGGGAAACTACCCAACCAGAAGGTGAACGACACCGAAGTCAACGAGTACGAACTGGAGCACGTGATCACGCGGTTCAAGGACATCTACCGCCACGAGGTGCACGCGGAGTTTCCCCAGGAACCCTATGAGCAGCTTGTCGGCGCCGTCAACGCGGTGTTTGGAAGCTGGAACGTCGAGAAGGCCGTCACCTACCGGAAGGTGGAGAGCATTACCGGGCTTGCGGGCACGGCGGTCAACGTTCAGCAGATGGTCTTCGGCAACATGGGCGAAGACAGCGGCACGGGTGTGTGTTTCACGCGCGACCCCTCCACCGGCGAAAATGAATACTACGGCGATCTGCTGATTAACGCCCAAGGCGAGGACGTTGTCGCCGGCGTCCGCACCCCAATCAAGCTCAGTGAGTTGGGCAGGATCTTGCCCGATATCTACGCCCAACTCGAAGCCGTTCGGGTCATTCTCGAATTGCACTACCACGACATGCAGGACCTCGAGTTTACCTTCGAGCGGGGCAAGCTGTACATGTTGCAGTGCCGCACCGGCAAGCGCTCGCCCGAAGCCACCTTCAAGATCGCCGTGGACCAGGCCACCAAACCGTTGACGGCTGCATCAGAGGTCCAGCGGCTGGTCAAGGCGAAGCAGCTCCCGAAGAAGTACGCCGCTCTCGCCTCAAAACCAATCATCACCAAGGCCCAAGCCATCACGAGAATCGCTTCGGAGGATATGGAGCGGCTGTTCTACCCGGTCATCGATCCTTCCATCAGTCCCTCCGAATTGGACGAGCGCAGGCTCGGGGAGGGCATCAACGCCGTGCCCGGCGCCGCGTGCGGGCAGGTGGTGTTTACCGCGGCGGAGGCTGAAGCCCGCGCGGAGCAGGGCCACAAGGTGATCCTGGTCCGCAAGGAAACCTCGCCCGAGGATGTCGGCGGAATGCACGCCGCGGTCGGTATTCTCACCGCAACCGGTGGCAAAACCTCCCACGCCGCGGTGGTCGCCCGCGGGTGGGGCAAGTGTTGCATCGTCGGGTGCGAAAAACTCACCGTTAACGAAACCGCCCGCACCCTCTCCCTCCACGACACCACCATCCATGAGGGCGAGTCCATCACGCTGGACGGATCGGCCGGACAGGTTTACCGGGGCGAGATGCCCCTGATAAGACCGCAGGCGCCCGAAGAATTCAACACCCTCATGGGCTGGTGCGACGACATCCGCCGCTTGAGAGTAAGGACCAACGCCGACACCCCCGGTGATGCTTCGCGGGCTGTCGAGATGGGGGCCGAGGGCATCGGGCTGTGCCGCACGGAACACATGTTCTTTGAGACCGAGCAGCGTCGTCTGGCCATGCAGGAGATGATCGTCGCGGACTGCGAAGAGGCTCGCGTGTCCGCCCTGGACAAGCTCTTGCCGTACCAGCGAGACGATTTCAAGGGCATCTTCGAGGCCATGGACGGCAAACCCGTGACCATTCGTCTGCTCGACCCGCCGCTGCACGAGTTCCTCCCCAACTCCGAAGCCGACATGCAGCGTCTCGCCGAGCACGCCCACATCGACATCGAGATGATCCGCAAGCGGGGCGAGCAACTGCACGAATCCAACCCCATGCTCGGGCACCGCGGCTGCCGCCTGTGCATCACGTATCCGGAAATCCTGGATATGCAGGTGCGCGCCATCATCGAGGCGGCCATCGACTGTCAGCGCCGCGGCGTCACCGTGTTGCCCGAGATCATGATCCCGCTGACGATCGCCGCCGAGGAGCTCCGCATCCTGGCCAACCGCACGCGCGCGGTGGCCGATGCCATTTTGGCAAATGCCGGGGAGAGCCTGAACTACCAGGTGGGCACCATGATCGAAACGCCGCGGGCGGCTTTGCTGGGCGACAAGATCGCCGAGACAGCCGACTTCTTCAGCTTCGGCACCAATGACCTCACGCAGATGACCATGGGCCTGTCACGCGATGACGCAGGCAGGTTCCTCTCCGAGTACGTGGACGAGCAGAAGGCCGCTGTCTTCTCTGAGGACCCCTTCCAATCTCTGGATCAGGACGGCGTGGGGTTGTTGGTCAAGTGGTGTATTGAGCGAGGGCTGTCCGCCAAGCCTAAGCTGAAAATCGGCATCTGCGGCGAGCACGGCGGCGAGGCGAAATCGGTCAAGTTCTGTCACGAGACCGATATGGACTACGTCTCTTGCAGCCCCTTCCGCGTGCCCATCGCACGGCTTGCCGCCGCCCAAGCCACGCTGGACAAGAAGCCCAAGATCCGCGCCGTCGTGAAAAAGGCGGCGACAAAGAAAACCAAGAGCGGCAAGGCCTCAAAAGGCAAGGCCGCCAGAAAGGCAACGCCCAAGAAGAGGGTGGCTCCAAAGAAAGCTGCTGCCAAGAAGGTCGCCCGAAAGAAAGTAGCCAAGAAGAAAGTCGCAAAGCAGAAGACCGCCAAGAAGACGCCGAAGAAGAAAGTCGCCAAGAAGAAAGCGACCAAGAAGCGACCGGCCAAGAAGAAGACCGCCAAGAGAACACCCAAGAAGAAAACCGCCAAGAAGCGATCCGCCAAGAAAAAGGGCGCCAAGAAGGCCAAGAAGACGCGGCGTTGAAAGCAGTGACGGTCCGCACAGCGGACCCTACGTGACTTCCATGTGGGCGTAGTCCACGGTACTCGTATCTCGCGGGTTGCCGCACATCTGATCCGTATCCACGTCTCGGACGGGGCGTCTTATGACGTTTCGCATCCTGAGATGATGGCCGTAACCACTACCGTCGTGTTCATCGCCCAGCCGCCGGAGGCCGATGGCGTCCCGGAGCGCAGCGTCTATTGCGATCCGGTCCACATCGCCCGCATCGAACCGCTCAACGGGACCAGGCCCAAGCGGCGGGCCAAACGCAAATAATCAATCAGCACCCTTCGCGGGAAGACCTTCAACCCTCGCCTCGGACCGCTCGCAAAACAGAACGGTCAGGCGTGAGTTGCGTAGGGCAGGTGATTCACCTGCCTTCACCATCCCGCTGCCGCGCCTTTGCCATTCCCACGACTCGACGCCAGACGGTAAAGGCAGGTCAACGACCTGCCCTACGTGACTCTTTCGGTGGTCGGGTCTGCCCCGCTACCGTCGGCGTCGGGTTACGAGCAAGCCGCCGAGGGCGAGCAGAACCAGTGACGCGGGCTCGGGAGTTGCGTAGGGCA
>Ga0190284_1001192_pt1 | contig 11976 bp, 7 predicted proteins | sample 48691812_MG_FD_161668 | JGI IMG/M metagenome (GOLD analysis project Ga0190284, IMG submission 161668) | Hydrothermal vent microbial mat bacterial communities from Southern Trench, Guaymas Basin, Mexico - 4869-18-1-2_MG | ecosystem: Environmental > Aquatic > Marine > Hydrothermal vents > Microbial...
GGTTGTTGACTGGTTGATTAGTTAACTGGTAAAAGATTACAAAACAAATACGCCAAAGCTCTCTGTCCAGATAAGACCTGGAAAACAAGGGTTTTCGACGCTGTAAAGGTTTGTGTAATTCTTTACTAATCAACTAGTTAACCAATCAACCAGCCTATCGGGTGCGGTAGACGCTTGACGGGTCTATCCCCAGTTTTTCCATAGCCTGAGTTATCTCGCTGTAGAACCGCCTGCCATCTACATAATACCCCGCCGTTGGTTTGATGTCGGCTACATGCTCAGCCCAGAACCGGTTGAAACATTCCATGCACAGCTCGCGGAGGTACTTGCTGAGCATCGACGCCAAAGCGACCGGCAGGGATTTGTCCTCCGCTCCGACGCGAAAGGCTATTTCGATGCGACGCGGGCCTGCGATGATGCGATACGCGCTGAGCAGGTCGCATTCTTCCACGATTTTCAGATCGCAGCCTGGGAATAGCCTTTGAAGCTGAGGCCTGTACCGCACGCGTCCGCCCTGGCGGTCGACTGTTATGCGGATGTGCTCGCCGGGCCAGGCCTGGCAGAGGCGCATCAGCGATCGGCTGGTGATGTCCAGGGTTGCGGTGGATTTGTTGTTCGTCGCAACGATGAGTTTGTTGAACTCGCTGACGAAGACAGGCTCTGCCCGCATCGACAGCAGCGACAGGCCCGCGGGCTTCATCGCCACCCGCAGAGCGTTGGCTGTCAGCTCAATGTCCGTAGCACTAGCCTGGCTGGGCAGGGGCAAGTCGCAGGAATCATACCACGGATAACCATTGGCCTGGCGCCTCGCGCCGGGGGCAACGGCGTCCAGCAACTCCCCCAGCGAACGCGGCAATGTAGCACAGCCGCCCCCGGCTGTGGTTTTTTGTAGCACAGTCGCCCCCGGCTGTGGTTTTTGTGGCTGAGGTTTTTTTGTAGCTGTATTTGTGTTCGTTGCAGGAGAATTTTTTTCACAGCCCGGGGCGACTGCGCTACGTGTTGCCGCACATAACAACATCGTCAGCACGCCTCGCTCCAGCGGAACCAAGCCATCGGCTTTCTTGCGATTGAAAAGTTTCTTGCTGTCCCCCACGACGATCGACCCGCTCCGCCGAGCCTGGGATTTCTTGCGGGCGACGCAGCCTGTCAAAATAGGCCAAAGGTTAGGCCCGCCCACCTCCCCGCCAGCTCCGCCCTGGCTCAGGCGAAACGATGCAGCTGAGACCACCAAAGGTCCAAGCACAGGCCCCAAACCAGCTTCGTCTATTCCCGCAAGAATCATTTTAGATTTTATCCGCCCCCCTGTTTCCGCCACCCACAAAATTCACCATGAAGCACATGAAGAGCATAAATTTGCATTCTCTTTCGCGTATTTCGTAGTTTTACTTTCACAGCCATCCCATAACAGGATGGCTTGACAGATCCGTAGGAGCGATATCTTTGTAGTAAAATGCGGTATGAATTTTTAGCTCCTACGGAGCTAAAGCAAAAAAAACGTGAACGGTTACGAAGTTAAAAACAAAATTAGTGTCATTCGTGTTCCGCTGTTTTTGTTTTTACTGATAACTGACAGCTGATAACTTTTTTACATTTGCTCGATGGTTTCGATGCCTAGCAATGCTAGGCTTTGCTTTATTGTCCGGGCGGTCAGGTCGCACAGGGCGAGTCTGCCCTGGCGAGTGTCGCCCTGGGCTTTGAGGACTGGGCAGTTTTCGTAAAAACTCATAAACGCCCCAGCCAGGTCGAACAGATACGCACACAATATATTAGGCCCAGATGTTTCCGCCACCGCGTCAAGAGTTTCGGGGAACTGCACCAGCCGAATGGCCAAGGCCCGCTCAGCCTGGTGGCCCAGATGAACCTTCGCGCCCGCAAAATCCGTCGAATCGCCAGCTTCGCCCTTGCGGAAAATGCTGCGGATGCGAGCGTAAGCGTACTGCATATACGGAGCGGTATTGCCCTCGAGGGAGAGCATCTTGCCCCAGGAGAAAACGTAATCGCTCGTGCGGTTCTGAGCCAGGTCTGCGTACTTCAGCGCGCCGGTGCCGACGACGCGAGCGATTTCCTCGACGCGCTGCGGGGGCAGTTGCGGATTTTTCTCTCGCACAAGGGCCTCCGCCCGCTGTTGAGCCTGGGTTAGCAGGTCCATCAGCTTGACTGTCCCGCCGGTGCGGGTTTTGAAAGGCCTGCCGTCGTCGCCGAGCATCATGCCAAAAGGCACATGCTCCAGCTGAATATTTTCCGGCACAAACCCAGCCCGGCGGGCGATGAGAAAAACCTGGGCGAAGTGCTGGGCCTGTCTGCTGTCGGTAACATAAATAATTCGATTGGCTCCCAGTTCGCCGCTGCGATATCGCAGAGCAGCGAGGTCTGTCGTGGCGTAAAGGTACCCGCCATCGGACTTGCGGACGATGACAAAGGCCCGCTCGTCGTCCTTGTTGCGGAACTCGTCAAGGAACACGCCCGCAGCTCCGTCGGACTTGTCCAACAGCCCGGCAGCTTGCAAATCCTCGACGACCCCGGGCAGGGAATCGTTGTAAAAACTCTCGCCGCGAACGTCGTCGCCGGTCAGCCCAACGCCGAGTTTCTCGTAGACTTCTTCGCAGTGTCCCAGCGAGGCCGCCAGGAAAGCACGCCAATTTTCCAGGCAGTCCTTGTCGCCAGCCTGGAGAGCTACGACCGTTTGGCGGGCGGCGTTGGCGAAGTCTTCGTCCTGGTCGAACCGTTGCTTGGCCTGGCGGTAGAAATCTTCGAGGTCAGCCAAGCTCTCGCCCGAGCCGTTGGTTTCCCGCATATAGGCTAGGAGCATTCCGAACTGCGTGCCCCAGTCGCCGACGTGGTTTTGGCGGATGACGCGATGGCCTTGGTACTCCAACACGCGAGCCAGGGCGTCGCCGATAATTGTACTCCGCAGATGGCCTACGTGCATTTCCTTAGCCAGGTTCGGGCCTGAATAATCGACCACGACGGTTTGGGGCTGGGCGGGTTTGTCCAGGCCTAGCTTTTCGTCAGCCGCGTTGCGGGCCAGTTGCCCAGCGAGCCAATCGTCCTTCAGGAAAATGTTGAGGAACCCAGGCCCCGCCAGCTCGACCTTCTGGGCCAGGTCGGTCAGGTCGAGATTTTCGAGGACTTTTTCAGCGAATTGTCGGGGGTTGGTTTTTAGTTGCTTAGCCCTAGCCATGCAGCCATTGGCCTGGTAGTCGCCAAACTGAGGCCTGCCCGAGCGGGCAACTATCGCCGGCGAGTCGCCATCCCCGCCCGCCGCTGCGATAGCCAAGCTGATGCGTGACTCCAATTCCCTGCGTAAGTTCATTTTTTAATCCAATTAACCAATCAACCATTCCAGTCTATCCGCGGGGCTTCGCCCCAGATAAGTTCCAGGTCGTAGTGTTTGCGGAGGTCCTGGTTGAACAGGTGCACGACGACGTCCACGAAATCCAGCACGACCCAGTCGCCTACGCCCAGGCCTGCTGACTTCCAGACCTTGTTGTCCAGCTCCTTGCCGAGCGACTGAAGTTCATCAGCCAGGGCGGCTATTTGTCTGCTGCTCGTGCCCGTGCCAATCACGAAAAAATTCGTAATCGGGCTGACGCCTCGCAAGTCCAGCACGAGAATATCCTCAGCGTTACGCTCCTGGGCGAGCTTCGCAAAACGCACCGCGAGGGCTTGCGAATCTGCGCCCACAGCCGGGGGCGACTGTGCTGCATTTTTACAGCCCGGGGCGGTTGTGCTGTGCGCTGTGTTTTTCGTTTTTGCCATATCAGTCCAGGCCAATCCACTGGCTTATCATCGGTGCGAACTTCACGATAAGTCCAGCGAAAACGATCGAGACCATGCTCATGAGTTTGATAAGGATATTCAGGCTCGGGCCTGATGTGTCCTTGAAGGGGTCGCCGATGGTATCGCCGACGACAGCTGCCTTGTGGGCGTCGGAGCCTTTGCCGCCATGGGCGCCGGTTTCGATATATTTCTTGGCGTTGTCCCACGCTCCGCCAGCGTTGGCCATGAAAATAGCCATCGCAAAGCCACAGGCCAACCCGCCAGCCAGCAAGCCCAGCACGCCAGCGACATCCAACAGCAAGCCAACCGCAATGGGCACAATTAACGCCAGCAGCGAGGGGACGATCATGGCCTTTTGCGCCCCAGCTGTGGAAATATCCACGCACCTGGCATAGTCAGGCTGCCCCGTGCCCTCGATAATTCCCGGTATCTCCTTGAACTGCCTGCGAACCTCTCGCACCATCTCCATCGCAGCCCTGCCCACCGCCTTCATGGTCATCGCGCTGAACAGGAACACCAGCAACACGCCGGCGAAAATGCCGCAGAGAACTTTCGGGTTCATCAGGTTCACGCCGTAAAAATCCATGTACTGTCGCAGCGAAGCCTTGCTCGCCAGGACGCCGGAGCAGGTAACGCCCTTGCCGTCGCTGTCCAGAAAGGCCAACTCGCTGATATTCTCAGCATCAGGCTCAGCTCGCACAGCACTAGCCAACTTGCCGACCTCCAGCTTGACGCCCTTGGGCGATGCGAGCATGAGGAAAGTGTCATGCGATTTCTCGCCCTTGCCCGGCGCGGTTTTGACAGCTATCTTGTTAGCTCCGAGGTAGTGGTGCGTGCCGACGAACTTGTCCTCCTCGCCGTAGGTCTGGACGATGGCGGTATTGCCCTCTCGAACCAGGCCGATGCGAACCTCCTCTACATAGGCAGCCAGCAGGGCCAGGGCGGTCAGAGCAGCTGAGCCAATGGCAAATCCCTTGCCCACCGCAGCGGTGGTATTGCCCAGCGAGTCCAGGGCGTCGGTTCGTTGGCGAACCTCAGGAGCCTGGCCTGTCATCTCGGCGTTGCCGCCTGCATTGTCCGCGATAGGCCCGTATGCGTCGGTCGCCAGGGTAATGCCCAGCGTTGCGAGCATACCCACCGCAGCGATGCCCACGCCGTATAGGCCCAGGAGCATGTTGTCGCTGCCGCCTGCCAATGTGTAAGCCAGGATGATAGCGACGATGACCGTCAACAGCGGAGCCCATGTGGACTTCATGCCCTCAGCCAGGCCTGATATAATAACCGTAGCTGGGCCTGTCTCGGCGTTTTCCGCGATTTCTTTGGTAGGCCTGAAGTCGTAGCTGGTGAAATACTCGGTCGAATAGCCTATAACCAGGCCTGATATCATGCCCACAGCTATCGCGCCGAAAACGCCTAGAGCGTTGATGCCCGGAACCGGGCCCAGCAGATAATTGCAGACGAAATACGCAGCGACAAGAACCAACACGCTCGAACCCCACACGCCAGAGGACAAAGCTCGCATGAGCTGCTTCATCGAAGCGCCCTCTTTACAGCGGACGAGGTAAATGCCGACGATGGACAGTAAAATGCCGACCCCAGCGAGCACCATCGGTGCAGCCAGGAGGTTAATGGCGAACTCGCCTGCGCCCATTGCCACCGCAGCGGAAACGCCCAAGGCTGCTGTTGCCAATATCGAGCCACAATAGCTTTCGTACAGGTCAGCTCCCATCCCAGCCACATCGCCAACATTGTCGCCAACGTTGTCCGCGATGGTTGCGGGGTTTCGCGGGTCGTCCTCTGGAATGCCCGCTTCGACCTTGCCCACCAGGTCAGCTCCGACGTCGGCAGCCTTGGTGTAAATTCCGCCACCGACACGGGCAAAGAGTGCTTGAGAACTTGCACCCATGCCGAATGTCAGCATCACGACGGTTATCTCGACCAGGCCCATATCGGTGAACAGCCGCAAGCCGATGAACCAGGCACATATGTCCAACAACCCGAACCCGACAACGACCATGCCCATGACAGCCCCAGCCCGGAAGGCTATCTGCAAGCCTCGGTTCAGGCCATCTTTGGCGCCCTGGGTGGTGCGGTTGGACGCCATCGTGGCAGTCTTCATGCCCAGGTATCCACACAGGCCGGAGAAGAACCCGCCAGTGAGAAACGCGACGAAAACGATCCGATGCTGGACATGAAAAACCCAGCCCATGACGAACAGCAAGGCTGAGACGATTGCGAAGAAGACAGCTACGACTTTGTATTGTCGTTTGAGATACGCCATCGCACCGGCTGTAACGTAGCCTGCGATTTCCCGCATTTTCGCGTCGCCGGGGTTGGCAGCTTTTACCTGACGGAAAAAAATCACCGCGAATATCAGGGCTATCACAGCTGACACCGGCGCGAGGTACCATATCATCGGGAGGTCAGCCAAGGGCGAAGGCTCAGCGACGATGGCCTGGGCAGCATCAGCTACCGGAGCTACAACTTCGACCGCCGCTGCGTCAGCCTGGTCCAAGGCCGGGGCTTGCTGGGCCAAAGATACGCCCGGAGCAGCCAGGACAAACAGGCCCGCCAAAGCTGAGATGACAACCAGGTTCGATACGGTGCGTTTCTGTCGAGTGTTCACAATCATGCTCCTTGTGTTAGTGAAAGTTGCGGGTAGACCGATACTGAATGGGTTGTCATTAAACGTGTAGCACAACCGCCCTTGGCTGTGCTATTCGTGGCTTGGGCATCTTGCCCAAGTGTTTTTTGTTTTTGCCATGCAACAAGTTGCATGACCTATGTTTTCCCAGCCGGGGGCATACGGGGAGACCGGCTAGGCCCAGGCTACAGGCCAAGTCGCTAAACAACCCCAGCCACTGCTCGCTTGGCGCTCTTGCGTCTCCGTCTGCGTCGCTGTTCAGAGGGTTTTTCGTAATAGCTTTTTCGCTTTACGTCCTTAATCAGGCCTTCCTTCTCGCACATCTTCTTAAACCGCTTGAGCATCTGCTCAATCGACTCGCCGCCTCTTGACTTGATTTTGATCATGCCGTAACCGTATTTCCTTTCAAGTTTCCTAATCCGCCTGCCGTCCCAGCGCGGGGATGGGCCATTATCGTAAACAAAAAATCCAGGTTGAACCATCATATTTATTTGCCACGCCGAATCAAGTACTTTAAGATGTTTTCTGAAAAATTTTGACAGCCGCTCATGGCTACACCAAAATTCACCATGAAGCACATGAAGAGCATGAAGTTCTTTTTTTTGTTTTCTTTGTCATTCCCGCGAAGCTTGTCCTCGGCCCGACCGGGGAGCGGCATCTTTGTGTTGGCTTTGGGACCAATTTAAGATATCGCTCCTACGGAGCTAAAAAAATTCGTGTTATTCGCTTTTTATTCGTGTAATTCGTGTTACGTTGTTTTTGCTTTTACTAACATCTGATTACTGACAGCTTTTTTAAATCTTCAAGTCCTTCATGAGCTTCATGGTGCAATCGGTTTTTTGTGCGACAGGCTAACCTTTTATGTAGAAGGGGTTCTTGTTAAGATACAACTTCGTGCTCTTCATGTTCCACATGGCGAGTACGCATTGTTCGTGTTTGGCTGAGGAAGTTAATGGAAAGGAGCATTTGCGATGATTTGTCGAAGAATCGTTTTGCTAGCGGTGGTGGGGTTAGTTTGCTTGGCTGGGCCGGGCTGGGGGCAGGGGATCGCCAACAAAACCCGCGACAGGTGGTTGACCGTAACAGGCCAGGCTGCGGGGACTACGCTAAAGGCCAGGGATCAGGCCGAGGCCAAGGCCCTCCGCAAAGCTGTCGAGCAAGGCTGCGGCGTGTTTATCAAAGCCCAGTCCAAAACCAAAAACTTTCGGGGCATCTACGACAAGGTCTTTGCCGACGCGGTGGGCTATGTGAAGGAGCACTCGATTGTCAAAGCCTGGATAGCTGACGGCGTGTACAACGTAACGGTGCGGGCACTGGTCTCGACCCAACGGTTCGAGCGGGACTGGTCAGCTATCGCGCACACCTACCACCAGGAAAACAACCCCCGGGTCATCATCGCTATCGCCGAGACTACATATACGATGGTCAACGATCTGGAAGAGCAGGAGACACGCGCATCCGTTCGCGCGGTCGATGTAGCTGCCACCAGCGACCGCCAGGCCTCGGCTGTGGAGGGAGGCACAGCGGTCGCCCAGCAGAGCAACACCGCTGTCTCCGGCAGGTTCCGCAGGCGGGGCACACAGGCCAGGCCCAGGCGATGGGCGACCATGACCCAGGCCCAGCGGGCAGATTGGCTTCGCGCAGCGGAGGCCAGGGAGCGGTCTGCCGCCCGCGTAACCGGCAGCGACACCCGGGCTACCAGCGACAGTTACAAAATCTGGCGGCGGGTCGCCAGCAGTTTGAAAGAGGGAGGCCAGGTGCAAACGAGCATCGAAGATTTCTTCATCAGCCGAGATATTAAGCTGGTGGATCGCGGCACGGCAACGCAGGTCAACAAGCGGGATATTATGCTCGCTGCAGCCAAGGACGACACAGCCCAGGTCGCAGCCCTGGGCGCGAGGTTCAAAGCCGATGTGGTTATCATAGGTTCCGCAGCTGCGAAGTACGCGAGGGAAATTCAGCTCGGCAATGCCACGATGTACCGGTACACCGCCAAGCTCGTCGTCCGCGCGATACGGACGGACTCGGCCCAGTTGCTGGCCTCGAAGACCTTCACCGCTACCGCCAACTCCACCAGCAAGACCGGTGGCGAGGACAAAGCCCTGGCCAAGCTCGCCGCCCAGGCCAGCCCGAAACTCCTGGCTGCTGTCGTCGAGGCCTGGCGAAAACAGGTCAATGTTACCCGCGACATCCGCTTGCAAATTTCGGGCATGACCTATCGAGACTGGAAAAAGTTCCGTACCCAGGCCGGCGAGCTGCGCGGCGTAAAAGCCCTGCGAATGCGCGAGATAACCGAATCTGTCGCCAACATAGACGTGGACTACGAATTCTCCACCGACAACCTGGCGGAAAGCCTGGAGAACCTCAAAGATATCCAGCTGGAAGTGGTAGAGTTCAACCCCAACCGCCTGAAGCTAAAAATGATAAAGTAGGCTGATGGGTTGGTGGATTGGTTGATTGCTTGACCGGCCGGGCACTCCCCTTGTCATTCCCACGCAGGCGGGAATCCATTTTTGCTTCACCCCGTAGGAGCAACATCTTTGTTTTTGTTTCACAGTCATCCCATAACACGATGGCTTGACAGCTCTGTAGGAGCGATATCTTTGTAGTAAAAGGCGGTATGAATTTTTAGCTCCGTAGAAGCGGTATCTTTGTGTTGGTTTTTGGAGCAATTTAAGATGTCGCTCCTACGGAGCTAAAAAAAATGCGGGTTGACGTTCTGACGACCCAGCCGCAGCCCTGTATGTTTATTGGTTAAAATGTGACTAACAACCGAATTTCTGCCGTCTATGGGATAGCTGTGTTTTTGTTTTGAACATTTGAATTTTGACGATATTTGATTTTTTTCCTGTTATTGAAAAATTATTGGTTTTTTAGTGGATTTGAAACGTACGATTCAATGACGGGTTCCGGATCCCAAGTGGAGCTTCAAAAGCCCCCGGGGATGACATGTTCGGCCCCGCCCGGCCCGCAGGCTGGTGGTGCTTGCAGTAAAATTTGTTCCCGGTTGGCCGAGGGAAAAACGGAAGGAACGGCGGTGGCCAAATCTGGCCGTCGCCGTTTTTTTTACGTGTAGCACAAATGCCATCGGCTGTGGTTTTTCCGTGCTTTTCGTAGCGTGGACGTCCCGTCTATGCTACGGAGTGGCGGAGTGGCACAGAAACTGAAAAAATTCATCTTTGCGTTCTATGCGTTCTTTCGCGGTAAATCTTTTCTGCTTTTACTGACGACCGCAGGTTTGTGACCACCGGCCTCTTGTTATTTTGTGGGGTTTGGGCTATCGTTGCCCCCGGTAATTTTTGATGACACTCGGCGGTATTCGTATAAGCATGGAACAACTCAATCTCATAGCGACCACTACGTTTGGTCTCGAGGCGGTGGTCAAACGCGAGCTCGAGGTCCTGGGCTACCATGGCCAGGTGGTCAGGCCCGGGCGCGTCGCCTTTGTTGCGGACGAAGCTGCGATTTTCCGCGCGAATATTTTTCTGCGCTCGGCGGAGCGCGTGCTTATTTGCGTGGGTCAATTCGAAGCTAAGGATTTCGGCGAGCTGTTCGACCGCACCTACGCTCTGCCCTGGCAGCGTTGGCTTGGTGTTGATGCCAACTGTCCGGTCGCGGGTCGGTCGGTTCAGTCGCAGCTGTCTTCCGTGCCCGCTTGTCAGAGCATCGTCAAGAAGGCCTTGGCTAAGAAGCTCCAGGCGGAGTATCGGATCGAGAGCATGCTTGCGGAGACTGGGCCTAAGTATAGCGTCGAGGTTTCGCTGCTAAACGACCAGGCTATGTTGTGCATCGACACGACAGGCATAGGCTTGCACAAGCGGGGGTATCGCAGGTTGCGTAGCCAGGCTCCGCTGCGGGAAACCATAGCTGCGGCGATGGTGATGTTGAGTTTCTGGAAGTCTGACAGGCCTTTGATAGACCCGTTTTGCGGCAGCGGGACAATACCGATCGAAGCTGCGATGATAGGGCGAAATATCGCGCCGGGCCTGAAGCGGACGTTCTGTGCGGAGGACTGGCCCCAGTTGTCCGCCTCGCTGGCAACTGGCGCGCGCGAGGAAGCTCGCGACCTCATTGGGCCTAACATCAAGCCTCGGATTATCGGCACGGACATCGACGAGAAAGTTCTCAACCAGGCCCGGTATCATGCGGGCCAGGCTGAGGTGGCTGGGGACATTCACTTTCAGCAGTTGAGTTTTGCCGAGCTTACCAGTAAGCGTGAGCATGGCTGCGTGATTTGCAATCCGCCGTATGGCCGGCGTATAGGCCAACGGGAAGACGTGCGATATATCTACCGATCCATGCCGGATATCTTCCGCCAGCTGCCCACGTGGTCGCACTATATCCTGACAGCCTGGCCCCGGTTCGAGGAACTACTAGGCCAAGAAGCTGACCGGCGACGGAAAATTTACAACGGCAATATCGAATGCACCTATTACCAGTTTCATGGCCCCCGGCCTCCCAAACCTCCAACCCCCGGCGAACGAGCCGCAGCGGCAGCGGCGGAAAAATCTCCCGCCCAGGTCGTCTTGCCCGCCCCGGCCTTTGGAGGCCTGCGGACGGAGGCCAGGCAACAGGCGGAGATGTTCGCCAACAGACTTGCCAAGATAGCTAGGCACTTGCGGAAATGGCCTACCAAGCGGGGCATTACCTGCTATCGTTTGTACGACCGCGATATCCCGGAGATTCCCCTGGCTGTGGACAGGTACGAAAATTGTCTGCACATCGCCGAGTACGATAGGCCTCATGACCGCACCGCTGCCCAGCATGGCCAATGGCTTGAGATGCTCGCGGGCACCGCTGCTGCTGCGTTGGAAATTCCGCGGGCTGACGTGTTTCTCAAACGCCGAGCCAGGCAGCGGGGGACGAGCCAATATGAGAAACTCGACTCGCTGGGCCGCGTGATAACCGTCCGCGAGGGTGGGCTGAAGTTCAAGGTGAACCTCTCGGACTATCTCGACACAGGCCTGTTTTTGGACCATCGCATTACGCGCGGGCTTGTGCGAGAAGCTGCGGGCGGCCGGCGGGTGTTGAACCTTTTTGCGTACACAGGCTCGTTCAGCGTCTACGCCGCGGCAGGCGGAGCCAGGAGCGTTACCACCGTCGATACGTCCAACACGTATCTCGACTGGGCACGGGCGAACCTGGCCTCCAATGGCTACTCCGGCGAACAGTTCCAGTTCGTCCGCGACGACGCCTCAGCCTTCCTGAAGTTCCACAAGCAAGGCCCCTGCTACGACCTGGCCATCGTCGACCCGCCAACTTTCTCAAACAGCACCCGAACCGAAAAGGACTTCGAAATTCAACGCGACCATGTCGAGCTGCTCAATAGCCTGATGAAAATAATGTCCCGCGGAGCGCCTATTTTCTTCTCGACGAATTTTCGGCGATTCAGGCTGGACACCGACGCGATACGCTCGAACGATATCCGCGAAATCTCCCGCCAAACGATCCCCCCAGACTTCCGCAACAAAAGAATCCACCGCTGTTGGTTAATCGTACGATAACCGAGCGAAGCGTTTGTGATTCCCCCCCCCCAGCCATGGCAGCCGCAT
>Ga0190284_1001193_pt1 | contig 11966 bp, 12 predicted proteins | sample 48691812_MG_FD_161668 | JGI IMG/M metagenome (GOLD analysis project Ga0190284, IMG submission 161668) | Hydrothermal vent microbial mat bacterial communities from Southern Trench, Guaymas Basin, Mexico - 4869-18-1-2_MG | ecosystem: Environmental > Aquatic > Marine > Hydrothermal vents >...
AAATGGTCAGGATCGCATAACAGTATCAATGAAATGTCAAAATGGCGAGACAGTCCATATCAGAAAAAGCACACGGCCAGAACTAAGGCAGCAGGTTATTTATGATGCATTAGGGTTGTCTCATTATCCAGGCAAGACAATTAAAAATATAGTATCTGTATAAAAGTAAAATTTGTAGTGCCATACAGCATGTCCTCTTGAAGTCAACATGCTGATATTACAACTATTATTAAATTGAACCTACAAAGATGAGTTAAGAAAATACTCGTTTTTATCTATAACACATGGAACTAAATAGGCATATCCATCCACATCAATTATCAGAATTTTTATATTACAAACGCATAACCAAGCTGAGCGGCCGGGCAACGATGAACGAATGCCTATGGTGAAGGGCTGAACATGAAGCAGGGAAAGGAGCATCAATAAGTTCACATGACATGAAGAATTCAACCGGAGGAGAAAACCCCCCCGGCTACCCGATTAGAATGCTATGAGGATGAGGCTTGTTGCAATCTTTCTGCAAGCCAGATCTTGATAATTGACTGTCGGGGAACACCGAGTCGCTTAGCCTCTTTATCCAGAGAATGAATCATCCAGATCGGAAAATCAACATTGACTCTTTTTTGCTCCTGTTCAGGTCGTCTGGCTTTTGAAAGATCCAGGTGCCTTATAACGCTCTTTCCCTCATCAAACTTCTTATCAAAGTCTTTAGCTTTCATAAATCTCAATCTCCTCATCTCTCGCCCTGCGTACAGAGATAATTTTTATGTTCTCACCACGATATGTGATAACTCCCGAACAGTGTTTTACTGCTATTTTTCCAATAACCAAAAGCCTCTGTTCATCCGTTGTTCTTGCCGGGATCTCCAATAAGTCGGGATCCTCCCAAAGTGCTTGGGCTTCAATAATTATCTATCACAAAACAGCATAATAATACATAAAAAACGGTCAGGCATCAAAGCGTGATAATTCAACTGGCAAGACGACTGAGTGCGATTAGATTTTGCTTTTATATCGCTGATTCAGTCGCATGCAACATATCGAAAGATTGTTTTTACAGCTATGATGGTATAATCCGTATGAGCGCGCGCGGAGTAGGGGGATCAAATTTATTCTTTCGTTGGGGTAGACAATGGGATGTAGTTTTGAGATATTTTTTGCCACAACTTAGCAACGAATAACTTGATTTTTTACGCAGCTACCAATGAACGAACACTGAAAATCTTATTCTTAGTTAACGGTTCAATTGCTGATTCAGGTAAAGTTACCACTGCTATTGTATCTCCGAGCGCATTAAACAATTCTAACGAATAACCATCTTCTGTATCAGAAACAGAATGGTGTTCAACAATAGTCGCAACATCACCTTTTTTCAGTCCCCTTTTAGGAATATCTTTTGTTAAAACGACTTCTTCAAATAACTTGTAGGTCATTTTTCTATCTCCTTTTGTCAGGATACATGGTGATGAATTTTGTGTTGGCCGTTGCGGTTTCCGTCATCCAAATTGTACATACTGGCAAACTTTTCCCATTCGGTCCGATTAGGTTTCGTCTAATTTCATACATTTGACCATATCCTGTTTTTTCAATCGGCGTGGCATCAGCTGACAAAATCTGATTTCTTATATCATTCTCCAATACCTGCCAGTTTTCAATGGTATATCCTGCCTGGGCCAGCCATTGCGATTTGTCATTTCGTTTTCTCAGAGTCAGCAAATATTGCGTCAGTTTATCATGAGCGATCAATGTATCATCAGGAAGTTTCATTTTAAACCATTTGCTATTGAAATTGAATCATTAAAACGCCAATACTGCACATATATTTTCTTGCTACAGTTCGCTGTCAGAACAAATAGAGGTCAAGTTCAGATTAGAAGGAAGAATAGTAAACCATAATAATTTAAAAAGAATTTAAACACAAGAAATAATGCTTAATTTGTATGAGGTTAAATTATGTATAGCTTGCCAAATATGGTTATCGGATAATAGTCATAAAACTCAGAACTTGACAAAGATAGCCGTTTGAGGGGAAAACTAAATTATCTTATTTCACTATGCGAGACCCTTTGGGAAATATTTATTTTTTCCTACCAGGTAATAAAACCATATGAAACAACAACATCTACGGAATCATTGTTATTTTGCTGCGCTGATAGTCCTTATTTTCGCATGCTGCCTGTCATCGTGTTCAAAAAAAGATGATATTGCATTAATCCTTGGCTTAGTTGAAAAAGCTGAAGGGCTGGCAGAGGAGCATGATATCGGCAAGCTCATGGAACTCACTTCAAAAAAATTTACAGCCCAGGATGGAAAATTAAAGCGCCAGGAGGTTAGAAAATTCCTATGGCTGACTTTTAGAAGATATGGCAAGTTCGATTTGCTGTTTCCTGAACCGGCTGTTGAGATTTCTGACAAGGAACAATCTGCTATTGCAGTAGTGCATTTTTTGATCGTTAAAAAAGATCAGTCTCTTCCCGACCTGGAAAAGCTATACAAGGACCCGGAGAGCTGGCTTGAAGAAGTGGGTGAGCTTGCAGACCTGTACAGGCTCAATTTACAGTTTCTGAAAAAGGGCGATAAATGGCAGGTAACTTCCGCAAAAATCGAGCCTTATCGGGGTTTTGGTTTTGGTAAATGATTATTTGTTACTTTTTTCTCAAACTGATGAAGCAGAAACTGGATAAAATAGGCTGCATTTTTTGCTGTGAAATGGATACCTGCCCGTGTGGCAGATGCTGCCATCTACATCACTCAAAAGTTTAGTGCCTTAAAATGGCAATATGAAATATTCATATCCGCAACCCGCGGTGAAATATTTATAAAGAAAAACAAATTAAAACTATTGTAAAATAAGCAATCAACATATCAAGGAACACCTCTTATGTTGTATAAATTCTCCTTACACAAGATTTGACAAAAACCCGAAAGCTGAAGTATAAAAATAAAATTTAAAGAAAATATATTTACTTAAAATTACGCAAAGCATATCGGCGGGATATCTAAGAACTCATTACATAACTAAACTCGTAAAATAACGTCCCTTAAGCCCTATTTGCTACTGTATTAGATGAAAAGGAATAATATTGATGAGTGAGCACAAAATCTTATTTCTTCCTCACAACAAGGAAATAACTGTTCAGGATGGAGAGAGCCTGATACGCGCTGCCATGGAGGCCGGCGTCCATATAAATGCCTCCTGCGGTGGAGAGGGGTTATGCGGAAAATGTCGTGTAATTATAGAAGAGGGAAATATTGAAGGGGGAATTACAGAAAAGCTGAGCGAGGCGGATATAGAAAAAGGGTACCGACTGGCCTGTCAATCAATTGTTCGAGGGAGTGTTACAGTTCGCGTTCCTGTCGAGTCAGAAGTTGATGCAAGGGTGCTGAATATGCAAGCCACCGCAAGACGAACGGCTCTTATAAAGCAGCCGGATTTTGAAGCATTAAAGAAAGAGGGGCTTTTCCTGCCGCCTGTGGAAAAGAAATATCTTGAGCTTCCGGAACCGTCGATACAGGATAACCTTCCGGACACCACCAGGCTTATCGGATATTTGAAACTGAACCATGATGAGCACCGCCTTGTAGTAAGTCTACCGGTTATTCGAAAGCTGCCCTATGTTCTTAGAGAAGATGGTTTTAAAGTGACTGCAACCCTTTCCCGACCCGTCCAGAAAGGTAGGAAATCAAACATAATTCATGTTGAACCTGGAAATACAAAAAACCGGAGTTATGCAATTGCCGTGGATATCGGCACAACCACAGTTTATGGTGAATTAATCGACCTTAACAATGGAAACATCAAAGCGCAGGCCGGTGATTTTAACGGACAGATCAGCTATGGAGAAGATGTCATAACGCGGATTATGTATACGGAAAAACCCGGTGGTCTGGAAAAGCTCCACGAAGTAATAATGAAAACAATTAACAAAATCATTCGCAATATTATTAAGCAGGCCGAAATTAAGCGTGACGAGGTTTCTACTATTACGCTGGCGGGGAATACAACTATGAGCCAGCTCTTTTTAAAAGTAAATCCCAGGTACATCCGACGTGCCCCATATGTGCCGGCTGCAACACTTTATCCACCGATAAACGCAGTAAGTTTGGGGCTTGATCTTGGGGATCACGTTGAAGCCCTTGTCTACCCGCAAATTTCAAGTTATGTGGGTGGCGATATTGTTGCCGGTGTGATGGGTTCAGGTATTTACCGAAGTGAAGAAATAACACTTTTTATGGATATCGGTACGAACGCCGAAATTGTGATCGGCAACAAAGACTGGCTTGCCTGCGCCGCCTGTTCTGCGGGCCCGGCATTTGAGGGTGGGGGTATACAGTTCGGAATGCGTGCCACAAAAGGGGCGATTGAAGATTTTTCCGTAAACCCCATAACCCTCGAGCCGATGAATATCACCATAGGTAATATCAGGCCAAAGGGTATATGCGGTTCCGGGCTGATCATCATGGTGGCGACGATTTTTGAAATGGGCATCATCGACAATCAGGGGAAATTCAACAGGGACCTGAAAACACAGCGCATTCGTGAAACCGATGGCGTATGGGAATATGTGATTGCCTGGAAAAAAGATACACAGATCGACAGAGATATTGTTCTGACGGAAATTGACATTGAAAATCTCATTCGGGCCAAAGGGGCCATATACAGCGGATATCAGACCCTTCTGGATGAAGTTGGAATAGATATACAAATGGTTGAACACATTATCCTGGCAGGGGGATTTGGAAGCTATGTGGATCTGGAAAAAGCGATGACCATAGGTCTGCTGCCTGAAATCGATCTGGATAAGATTACGTTCATTGGAAACAGTTCTCTGATGGGTGCAAGAATGAGCGCCCTGTCAAACCACATTCGTATGGATGTGGTAGAAGTGACCAAAAAGATGACCAATTTTGAGTTATCGGAAACGGCTTCTTATATGGATCATTATGTTGCTGCTTTATTCTTGCCCCATACCGACATGAATAAATTTCCAAAACTCAAATCGCGTTTGGAACATAGACGCTTAATGGAAAAATCGACATAGTTTTTCTTTACTTATTGTGGTGGGGTCGTTCTTTCGAGGGTAAAACAGCAAAAAATTACATCGTCCTGGGAGGAGGAATGGGGATGACCGTTTTTCAAAGGTCTCGTATCATTTATGATTGTTTGTTACTTTTTTCTCAAACTGAAGCAGATACTGGATAAAATAGGCTGCATTTTTTGCTGTGAAATGGATACCTGCCCGGGATGCAAATCCACGGTCTGCTATAAAAACCGGTCCTCCTGCAATTATCTTTGTTTTTGACGGGAGGTTTTTGCTTATCATTAAAATGTCTTCCTCTGAATCAAACTGGAGTACGGTTAATCCTAATAAATCAGGTTGATACCTTTTACATGCGGTTATGATTTTTTCAGGTGTCAGAAGTAGCCCGAGTTCAATGGTTTCAAGACCAGCTGTTTCAGCAAACATCCGAATAACCTCGAGTCCATGGCCCAGGCCGTCGTCAAGGGTTGCTGTAAGCATTAAAGGAGGCTTACCCCAAAGCCCTGAAACACCTGTTATCGCTTTCCATTCATGCAAATCTCCGGCTGCTTTTTCAAGTCCCGACCTGGAGGGTAAACCCGTTGATTGCCATTTTTTTGACAGCTCCTCCAGTTTTTTCCATAATTGTTTTTTGTGATCAGAAATCTAATTCACCCCTTTTATCTCTACCAAACTCCGGGAATAAGTGTTTTGCAGAATTTACATTTATTACCGACTATGTTGTAAGTGGGAATGTAATAGCCTTGACGCTCAATCAGCAGTTTTTTACAGTTGTGGCAATAGGTGTTATTCCCTTCGTGGCCAGGCACATTACCGAGATAGACATAGCGGATTCCTTGCTTCAAGGCCAATTCACGGAACCTGGTCAGGGTTGAAACTGGAGTTGGCGGCAACCTGTCGAGCTTATATCTGGGGAAAAATCGCAGAAAGTGCAAAGGATGATCAGTGCCCAGGTTTTTAATGATCCATTCGCACATCTTTTTTACCATGTCAGGGTCATCAGTATATCCGGGAACTACGAGATTTGTTATTTCAAAATGAATCTTTTGCTCATGTAGAGTTTTAAAGGTATTTAATACAGGCTGAAGACGTCCACCGTTTAATTTGCGGTAGATGGTATCACTGAATGATTTTAAGTTTACATTTGCGCCATCTAAAACTTTACAAAACTCTAAAAGCGGTTTTTTATTGATATAACCGTTTGATATCCATAGGTTGTATAAGCCATTTGCTTTTGCTATGCGGGCGGTATCGATCATATATTCAAAAAATGTAGTCGGTTCTGAATACGTATATGCAATCGATTTAGAGCCTGACTGTATTGCCGCTTTTATAACACCTGGGGGGAAAAGCTCGTGGTGACGGACTTCAGTGGGTTTGACCTGGGATATTTCCCAGTTTTGACAGTTCAGGCAGCGAAAGTTACAGCCGGTTGTTGCCAGGGAAAAGGCCTTTGAGCGGGGTTTAAAATGGAAGAGAGGCTTTTTTTCTATAGGGTCAACATTTAATGCACATGGATTGCCGTAAGTCAGGCTGTACAGAACGCCGTTTATGTTGACTCTGGATCGACAGACGCTGCGGTCGCCGGGAGACAGGATACATCGATTCGGGCAAATACCGCAAACTACCTTGCCGCCTTCCAGTTTTTTATAAAAATATCCCTCATGTGCCCATTTCCAAGGCGTTGCAGGTGCGTCACCTTTAAATATCTTGCCGCGTATATCATCAGGGCCTGATATTTCGTATTTTTTTCCTTTCAAAAGGGCAAACGCATTGCAAGGAAAGGTGGTGGAAAGAAGTGCCGTACTATAAAAAATAAAATTTCGTCTGCTAATTTTTTTCATGACTTATTCCCAGCCAGATCAAGCTGATTAACTTCAGAGCAATCAAGGCTGCCGCAGTTCTAAAGATTCCTAAAAACGGCAGTAAGACCACACTGGTGAGTAGTGTACCAAAAGCGGCACCAATCAAATCAGCAGAAAAAGACTTTGACGCCGCAGAATTGTCTCCTCCACTTAAATGAAGAGCTACAGGAAACTGAAAGCCGCAGGCAAGAGAAACAACAAATCCGAAAAAAAGAAAAAAGACCACGGGCAGGTGATATGCCCAGAACTTCAGGGCAAAAATAAACCCTGCCATTAAAATAATGAGGATTCCGTCGGTTAAAATCAGGTGCATTTTTTCCATTATTTTCAGCTTGTTTGCCAGCCAGGCCCCGGGCAGCAATCCTGCAAGGAAAACAGTTATAATTAAACCGATCTGGAGATAAATATAGCCGAAATAAATCTGAAAAGCAAAGATAACTAAAATTTCACTCCCCATATTAAGACATCCGGTTGAAAAAAGCACAAACTCCTCTCTTGTAATACGAATTAGATAGATCAGGGTGATTAAACTTAAAACAGCAATAAATGGTTTGGGAGAAGTTGAAAATTTGGCAAACCACTGGGAAAACATAAGGCGCATCAGGTAAGGAGAATGGTCTAAATTTTTTGGAGTGCTTTTGTCTATCAATTCTTTTAATCGTCGAATTCTCTCTATGGTAAGGTTTCCATAATAATAGCCTCTGATGTAACTGGTAGAAATCTTTTTTGCAGCAAGACGGGCCGGAATGTCAGTAGTGATTGGATTATTGCTGCAAAGAAAAAAGATTTTTTGACCGGGCAGCATCAGAATATGATTAAAATGGGCGGCAGCAGTATTATACAAAGAGGAAAGTTTCTGCCGCTGAGGTTCTGCCAGATAATTATCAAACCCCTGTATGGAAAAACTTAATATTCCATTGGGAGATAGATGATCCTTTACAATTTCATAGAATCTATCTGTAAAGAACCTGTTGATTTGAAAGGTTGTTGGTTCAGGTAGATTAATGATTACAGCGTCATATAACTTCTTTGAACGAGAAAGATAGGCACGGCCGTCCTGGTTTATGACGTTAAGGCCCGGGATTTTCCGAATCATGTTGAATCGAAAGAGGATATTCGAAACATCAGGGTTTAGTTCAACAAAATCAACAGATTCCGGCTGATGTTTTTCTACCTGGGCCATCATGCCGCCTTCTGCGGAGATTATCAGTATATTCTTAGGATTATCGATTTGGGAAAGAGGATAGTGGATAGCCTCTTCAGCCATGGTCAGATTCTGACTGCTAAATGACGGAGAACCGTCTTCGAATAAAGTGAATTGTTCCCGGTCCTGGTGCACAGCAATTCGGCCATAACGGGATTCGCGGTAAAAGGCCAGTTTTCCTTCGGGCGGGGCAAGGGAAGGGGTTTCCAGATAAATGCCGGCTATAAGGATAAAAATGGACAGTATTGCAAAAAGTATAGCGCCCGGATGATACCGGCGTTTTAAATGAAATAAGAGGTAAGTTGCTAAAAGCAGAGGCAGGTTTGCAAGCAAAACAGCCTGCATTGGAGAGACCAGAAAGACAAGGACAAAGGAAAATAGAGCGCCCCCTGTAATGTCTCCTAAATTGTCCGTTATATAGATCCTTGCACCGGGATAATCAGGGTCCTCCTTTCTAATGGTGAAAAGGGCGTATGGTAAAACAAAACCGATTAGCAGGCAATAAGGCGCAATGGTTAAGAAAGTAAATGCAAATGTAGGATAAAATCCAACGGAACTTCCATGAATGAAGAGGACTTCTCGAAGTACGCGTATTCCCAGGATTTGCAATACAGGCAGGCAGACCAGACAAAAAGAAAGCCAGCCAAGGCGATTTACAGCGACATGCCGGGAACTCTTGGAAACAGTGTGGGCCAGAAGCGTTCCAATTCCGCCAAGGACCAGCCAGTTAAACAGAATGAGGGCAATAATAAATTCATTTCCATTAAACTGGGCTAAAAATTCACGAATGGTAAGAAGCTGGGTTACAACGGACGAGATTCCCGTAGCGATAACTACCCGGGTTATGGCAAGTTGATTTTTTTTCATCAAAATGTGAAGTTATTTTGGATCATCTCCCAAAGAGTTGGTAGATTGATCAGGGTTCAAGGATTCCAGGGTTCAAGGGTTCGAGTGAAAATGACCGAAAAACAAATACATACAGAAAAATTCCTGGCTTTTGAAACCGTCTTTTTATATAGACATACTTTGAAAATAGTGACGCTAGTGTTTATGTCATCTATATCAAGCCGTTTGCATTCACTTGAACCCTTGACCCCTGGAATCCTTGAATCCTCTTCTCCAACTAATTTGGAGAAAAGCCATCATTTTTGAGTGAGCCCGAAGTATTGAACCTGGTAGGTCAAAACTTCAAGTTTGGTGTTTTTCCAGGAATCGGCAGAAAGACCCGCCTTTGCGCAAAGGCGGGAAAGAAAAATATCAGGTTCAGGCAACTGTTTCCATACCTGGGGCAAAAAGGTGGCGCCTGCCCGCTCTTTACGGATAATTACGCCATCAACATTAACTATCAGTTTTGAAAGCAAATCGGAATGATCGGTATATTCAAGAGGTTGTGGCTTTGTAAGTATGCTTATTTCGATATCTACATGCTCAAACTCATCAACCGTTAATGGAGAGAAACGGGGATCTCTAAATGCAGCATTAAGCGCATTACGTCTGATTCCTCTAAGAATCGATTCATTCGAGGTTAAGCTTCCGATACATCCGCGTAAACGGCCGTCGATTTTAAGGGTAACAAATGTGCCACGGCGTTCATTAAAGCAGCTGTCTTTCAGGGCATCTGATAGCTGCCTGGCTTTGTCGGATTTCATATTGAGGCCAAGTTTTTCCATTATGGTTTTGCGGGCCAGTTTGACCAGCACTTGTCCCTGCTTTTGGCTTAGGGATGCTTTGCTGAAATATGCAATGGCAGCATATCCAACAACGCTTGAACGATTCCCTGCTGTATCGCCGCTATTTGTATAATTCAGAAGAACCGGCTCCCATTCCTTGCGGCGGGCAATTTCTATCAATATAAGAATAGGTACTTTGCCACAGGCGCAATTTTTTCTTTTTTTGAGTTCTTTTGGTTTGTAATTTAATATAATTTCAACTGTCTCTTTATCCTTGGTTATTGCTTCAGCATATGGGAGCTGGTGTGATAAATCTGAACTGATCACAAGCAGCGTATTCGAATCGAGCAAAGGTTCGATTGCATCCGCTATGGTATTGATCTCAGATGTACGACCCATGACAATGGGTACCAGTTCAAATTCCTTAAGGTAATACTGCAAGAAAGGAAGGATAACTTCCAGGGAATGTTCAACTTCATCAAAAGGCTGAATGTATTGAAACAAGTTTGATTTTTTAAGTAATATTTTTGTATCTTCATGGAGCCTGATAAAGCCGAGTGGAGTCTGGTAGCCCTTTACATTGCTGATAGCACAGTTTCTGAAACCAACACGATGATCGGGTCCAAGGAGGATGACCTTGTTAAATTGCTTTTCCGATAGTACATTCGATGCGTGGGCTGCAGTAAAGCCGGAGTAAACATATCCTGCATGTGGCAGAATTATGGCTTTAAGCTCCTTATTGGAAGAAATTTTAACGGTGGTTTGTTTTGCCTTTTGTGTAAGGCTTTCAATCATTTGTTTAAGTTCAGACTGTTTGGCGGGATAAAATTTACCGGCCCAAACAGGCATGCGGATATTATCAGCATAAGCAGCTTTAACAGGAAAGAAATATGCCAGGCAAAAAGCGAGAAAAATAGTAAGAATCGATTTGAAGTAACGCTTCATTGGATCTCCTTAGGCAGGGTAAACCTGAACTAAAAGAAGATTTATTAATCACGAAAGCACGAAAGGGTTTTAATTTCGTGCTTTCTATATTTCGTGATTGTTTTTCGGACCTATAACCAAAAATAAGGCATCACTCTGACCTTATCTGTCACAAGTGTCTGTTATTATCGCTTTCAAATAGCATAGGAGGCGATAAAATGAATATTGACCAACTTAGAAAACGATTTTCGGACGAAGAAGCCTGTCGCTTGTTCTTTGAATCTATTTTATGGAAACACGGTTGCATTTGCCCGCACTGCCATAGTTTAAAATCATACCGTTTATCGGGTGCAAGTGTGCGAAAAGGGGTTTACGAATGCAGTCAGTGCAAGCGTCATTTTACAATTACAACCAAAACGCCCATGCATAGTACCAAGTTGCCCCTGTGGAAATGGTTGCTGTCCATGTACTTGATAGTCAATTCGAGTAAAGGCATATCGTCGGTATATTTGGGTAAATTGGTCGGTATATCCCAAAAAAGTGCTTGGAAACTGGGTCATGCTATCAGACAGATGATGGACCCATGTTCTGAACTTGTACCAGCTCTTAGCGGCATTGTTGAACTGGACGAAAAGTATATTGGCGGCAAACCACGGTATCAAAAAGGTGTTGTGCACAAACGAGGCAAAGGCACCACCAAACAATGAGTGCTCGTTGCCGTTGAACGCAATGGCCAGGTGCGGTCTGCACCGGTAGAAAGCGATAGTATTGCCAACTTGTCGCCAGTGATAGATCAGTTTGTTGATAAACGGGCGCATCTTAAAACCGACGAGTTGCATGCCTATAAACTGATTGGAAAAAAGTATGCTTCTCATCAGTGGGTAAACCATCAAAGCAAAGAATATTCTCGTGGCGATACCCACAACAATACCGCTGAGTCGTTTAACGCAATGCTGGAACGTGCAAAACAAGGTGTGTTCCATTATTTGAGTAAAAATCACCTGTCCCGTTACCTGCACGAAATCGGCTTTCGCTGGAATCAGCGTGAAGCAGAGCTTAAAGTTACCAAAAAGGGCGAACTTAATATTGTAATGAAACGCTTGCCTGTACTTACCATGCTCGAATCGCTTTTGGTTCATGCTCAAGGTCGCCAAGTTCGAAGATCCGCAAATGGTGGTATCTTCTGCCTGGAGCATGCTTAAAATACTTTAGCCTTATTATTGGTTATAGGTCCGAAAATTTAATGTACCTGTTTGAT
>Ga0190284_1001195_pt1 | contig 11960 bp, 8 predicted proteins | sample 48691812_MG_FD_161668 | JGI IMG/M metagenome (GOLD analysis project Ga0190284, IMG submission 161668) | Hydrothermal vent microbial mat bacterial communities from Southern Trench, Guaymas Basin, Mexico - 4869-18-1-2_MG | ecosystem: Environmental > Aquatic > Marine > Hydrothermal vents > Microbial...
AGATTACCTGCATCGCATTGAGTCAGCCGGGAAAGGTGAGTGGGGGTATGAAGAGTTTCAACACATTAAAAACATTAAATTATAGGACTGACCCCTCATGTGCACTGCCCGGAACACAGACGCACAGCTTCACCTCCACGCCCGTCGGCCTCACCGCGCGCTACACCCCGCCCGATATTGACCCCGGTGATGAAAGCACCGTCTATGCGTATAACGCCGACCGGCAACGCACCTCCGTCCTGCGGCCCGACGGTGCCGTTTTTTCCAACCGGTATGATGCTGCCGGACGGCTTTTCCAGACTCTGGAAATCCGTGATGGCACTACCAACATTCTTGAATACAGTTACGACACCGCCGGACGCCTCGAAGTCCTTGATCGAAACAGTGAACGGATTGACTATGCGTATAACGGTTCCCTGCTCACCAACGTGCTCTTTTCCGGTTCCGTCACCGGTCATCTCGGCTTCGTGTATGACAACGATTTTCGGGTGGAGGAAATGACTGTCGGCAGTGAGGAAATCGGATTTGAATATGACGATGATGGCGCACTCACCCAGGCCGGAGAGCTTGGCCTGAATTATGCCCCCGCCACCGGCTTCCTCACCAATGCCGTCTTGGGCGGCGTTTCCGAAAGCTATACCTATAACGGCTACGGTGAACTCCATGCCGGTCAGTCAGCCACCACCAATGCGCTTCTCTTCGCCTGCGAATACGAATACGACGCGCTCGGGCGTATCACCAACAAAACCGAAGTGATTCTCGATGAAACCAACACCTTCGCCTACGCTTACGACACCATGGGAAGATTGAAGCAGGTATACACCAACGGTGCGCTGTGCAGCGCCTACGGATATGATGCCAACGGCAACCGGACTTCTTTCACTTCTGCGACTGAGGTTGTCACCAACATGGTCTATGATGATCACGACCGGTTGCTCCGCGTAGACGGGGCTTCCAGCCTCGTCAGTTACACGTATGATCTGGCTGGCGACCTGACTTCCGTGTCCTCTGCAACTTCTGTGGTTGAATATGACTACGACTCTTTCGGTAACCTGCTCAGCGCTGATTTGAACGTTACAAACATTGTCTACACCATTGACCCGCTCAACCGACGAATTGGAAAAACGGTGAATGGAACACCCATTCAAAAATTCATCTACAAAGACCAGCTCAACCCTGTGGTCGAGTTTGACGGCTCCAATAACGTGGTTTCGATCTTTGTCTATGCAGAGAAAGGTCATGTTCCTGCGTATATGCTCAAAGGAACGAACACCTATCGCATCATTTCTGATCATCTAGGAAGTGTGCGTTTAGTCATTGCTATTGCAGACGGTTCGGTGATGCAGAGAATAGACTATGATGAGTTTGGGAACGTTCTGCAGGACACCAGCCCCGGATTCCAGCCGTTCGGGTTCCACGGCGGGCTCTATGACAGAGACACAGGATTTGTGCACTTCGGTGCAAGAGATTATGACCCAAAGGTTGGAAGATGGCTCACAAAAGATGCACTTGGCTTTGAAGGAGGGAATAATCTCTACCTCTTCTGCGGCAATGATTCGATCAACCGGATTGATCCGACGGGATTGGTCGATCTGAATTTATCGGGGGAGCATTCGGCTGATGAATATATTGGAAAGCTGGGCTATTATGATCTGGCCATTCATGGTAGAAGAAATGTGGGAATATTTGTCGATAAATACAACACCCCTATTCCTGTTGAAATAGTTTATGCATTAATGAAAGCTAATGGATACAGGGACGGGACTCCGATAAATTTAATTTCTTGTTATGCCGGGTTGGACAGTGGAGATGCTCGAAAACTCGCTAGTATGGCTGGTGCCGAAGTCTTAACATCTACTGGAGAAGTTGCGCTCGCGTATAAAAACCCGCCATACCTTAGCTGGCTTGGTCATCTTGAGCAGATCACAGATGGTGAGTGGGTGAAGTTAGGGCCTGAATCTTTTGAGAAATAATATGTTGTTATCTAACAAAAAGACCTTGTTGCTTATGGTTTTCGCGTTTTTGTTGGCGGGAATGTTTATAGCATCTAAAATGATAGTTTGGCATTCTCCTCCTCGACTGAAAAACTGGAAAAACATTTTCTTAGAAAGTATCCCCGGGTTCGATGAGATGATTGTTTGTCCAATGAGGAATGACGACCCAATATTCATGCTCCAAGATGCGGATGATTTACAGGTCTTTCTAGATACAATGCAAATTGATGAGGCCAAATCAGAAACTGTTTTTATGGCGGGGGATATGAGATTTATTTTTAAGGGAAAGTCGAAACCTGTTCAAGTTTTAGAATTAGTCGGTGAAAGTCACTTAAGGTGGCGAAATGGAAACTGGCCTTCTGATGCGAAATTAACAGATGATTCTGCTCATCGATTGAAAGAATGGCTGATTTCGAAAGGCATAGAGTTGGAGGAGGGAGACCTGAGCCCATAAAACAGGACGGTTCGGAATGAGAGTTTCTCTCGGTCGAAGTCGCAACAGATCGTTTTATTTTTCTGAGCTTCGGGTGTAACAGAGGTTGACATTCCAGAGGTTTACGGTACTTTTTCCCCACATCACGGCATTCTTCTCCCTCTGTTCCCGATTTTTCGCCGTATGTTTCATCAGGTCTGTTTCATCTTTTTACCCTGAATGTATGACATCGCAGCAACCGATCATTCTTGGCATTACCGGCGGAATTGCCTGCGGCAAAACCGAAGCGGGCCGAATTTTATCTGCTGAAGGATTCAAGGTGCTGGACAGCGACCTGCTGGCGCATGAACTGATGGCGGAAGGGCAGCCTGTTTATCAGAAGGTGGCCGAATATTTTGGCGAAGCGATTTTGTCAGAAGACGGAGAAATTGACCGCGCGAGGCTCGGAGAAAGAGTTTTCGCAGATTCCCAGGCGCGCGAAGCGCTGAACCGTCTGGTGCATCCGGCCGTGATTAAAGCCGCGCAGGAGTGGATGGCGACATGTCGCGCCGCAGGGCAGGATGCGGCGGTACTGGTGCCGCTGCTGTTTGAGGCGGGCTGGACGGACGGCTGGGACGCGGTGATCTGCGTGACCGCGCCGGAAGAACAGGTTTTCCAATGTTTGGAAAAACGCGGGTTGACGCAGGATGAGGCTCGCAAACGGATCGCGGCGCAGATGCCGCTGGCTGAAAAAAAAGCCAAAGCTGATTTTAGTATAGAAAATAACGAATCGTTGGAGGCGTTGCACAGTGGAATGTTGAACCTGCTGGAGCGCATCCGGAACGAGAGGAATAATGATGAGTGAAGAAAAGGTGAATGTGGAAAAAACCAAGCCGCAGGAAGAACCGAAGCCAAAGGCCGAAAAAGAGGTCTCCACAGAGGAGACGCGGACCGAAGAGCGCCCGCCGCGCAATCAGGGCGGCAACGGACGGAGGAATAACAATAACCGCGGACGCAATAATAGCCGGCGCGGTCAGGGCGGAGGCGAGCCGCGCGAGATGGAGCCCGATCCCAATGCGAAGAAAATGCCCAAGCTGAAACTGTTCGAGCTGCAGGTGACAGAAATTCCCGAGCTGAAAGAACTGGCGGAAAAATATGATATCGAAGATCCCGCCGGCCTGCGCAAGCACGAATTGATTTTTGAAATTCTCAAAAAACAGATCCGCTGGGGCAACGAAGCGCTCTGCCGCGGCATCCTCGAAGTGCTGCCGGATAAATTTGGTTTCTTGCGCTCGTCAGAAAACAACTATTTGCCCAACCCCGAAGACATCTATGTCTCCCCGTCGCAGATTCGCCGTTTCGGGCTTCGCACCGGCGACCTGCTGGAGGGGCCGATCCGTCCGCCGAAATCGAAGGAACGTTTTTTCGCGCTGATGTCGATCGACAAGGTGAATAACAATACGCCAGAGAAAAACCGAAACCGCATCCCGTTTGAAAATCTGACACCGCTCTTCCCCGACGAACGGCTGGGGCTTGAGACCACCGCGGATGAAATTTCCATGCGTGTGATGGATCTGGCGACGCCGGTTGGCAAGGGGCAGCGCGGGCTGATTGTGGCGCCGCCGCGCACCGGTAAAACGGTGCTGCTGCAAAAAATTGCCAACAGCATTTCCACCAACACTCCGGATGCCAAACTTATTATTCTGCTGATCGATGAGCGGCCGGAAGAGGTGACGGATATGGAGCGCACTACCAAGGCCGAAGTGCTCTCTTCAACCTTTGACGAGCATCCCGAGCGTCATGTGCAGGTTGCTGAAATCGTGATCGAAATGGCCAAACGCCGCGTAGAAAACGGCGATGACGTAATCATCCTGCTCGACAGTATTACCCGTCTGGCGCGCGCGTATAACACCATTCAGCCTCACAGCGGAAAGATTCTTTCCGGCGGGGTGGATGCCAATGCCCTGCATAAACCGAAACGCTTTTTCGGCGCGGCGCGCAACATCGAGGGCGGCGGCAGCCTGACCATTATTTCCACGGCCCTGGTGGATACCGGCAGCCGTATGGACGAAGTGATCTTTGAGGAGTTTAAGGGCACCGGCAATATGGAATTGGCGCTTGATCGCGATCTCGTCGGCAAGCGTATCTTCCCGGCGATCAACATCGAGAAGAGCGGCACCCGCAAAGAGGAGCTGCTGTTGCACAAAGATGAACTGGCAAAGGTCTGGACGCTGCGCAAAGCACTCAAGGATGTTCCGCCGGTCGAGGCAATGGAGCTGCTGATCAATCGCCTTAAAAAGACCAAGAGCAATGCCGAATTCCTGATGACCCTGCAAGCCCAAGCCTGACGCCTCTCCGTGAGCGCATCGAAAGCCGTCCCGCACTGCGGGGCGGCTTTTTCTATATTGACTGTTTTTGATGTGGAAACGGTGCCCGGTGTGGTACGATTTTCTGGTTAGCGGGACACTATTTTCTACACTCAGACGTTATATAAAAAAGCGGGAAACGGTCTACTGAGGGACTTATGAAACGAAAACGGGTAAAAGTTCTGGTTTTCGGCCTGGTTGCGCTCGCCCTGACATGTGCCGGGGCGAAGACGTATCCGCAGAATGCCGTGGACGGCCACGCGTCCGCGCAGATCCAGAAAGACGGGTTTCAGCCTTCGGAACTCTGTTCCGACGAGGTTTTTGTGCGGCGCGTTTATCTCGATGTGATCGGCACGCTGCCGACCGTCGGCGAAGCCCGGGCTTTTCTCGAACGACCCGGCCGCAGCAAACGGACCCGTTTGATTGACGAGCTGATCGCGCGCGACGAGTTCGCACTGTATCTCGGCCTGAAGTGGTGCGACCTGCTGCGGGTGAAGGCGGAGTTTCCGAGTAATCTTTGGCCGAATGCGGTACAGGCCTATCACCGATGGGTGGTCGATGCCTTCCGCAATAACATGCCGTACGATCAGTTTGCCCGCGCGCTGCTCACCACAAGCGGGAGCAACTTTCGCGATCCCCCCGTCAATTTCTACCGCCCGTTCCAGAAGCGCACTCCGCGCAATCTTTTCGAGACCGCCGCCCTCATTTTCATGGGCATGCGCCTCGAAAAAGCAGAGTTCTCCGAAGAGGAACTGCTTGGAATGGATGCTTTCTTTGCCAAGGTGGCCTACAAGAAGACCGCCGAATGGAAAGAGGAGATTGTATACTTTGATCCAACCCTGAAGTTTCTTCATCCGGTGACTCAGGAGCCGGTTTCCCCGACACCGCTGAACGGAAAGCCGGTGAAGCTGGGGGATCTCGACGACCCGCGCATTGCATTCGCGGACTGGCTGACTGCACCGGACAACCCGTGGTTTTCCAAAGTAATCGTCAACCGGATTTGGCATCAGCTTTTGGGGCGGGGAATCATCCATGAAGTAGACGATATCCGCCCGGACAACCCCCCGTGGAGTCCGGAACTGCTGGCCTTTTTGGAAAAAGAACTGATCGTCAGCGGATATGATTTGAAGCACATCTATCGCATTATTCTCAACTCGGACACCTATCAGCGCTCATCGGTCCCGACCCCGGAAAATGCAGCCGATGAGGCCGGGTTCTCGCATTACCGGATGCGCCGAATGGATGCGGAGGTGTTGATTGATGCTCTCTGTCAGATCACGGGAACATTCGAGGAATATTCCAGCGCCATCCCTGAGCCGTTTACCTATATTCCTAAAAAACAGCGCTCGATTGCGCTGGCAGACGGGAGCATCAAATCGCCGTTCCTCGAAATGTTCGGACGCCCCGGCCGCGACACCTCCTATGAGTCGGATCGAAACAGTGACGTTTCCGTTTTTCAGTCCCTGCATATGCTCAACTCGTCGCATATTCAGGACAAAATTATGAATAGTCCGCTCCTGAAAGAACTGTTGCGAACGGAGCGGAATTCGGCCCGGCGACTTGAGGAGCTCTATTTACACATTCTTTCGCGATTCCCGACCGATGAAGAAAAAAAGACGATTTCAGAGTACCAAAAAACCAGCGGCTTAAATGCCGATCAGGTTGCCTACGATCTGGCGTGGAGTTTGATCAACAGCAAGGAATTTATGTTGCGACACTAAGTCGCAAGGAGGTGGAGTCATGAAGAGCAGAAATGGCATCACACGGCGCGACATGCTCAAGCTCAGCACGCTGGGGGCCGCCGGATTAACTTTCTACGGCGGGCTGGCTTCCAAAGCGCTGGGCGCGGTCAACCCGTTGAAGGCCAAAGCCAAATCGGTGATTCAGATTTGGCTTTGGGGCGGGCCTTCGCATCTGGACACCTTCGACCCCAAACCCGAAGCGGGTGCCGACTATTGCGGAAAGTACACCAACCCGATTTCCACCAACGTCGATGGCATCCAGATATGTCAGGCGCTTCCGCAACTCGCCAAAATCGCTGATAAATACGCACTGTTGCGCGGTATGACCCACGGCAACAACGGCCACGAAACGGCCTCGTACATGGTTATGAGCGGAACCAAGCCTGTCGATGGCGTTGTTAACCCCTCCATGGGATCGGTGGTTTCGCTCAAGAAGGGCTATGATGCGGGCTATACCGGCCTCATTCCACCGTATGTCACATTGGTTCGACCTCAGGGCCGTTTTTCCGAAGCGGGCTTCCTCGGCTCGAAATACAAACCGTTTTCCACCGGCGGCAATCCCACTAAAACCCCGTTTGCTGTCGAGGGGATTGTCGCCAAAGGCATCACCGAAACGCGTCAGAGAAGCCGTCGCGAACTGCTCGGAAATCTCGATACATTCGGGCGGAAAATGGCCGGTGATCCGTTGGTCGACAAAATGGGTAAAAATAACGAAGAGGCCTATTCGCTGATTCTCGGGGAAGCTAAAAAGACCTTCGACCTTTCGACGGAGGCCAACGAACTTCGGCAGGCGTACGGGCGCAACAGTTTTCTGGGGCAGTCCTGCCTGCAGGCACGTAAGCTGGTGGAAGCGGGGGTTCCGTTTGTCACCATCAACTCCTCTAAATGGGACACCCATAAAAAGCATTTTGAGGCCATGCAGAGCATGCTTCCTGATTTGGATCGGTCAGTCGCCACACTGTTGACCGATCTGGATCAGCGCGGCCTGCTCGACTCCACCATCGTCTGGGTCGGTGGCGAATTCGGCCGCGGGCCGAAAATTCAGATGGAGGCTCCGTGGAACGGCGGGCGCAGCCATTATGGCAAGGCCTTCAGCCATCTGGTTGCGGGCGGCGGTTTTCAGGGCGGGCAGGTCGTCGGAGCCACGGACGGACGCGGTGAAAACGTTACCGACCGAAAGATATATCCGTGGGATCTCATTGCCAGCATGTATGAACTGCTCGGCATCGACCCGTTTGGAACCTTGCCGCACCCTGAGGGCAAGCTGGCCCATGTTTCTCCGCTGGCGGACAGCGGCATCGAAACCGGCGGAATTCTCCGGGAGATTATGTGATGAAAAAAATCCTTTTTCTTGTTCTGTTGATCGGGACGACGGCGCGTTGCATCGACTTGCCTCACATCGGCTATCTCTATCCGGCGGGTGGGGTGCCCGGCACGACGTTCACGGTGACCGTTGGCGGGCAGCACCTCAAAAACACTCTCGGCATTCACGTCTCCGGAGCTCAGGTGGTTGCCGAGGTGACGGACTATACCTTCGAGCTCGACCCCAAGGCAGGGAACAAAGCGCGAAGGATGAAAGAGAAAATGGAAGCCGCGATGGAGGAAGAAAAGGATCCGCTGCTCCGTGAACAGCTTCAGCATCAGATTGATCTGTCCATGGACACGATGATGATGGCAAAGGCGGAGCGAAAGGATCGCAATAAGAACAAGGAGCTGTATGCCAAAAAACAATTCAACCCCCAACTGGCGGACACCCTGACCCTGCAGGTCACGATCGATAAGGATGTCGAGCCCGGCGAATACGAATTGCGGGTCATCACCACCAATGGACTTTCCAACCAGCTCATGTTTCAAGTCAGCGGATTGGAAGAGGTTTTTGAAGCCGAACCCAACAATGAAGTGTCCGATACCGTCGGTTCCGCCCCCGGGCTTCCGCTGCTCCTCAACGGGCAGATCATGCCCGGCGACATTGACTGTTTTCGATTCTACGCTGAGCGCGGCGATGATCTCGTTTTCCGTGTGCAGGCTCGCGCACTCGTTCCGTATCTGGCCGACGCCGTACCCGGCTGGTTTCAGGCCGTCCTCACTCTTTACGACACGGACGGAAAAGAAATCGCCTACATCGATGACTTTCGTTTCGATCCCGATCCCGTCCTGATCTGTCAGGTGCCCGAAAACGGTGAGTACGTTTTGGAAATCCGCGACTCCATCTACCGCGGCCGCCGCGACTTTGTCTATCGAATCGCCATGGGCAATCTGCCGTTTATTGATCACATCTTTCCACTCGGCGGCCCGGAAAACAGCGAGGTCCCCGTCCAGCTCTACGGCGTGAACCTGCCGAAGAAAAACATTATTCTGAAAACATCCGGCAACGCCCCCGAAACACAGAAGATTGCGGTGGGGCAAGGGGCGAAGCGTTCGAATACCCGTCCGTTCGGAGTGGATCTGCTTCCCGAGGTCTTTGAGGCCGAGCCCAACAACCTGCCGTTTCAGGCGCAGACTATCGAAGAAAGCCTTGTCATCAACGGCCGCATCGAAAAGCCCGGCGACTACGACTGCTTTCGTTTTGAGGGCCAAAGAGGGGATCCCCTTTCGATTGAGGTGTTCGCCCGCCGCCTCGATTCGCCGCTCGACGCTCGTCTGGTTCTTCTCGATCCGGAGGAGCACATTCTGGCCATCAGCGACGATGAAGTGGATCGCGGAGCGGGGCTGGTTACCCACCACGCCGATTCCCTTCTGAATGTTGAACTGCCGAAGAGCGGAGCCTACATCATCCGCCTCGACGACCTGCAAGGGAAGGGCGGTCATGAATATGCCTATCGCCTGCGTATCGGCAAAGAGCAACCCGACTACAGCCTGCGCGTTGTTCCCTCCAGCCTCAACATTCCGCTGGAGGGCAGCGCCGTCATCACCGTGCACGCCTTGCGCAAAGTCGGCTTTGATGGCCCGATTGAGCTGACCCTCAAAAATGCGCCGGAGGGAATCAGCCTCAACCGCGCCATCATTCCCGCCGGGGCGGATAAAACACAGGTGACTCTTTTTGCCGAGGAACGTGATGTGGATGAGTTGATGGGGCTTGATATTGAAGGAGCGGCCCGCATCAAAACACGTGACGTGCGCCGACCGGCCGTGCCCGCCGACGATATGATGCAGGCCTTCCTTTGGCGCCATCTCGTTTCTGCACAGGAACTGCTCCTTCGCGTCACCGAGCCGTTGCCCATTTCCGTCAAACTCGACCTGCCGAAGGAGGGGATTGCTGAGGCCCGCCCCGGCGAAGAAATCCGGATTACCGGGAAGGTTTTCAGGCAGGAGGGATTCAAGGGGAATCTCAGGCTTACCCTTTCCGATGCGCCCGAATGGATCACCCTGAAAAGTAAAAATTTTGGATGGAGAAACAGTGCAATTATTTTACTGGTCAGCGAGGAAGCTCCGCCCGGTGCCTTTGAAAGCCTCGTTTTGAACGCATCTTTTGGCGTTTCAAAATCCGAAGATGACCCCACCTACAATCCCATCCTCAAATGGTTGAACCGCAAAACCTGCAATTTTACCATTGGCGCCATCCCTATACAGATTAGCGAGTGATCCCGAAAGGACATTTCTTGAAAGCACAGATTTTTAAAACACACTGCGATGCCGAAATCGCTACCCTGTCACTTCCGTCGCATGCCGAGCACTGCATTACGGTACAGGCTCCCGAAAAAAAGGAAATGAACCGCTTTTTGCGGCTGGCCGCCGAAGAGCGCGACGCCACCGTACTCAGCCAGTTTGTCTTCGCAGGCTGTCAGCACTACGAAGATTTCCGTGCGGAAATCGAAAATACCGGCTGGCCGGTTGTCTGGTTGCAGGGCGATGCCTGCCGTAAAGGCGAAATGCTTTCGATGCAGGCCTTCGCGCTTTCGGGGCTTACACCGGATCCGGTCACGGTCGGCGGCCGCGATATCGGCTTCACCTACGAAACGGATCATGCCCGCTTCTGTCGTTTGCGCGGCCTGCTGCCGCTTGATGTAGCTGCGTCGCGCGAAGCGCAGACCCGCTCGGCGTTCGAAGTGATGCAGGCGGCGCTTTCTCAGTGCGGCTTTAACGTGACCGATACCGTGCGCACCTGGATATATCTCGACCGCCTTCTCGAATGGTACGACGACTTCAACGCCGTCCGCACCGCCTTCTTCGAAGAAACCGGCATCTTCGACTGCATGGTTCCTGCCAGCACGGGCATTGGCGCGGGCAACCCGTTTGGTGCGGCGATCATGATCGACGCGCTCGCTGTGCAGTCGAATGCTGGAATGACCATACAACCCGTCGATTCGCCGCTTCAGAATCCGGCCACCGACTATAAAAGCTCGTTCAGCCGTGCGGTGGAGCTTACATATCCCACGCACCGCAACCTGATCATTTCCGGAACGGCCAGCATTGATTCCGCCGGGGAAACCGTCCATCAGGACGATCCGGAAAAACAGATCCGGCTGACGCTTGAAGTGATTCAGGCCATTCTGGAATCATGCGCAATGGAGTGGGGCGACCTTTTCCGTGGTATTGCTTACTTCAAAGACATGGCCCATTGGCCAATCTATGAACGCATCGCCGACGAGCTGGGTATCCCGCGCTTCCCGCTCGCCGTCTCCCACGCTGACGTCTGCCGCGACGACCTCCTCTTCGAAATCGAAGTCGACGTCGTGCGGTGTTTGTAGTTCCGCCTTTCCTGTTCGCCGAAGCCTTGGCGAAGGCGGAAGGCGGAAGGCGGTAGATTTACGGGGAGATATCCTTTACCGCACGGAAATAAGCCCGTCTGCCAAAATTGGTCGGGTCAATATACAGCCGATAGACAGCACCGTTGGTCTCGATGCTGGAAGGTGTACAGTCCGTCCATGCAGGATTAAGCAGGTTGGTGGTGTATTGCAACATTGGCACCACATCTTCCTTGATGACATCGGCGCAGAACCATGCGCCATCACAACTAAACGCTTGAAGATGCTGAGGTACGCGGCACGGCTTGATCAGTAAATCGAACGTATCGGAGGTTTGGGGCAACCCTTGCGATATATAAACGACGTCATTAGCGTCGCGGAAGGTGTTGATGCCCGTGAAATAATCGTTGGTGGTTTTTTCCTCCATTAGTGCCCAGTTGGTCGCCATGGTGTCGCGGTAATAAACATATACGCCGACCGAATGCATCCAACCCGCCGGCTTGGTGAACTTGTAGGTCAGCGGATAGGACAGCCCATACTTATCCCGCTCTGCCGAATCACCTGTAACGGTAAACTCAAATACCGGGCCAAGGTTGGTTGTCGTGATGGTTGGCGGAACTTGATCTTGCAGATAGTGGTAGGTGTAAAGGCTGGAAAAATCCACATACCAGACATCTTTCCGGTTGCCCACATAATCCACAAACGCTGCCCACTTTGCGGAGTTCGTGCCGTACACCCACCCATAATCCTGCCACGCATGG
>Ga0190284_1001196_pt1 | contig 11959 bp, 7 predicted proteins | sample 48691812_MG_FD_161668 | JGI IMG/M metagenome (GOLD analysis project Ga0190284, IMG submission 161668) | Hydrothermal vent microbial mat bacterial communities from Southern Trench, Guaymas Basin, Mexico - 4869-18-1-2_MG | ecosystem: Environmental > Aquatic > Marine > Hydrothermal vents > Microbial...
AGTGCCCAGTCAAGCTCGAACTGTCGGGGAGTGCGGGCATCCTGCCCGCTGTTCTTCGAGGAATCAGGCGGGCGAGACGCCCGCACTCCCCGACATTTCTAACGGGACGCGGCTCTTCTAATCGTGTCGCAAGGCTTCGATCGGGTTCAAGCCTGCCGCGCGTCGTGCCGGTAGGAAGCCAAACATGACGCCCACGCCGGCGCTGAACACGAACGCGATCGCCACAATCAACGGTGACATTAGCGGCACGACACCGATTGCGTTGGCGATGTACCACGCTCCGACAATGCCAAGGACAATGCCCACGGCTCCACCTGCGCTGGATATCACCGACGCCTCGACAAGGAACTGCCGGTGGACCGCCTTGGTCGATGCGCCGATCGCCATTCGGATGCCGATCTCGCGCGTTCGCTCCGTCACAGCCACCAACATGATGTTCATGATCCCCACGCCGCCGACGGCCAGACTGACGAGCGCCAGGAAGAACATTAGCAGTGTCATCTGGTTGCTGACGGTTCGGGCCTGTTCCTCCTTCTCCTTGAGTGTCGTGACTTGAAAATCGTCTTCGTCGGTCTCCACGAGTCGGTGTCGCTGTCGCAGTAGACCGGCAATCTGGTCAACCGCCTGCTCGATCTCGCCGTCACTCGTGGCGGAGCAGAGCATCGCGGTCGGGTTTTTGATGCCCATCAGGTCCCGCAGTAGGATCGGCAACGGGACAACGATCGTGTTGTCTTCGTCGATGCCGAGTGGATTGAACCCTTTGGGATCGAGGATGCCGACGACCTTGAAGCTGAGTTGGCCGATGCGTATGGTGTGGTTGAGCGGGCTCACGTCGCCGAACAGGTCGCGCAAGGCGGTTTGGCCGATGAGACAGACGCGCCGCGGGGCGACGATGTCGAACGGCTCCAGGTCGCGCCCTTCGCTGACGCCCCAATTTCTGATCGCCGTGTATTTGTGTGACGCACCGGTAATGGTCACGATGGCATTGCTTGTGTCGCTGACGACCTGGAACTCCAGCGGCTGCATTCCGGTCGCCATGTCAACGGCGTCACATTCGAGTTCAATTGCATCCACATCGGATCGGGTGAGGTTGCTGCCGCCCAACCCCATGGTCGGCCCGGTCTTTTTGGTGTCCCTAGTGCCGACAATGATCATGTTCCTGCCGGCCCTGCGGATGTCGTCGATCAGCGAATCCTTGACACCCTGCACGACGCTCACGCAGATGATGACCACCGAGACGCCCATGATCATGCCGATCATGGTCAGAAAGCTGCGGAGCTTGTGGCGCCACAACTCCCGAAGGCCCATCTTGAAGCATTCGATCCATAGGGCCAACATCGTCAGGCTCCGCTGATGGTGAGCGCGCGGACATCGGGCACCTCGGGGCCGCCGCACCGCGGCGTCGGCTGGTCCGTGATGATATCACCGTCGCGCAAGACGATGACCCGCTCGGTAAACGACGCGATACCGGGATCGTGCGTCACCATGATGATCGTTTGCTTCTCGATCTCATGCAGTTCGGTGAGGATGTTCATGATCTCCTCACTGGTGTGGCTGTCGAGGTTTCCGGTCGGCTCGTCTGCCAGAAGCATCCGCGGCGTGTTGACCAGCCCTCGGGCAATGGCGACGCGCTGTTGCTGGCCGCCGGAGAGCTGCGAAGGCAGATGATGGGCCCGCTCGACGAGGTCCACTTTTTCGAGTGCCGCCATGGCTGCTTCGCGGCGCCGCCGAGCGGGCACGCCGGCATAGACCATCGGAAGTTCGCAGTTCTCAAGCGCGGTGCTGCGGTTCAGCAGATTGAAGTTCTGAAAGATAAACCCGATGTATGTGTTTCTCAGTCTTGCCAGTTCATCGCGGCTGAGCTTGTTGGTCGCCTGACCGGCGATGCGATAGGTTCCCCTTGTCGGCACATCCAGCGCGCCCAGGAGGTTGAGCAGCGTCGACTTGCCCGAGCCGCTGGCTCCCATGACCGCGATGTACTGACCGTCAGGCACGTCCATGTCCAGACCGCGAAGGGCGTGGACCTGGTTCTCACCGGCGTCGTAAACCTTGTGGAGGCCGCGCAAGGCGACCATGACCTTGACGTTAGGATCGTCGATGGTGGAGACGATCCCGTCGCGTGTCGGGCGATCCTCCGGGGAAGACCGGGGGTTCGGGTCGTCTGCCGTATCGAGTGTTTCTGCCATTATCAAGGCTGCGCAGGCTACAGGCCCGCGGCTCGTCAACGCCTGTTGCTAAAGTCTGCGATTGTCAGGGCTGGCCAGCTTGAGCGCTTCCTTGAAGCTGAAGCCGGAATCCGATTTGTCGATGAACTTCTTGGTGAACGTATCCGCGAGCTTCGCGCCCCCCAGAATCTCCGTGTTGATGTTGTCCGTTACGCCGATCCACAGCGGCACGACGTTCCATTGTTGCCGGTCCGCATCGTATCGCCAGGCGTATGCCTTCTTGCAATACAGGGCCTCTTCTCCGCTCACGTCGACCGTGGGTTTTGGCGGCCAGCTCACCGCCTCGATCAGCGCCCGACGCCCCTCCAAGGCGAGCGGCGGCTTGAACCGCAAGACCGCGTTAGAGATCTGGAGTACCTCCGGCTTCGCGACGCACTCAATCTCCACGTTGACGGATAATCCCGGGATGAGCGTGTGCCTCTCGTCGTTCGGCACTTCAAAATCCACCGTGTACGTGACGACGTTCTGAACGATGTCCGGCTGATTGTGCTTGTGCAGGAGCGTTCCCTCAAAGCACACGGGCTGCCGCGCTTCCACGGTGAAACGTGCCGTCTGGCCGACCTCGATGTGGCTGATGTCCGACTCGCTGACCTTCGCGCTGACCCGCATCCGATTCAGGCTCGGCGCCAATAAGTAGATCAACGGCGCGTGAAGGGCCGCGACCACCGTCTGGCCTACGTCCATGTACCGCTTGAGCACGATCCCGTCGATCGGCGAGGTGATCGTGCAACGCTCGACGCGCGCAAGGGTGAATTTCACCCGTGCATCGGCGAGTTCCAGCGTCGCCGCCGCCTGCGCAACGGCCTCCTGAGCACGTTCGAGCAGGAACTTCTCGTTGTTGACGGCCATTTCGTGGGCCGCCTCCGTCGCCGTCACCGCCGCTTCCGCCCGCTGCCACATCGCCTTGCGCGCCACATGCTCGGCCTCGGCGGCATTTCCCTGCTTGTAGTATTTCTGGATCCGCTCCCACTGATAAGCCGCGTCTGTCAATGCCGCCTTCGCCTCTTGCTTTTTCGCCAAGGCCTGCTTCGTGAGCACGGGTAGATTCAAGGTCTGTTCAGCGAGTACGAGATTCGCACCGGCCAACGCACTCTTTGCCTTGATATGATCGGCCTGGCTCTGTCGGTGCTCCGCCTCCGCCAGTTCCGGGTCGATTTTGGCGAGCACCTGTCCCTTTTTGACCGGCTCATCATCATCGACCGTCAGTTCGATGATCTTGCCAGTGACCTCGCAGCCCACCTGGACAGTGCTCAACGGCTCGACCGTCCCGCTTGTCTCGATCGTCATGGTGATCGGCGCGGAGAAAACCGAGGCCGTGACGATCTCGAAGTCGTCCTGGGAATCGGCCATGACCGTCCACGTGACGACCCCCCCGCCTAAAATGACGATTGCGATTCCAATCATCCAAATGCGCATGGCTCTATTCCTAATGGCTGGCGATTGACGATTGACGATCGACGATTCGAGCCGGACCGGCAACGGTCAAACGACCGTCGACACTCGTCAATTCGTTATCCGCAATCTCCGCACGGCGCCGTGATACGATGTGCCTGGAAATATACTTTTTGACGAATCTGTGGTTCGTGCAGTCGGCGTGGCCGCCTGTCCAGCCGTACCTGGCATGTTCCGACCGCCGCCCGATGTTCACGATTCGCCCGGTCGCGGCGCCGGGCCCGCGCAGGCCGACCAGGCCGGCCGAGTCGTTGAACGACCCGTCAATCGTACCCAACGCCCGCACCGGTCCCTGAAGCACCGGATCGCTCGAGGAGTAGTACACGTAGATCTTGCCCTTCATGTGCTTGAGGGCTTTACGGGCGTCGTACCGACTCGACAAGCTGGACCCCAGCATGACAAAGCTGTTGACCTTCTGGGGCGGTTTGACGTTCTCGATCGCCCAGATGCCGACGCCCGTGCCGGCGGACAGGGCAATGATGTTCGCGTCGGCCTTGGGGTGCTTCTCAAGATACGCCGTGATCTCTCGTCCCAGCATCTCGCCGGAGCCCTTGGCGATGAACCGCAACGTTTGATCCAACATCGGATTGAACGTCAGCGACCACCTGTGATTGCTCACAAGGCCCTTGTAGCCCGCGGCTTCCAACCCCCGCGGCACATCCATGACGCCAAACCCCCAGTTGCCGGCCCCATCGATGTACCACGTCCGCCCGAACTTTTCCCGCGGATCGGAACAACCGGAAGCCAAGACCAGCGTTAACAGACCAAGTAAAGCCAGGCGATATGTCATCATTCGGAACTCACAGTTCATATGTGGATGTTCGTCGTGCGCCGCGGCCCGTCCGGTGGCTTGAGACCGCTTCTCGGCCGCCTTCAGGCTCGGCGCGGTTGCATATCATAACGTACAAACCACGCCCGCCACAATGCCGCCGGATTGCACAAGCGGACGGGGTGTGCGTGACAGTTTAGGCGGGTGCCACTGGCAGCTTGCCTGCCAGTGCGTATGGCCCATGCGCTGTTCAGAAAAAAGAAACCCAATGCAACACACAAGCGTTTTATGGGATGCCGTGGGTGCTCCATCCCGTTTCGGCTGCCTGCCCGGCAGGCAGCCGATCGGGGTGGGGGACGGAATGGTCCGTGGAGGACACCTATGAATCCCAATCAGTCCCCCACCCCGATCGCCAGCCGAATACGGCTGGCGAAACGAGATGGGGCACCCACGCCAATCAGCGATTATCTTCCTTTGGACGGCTTCAACGGCCGCTCGTTGTACAGCTTGCTCGCCAACTGCCAACCATGCTTCTTGTCATACAGCAGGTCGATGCAGAACAGGCGAACGTTCGACGCCTTCAAACCGGCAACCTCCATGACAATCTTGTCCGGCTGGTCCGTGGCCCGCCACGACTGGGGCTTGCACGTGCCAAGCTCCTGCATGAACGCACACACGAAGTTGCCGCGGCCGTCCTTGGCGCGCTTCCCACCGGCATCCGCCATCAGCGAGGGGCTGATTCGGTCTCGCACATACGCGGCATCCTCCGCCAGTGACCGCTGACTAATCTCCTTGAACGCCACTGTCGGATCAGGTCTCGCCGTCGCGCCACAGCCCGTTGACAACACACACAGGCCGCCAAGCACGGGCATGATCGCCCAAACACGAATCCGCTTCCGGTTGATACCGTTCCCACGCTTTGTCAGATGATCCAAACTCAATGTAGGTCTCCTTAATACTCAATTGAACCAGACTTTGTTCGTTCTACATGATCGAATACCGAAATGCGACAACGCGCTCCCCTCCGGGGCGCGGCCAACACTACATCGCAAAATCCTTCCGTCGCCCCCGTTGGGGGCTGCGGATTCCGTGGTCCGGCGGCCCAGGGCTCGCTGCGCTTCGCCCTGGGCTGTATTCCGTCGGCGCTCCGCGGCTGAATAGGGCTGGCGCTGGGCGGCTGGAATCCGGTGAACAAGACGGCTTTGCGCTGCGCTGCAGAGCTAAACGATCCGTGTTATCGTACGATTGTCCACGATGATTTAGCGCTATCGCCTTCATCCTTCATCCCTCATCCTTTCATTCCTCACGATCCACTGTAACCGCCGTAACACCGTTAGTGCATCCAGCGGCGTGGTGCGATCGATGTCAACGCCATCCAGTTCATCCACTAGAGTACGCCACCAACTTGGTAGCGGCTCTCGATCAGGGAACAACAGCATTTGGCTGGAATCAGTCTGACGGCCGGCTGCCAGGGCCGAACTCCGCGACTTGCCTGCGAAGTTTGCCTCCAACCCCGCGAGAATCACCTCGGCCCGTTTGAGCACCGATGCCGGCAGGCCGGCCATCGCCGCGACGTGGATGCCATAGCTGCGGTCCGTCGCACCTGGGACGATCTTGTGGAGGAACACCACGTCGCGTCCGGCACCGTCAGGACGAAGCTCCTCATGGACCGCCACGTTGAAATTCGCCACGCCCGAAAGCTGCTCGGCCAGCTCCGTCAACTCATGATAGTGCGTCGCAAAGAGCGTCCGGCAGCCCACGTGCTCGGCGATGTACTCCGTGATTGCCCAGGCGAGGGCCAATCCGTCATACGTGCTCGTCCCTCGACCAATCTCGTCCAGAATGACCAGGGAATGCTCGGTGGCGTTGTTGAGAATCCGTGCCGTCTCGACCATCTCGACCATGAACGTGGATTGGCCCCGGGCGAGTTCGTCGCTCGCACCCACTCGCGTAAAAATCCGGTCCACCGGGCTCCACCGCATCGCCGCCGCCGGTACGAAGCTGCCCGTCTGTGCCAACAGCACCAACAGCGCCGTCTGGCGGATGTAGGTCGATTTTCCCGCCATGTTCGGGCCGGTGATCACCAACAACCTGTCGCCGTCACGCGCCAAACGACAGTCATTGGGCACGAACCGCTCGGCCAGCGTCACATCAAGCACCGGATGCCGGCCGTCGACTACTTCTAGCACCATTGACGACTGATGATTGACGATTGATGATTGCGTGCCCGTTCGTGTGGAGTCACCGGTCAATCGACAATCGTCAATCGACAATCCGCAATCGACTAGTTCCGGTCGACAATAGTCCCGCCGGCGCGACAACTCCGCGAGGCCGGCGAGGACGTCGAATGTGGCAATCGCCTCCGCCATCGCCTGCAAGCGGGGCAATTCCGCCGCGGCCCGGCTGCGAATCTCGTCGAACAAATCCGCTTCGAGCTGCTTCGCCTTGTCCGCGGCGCCGAGGACTTCACTCTCGTGCCGCTTCAATTCGTCCGTGATGTATCGTTCGGCATTGCGGATGGTCTGTTTCCGAATGTATTCCGCCGGGACCTTCTCTCGATGTTGATGTGTGATCTCGATATAGTAGCCGAACACCGAGTTATACCCGACCTTCAGCGTGGGGATACCTGTCCGAGCGGCCTCCCGCGCCTGGAACTCCGCCAGCCAGCGATGCCCCTCCCGTCCGACGTTTCGAAGCCGGTCCAACGCCTCGTCGTAACCATCGGCAATGTAGCCGCCGTCACGCACGACCGGCGGGGCGTCTTCCTTCAAGGCCTTCGCCAGGAAAGCCGCAAGCTCATCGTGCCCGCCTGTGGCCTCGACCAGACGCGGAAGCAAAGATGCAGGATGAGAGATGAGATCAGAGCCGCGACCGTGAGGGAGCGGTTGGCTTTGGAGTTGATGGCTTTTTCGTGATGCGAGATGGACTGTTGCGCCATCCGCTATGCGCAATTCCTGACAGCGGCCCAGCGCCAGACCCAATCCCACCATGTCCCGTGGCGATGCTCGGCCGACACCCAGCCGCGCTAGGATTCGCTCGACGTCGCCCATCGCGCGCAACAGTTCCCGCAGCCGCCGCAACCGATCTGGGTCTTCTCGGAGTTCCGCAATCGCCTCCTGCCGCTTGCGAATCTCGTCCGCGTCACGCAATGGAAAGCACAGCCACTCTCGCAGCCGCCTGGCGCCCATGGGATTGACCGTCATGTCGATCGCCCCGAGTAACGATCCTTCCCGGCCCCCGTCGCGCCCTTGGCGACCCCGTCGCAGCGCTGCCAGTGGGCTGTCCAGGACCCGTTCCACCTCGAGCGACCGCAGTGTCGCCTGGTCAATCAGGACGCACCGCTCAGAATGCCGCGGAACGATCTTGAGAATGTGATTCAGTGCCGACTTCTGTGTTTCTTTCAGGTAGTGGAGCACCGCAGCCGCCGCGCAAAGCGAGGTGTCGAATAGGTCGAATCCAAAGCCGGCCATGCTCGCCACGCCGAAGTGCTCACGCAGCCCCCGCTCGGCCATGTGCGCATCGAAGACGTGCGAAGGCCGTGGCGTGATCGTTGTCCCCAGTGTCTCCCAGAGCTGCGAACACAAGGTTGCACTTGCGCACTCCTCCGGCGCCAGCACCTCGGCCGGACGAAGACGCGCCAGTTCATCGATCAACGCCGTCGAAGGAAGCACATGCGCGAAGAAGCGCCCGCTGGCCAGCTCAACACAGGCCAGCCCAAAGGCGCCGTCGCCGCAAGATCCCCTGGCCCCCGGTCCCTGACCCGGGCATATCGCCACGAGATAGTTGTTGGCATGTTCATCGAGCAGCGATTCGTCTGTCAACGTCCCGGGCGTGATGACGCGGTCCACGCGACGCTTCACGACGCCCTTGGCCTGCTTGGGGTCTTCGATCTGCTCGCTGAGGGCGACCTTGTAGCCCGCCCGAACCAGCTTGGCGATGTAACCGTCGACGGCATGGTAGGGAACGCCCGCGAGCGGGATCGGCTCATCACTGCTCTTGTTGCGTGCCGTCAGCGTCAGCCCGAGCACCCGTGAGGCCGTCTTGGCATCTTCGTAGAAGGTCTCGTAGAAATCCCCCATGCGAAACAGGAGGATAGCGTCGCCCACCTCGGCCTTCTGCTCTTGATATTGCTGCATCGCCGGCGTCAGCGATGACTTCGGGGTCGATGACGTACGGCGGCCGACCTTGCCGCCGGTCCGTTTGTCGGACGCCGTCTTGGGGGGTGTGGGGACGCCTGGATTCATCGGCCTCAATCCGTTTCAAGCAATGCGTGAATCACGACTGTAGGCCGGATCCGACCATCTGACAAGGCCCGGCGTATGTCCACGAGCCCTGGCTGCCGGGCCGAAAAGCCTGTGGGATACCGTCAGGCAATGACGTAAGACGGGCAATCCTGCCCATCTGTTGATGCCTTTCGACATTGGTGACGCATCCACGAGTGCGTGGGTTCAGCAGATGGGCAACATTGCCCATCGTACGCGTGATAGAGCTGATTCCCACCTTTGCTTCGCAAAGGATGTGGCACACTCAAACGTGAAACGCTATAGAATGCCGGGGGTGTCGGCAGCGTCCAATGAGTCACGGCCGCACAACACAAATGAAAGGAGCATACGGTTAGCCCACCACGAGACCTTGCCGGTCAGCACCGTGAAGCCCGGGAGCGGCGACGCTATGTCCTCGTTTGCATCGCCATCATCGGGTTGTGCGTCGCCCTCAAGCTGCCGACGTTGTTCTTCGAACGTCTCGAATACGACGAGCAGGTTTACTGGGAATTGACGAAGAACTGGCTGGAGACGGGCGCTTACTCTTTGCGCGGCACGTCGATCCTCGGCGAGTTGCCACCCTCTGTGTACGATCGGCCGTTATTCCATCACCCGCCCTTGTTGCCGATGTTGCTGGCTCCGTTTGTCGGTACCGACAGCCCGCGGGGTGCGATCCTGGTCTCATGGTTGGGTCACGTTCTGGCCGTCGTTGGGGTCGCGATGATCTGTTGGACCTGGCGCCGCCGATCGTGGCACGCTGCAAATATGCTGCTCTGGCTGCCTGTGCTGGCGGTGGCGCTCGACCCTGTCTTGATGTTCTGCTCGCGTAAGGTGTGGCCGGACGATCTTGTCGGCGGACTCGCCGGGCTAAGCATGGGCTTGTTCTGCATCGCGGCTGCACGGCGCCGCGCAACCTGGGCCGCAGTGGGGGGGGCTACGCTTGGCCTGGCAGCGCTGACCAAGCTGCCCGCCCTGATCCTCATCCCCGTCGCCGGTTTGCTTCTGTGGCTGGCGACCGCCGCAGACGCCCGGTCGCGCCGCCGTTTGCTGCTGGCCGCCGCGCTGCCTGTATTGATCATCCTGTTGCCGTGGTTTGCCGTGTTTTATTCACATTACGCGTGCCTGTTGCCGCACTGGATTCACCCCGACCAAGCGTTGATCGAAATGAGCGGCCTGTCCAGACGCGCGGTGTCACAGCCGTGGCACTACTATCTGAGCGAATCCGTCCTGGTCGCCCCGCTCGTCGCGGTCGTGCTTGTTGGATATGTTCTCAGACGGCGTCACGTGTCGTCGCCGACGTTCGGCATCCCCCTGGCCTGGGTCGCCCTCACCGCCGTCACGCTCACAGTTCTCGGTCTCCGCGGACAGGGCCTGCAACTCCGCTATCTCGCCCCCGCGATCCCCGGCCTCTATGTCATGTTGGCTGCGCTGTTGGCCCGTTCCGACCCGAGGCGGTCACCGCTGCCGCTTGTTGCGTTGTTGGCGGTGATCTACGGTGCGGTCTGCTCCGGATTCTATCTACTCAACGGCGGTTTCGATGAAATCGTGTCCGTGCCGGAGATGCTGTGGCGCTCGTTCTGAATCGGCCCCGAGCCGAGACTATCAGTGTCCGTCCGCCGATCTCGTGAATATCCAACGGGTAATCTCCGTTATTTCGCGGAAAAACACAACAACCAGTGCCACCTACTTTGGCACTCCCGCCTGATTAACTCCTTGCAATTCAGCGTCTCTTACTCAGGATGCCGTGTGCTCAAGGTTGGGCCGTGCATCGCGACCCGTGATTCGCGTTCCTCCAGATGAAATACCGGGCGGCAGACGAGTTCACGCGTTTCCCCGACCGCCTTGTCTGCCGCCCACTCCCTTTTCGTTCACGTGCATCCAATCCCGCATTGCGGAGATCCCGTCGGAGGCGCTAGGGCATCCCGATCCCAAGTGGCTCGGTTTCGCATTGCGAGACATCATCCAGGTTGAAGCGTTTGTCTTCGTCGATATCCATGACTCCTGGGCCACGACGGTGCCATAGTTTTCTTCGCGCGCCGCGAAGATTCTCAGCCTTTGTAGTACAGAAGGCCGCGTCGTTCGAGGAGTCCGTGATTCGCAGGATGACGCAGGTTTGCCTCACTCACAACGGTCGCCACCGTTCCCGGCAGCAGCTTCTACAACCCGCCCAGCCTCGGTGCCGGCCAGACACGTTTTTGCTTTTGCATGAAGCTCGACACACTCCGTGACGCCTCGGAGCGACTCGCCACATGGGCTGCTGAACAATAATCAACCAATCGGAATACCCCATTCTCACGAGGGGAAGCCAGGAGCTTCAGTCCGTGCGGCGTCTCATTGCAGCGGATCCTGCCCAATCGGTGGCAGAGGAGACACGCTACATCGGAACGATAAGGCAAGACTGCCATAATTCAAGCAAGGACAAGATGATACGTTATGGCTGAAGATGGCCCGGACAGGGCGGGGACGCATCTGAGTCCGAAATCACCATTTGCTTGATGAGGAACGATGATTGGGCGTATGTCATCTCCGCTGGAGAAGACGACGCCGGGCCGAGAATCTCTTCTCGGCCCCTTGTGTGGGTGCGGGAAGGGATTCTCGCACCAGCAGCCCCCGGCTGCCTGAGAATCCACCTACAATCGTGACGTGCACCCACGATGATTGTGTGCCAACAAACCATGTTGTGATCTCAGATCGGTTTCGCTACGATCGCCTCAGCAGACGGTGGTAACTCGCAGGAGCGGGCAAACTCCCGGAATGCTGGCCTATCCACAAGCTTTGGAGACGACGTGAGCAACCATCCATCAAACATCAACGTCGCCGAGCCGAGACTGGCTGACTCGGCGTTGACCGGTCGTGATGAGCGGCTGTCTGATCGAGCGCTTTTCTTTCGAAAGTTCCTCACCAAAGGTCGCGTGATTTCCTCCGCCGTGCCGTCGAGCCGCGCGCTCGTTTCCGGCGTCTTGCGGCACGTTGACTTCACACGACCGGCGACCATTGTCGAGTTAGGAGCAGGAACCGGGCCACTGACGGAACAGATCGTTCATCGGCTCAGCCCTCATCATCGCTTTGTCATGGTGGAGAACGACCCGGATTTCTGCGATGTCCTACGCCGACGCTTCCCACGGACGCCGGTCCTGGAGGCGGATGCATCGAAGATCGCCGAGCCGCTCGGCAACATGGGGATTCACCGCGTGGATTACGTTCTCAGCGGATTGCCGACGCCGAATCTTCCGGCACGGTCGGCCGTTAGG
>Ga0190284_1001197_pt1 | contig 11954 bp, 9 predicted proteins | sample 48691812_MG_FD_161668 | JGI IMG/M metagenome (GOLD analysis project Ga0190284, IMG submission 161668) | Hydrothermal vent microbial mat bacterial communities from Southern Trench, Guaymas Basin, Mexico - 4869-18-1-2_MG | ecosystem: Environmental > Aquatic > Marine > Hydrothermal vents > Microbial...
GGCATCGTCCCAGGAAACATTGAATACCGGGCGGCGACCCCGTCCCCAGCCGGCATCGTCCGGTTTGTCTCTCCCGGTGCTGTCGCAGAACCGGTCGAACTCCTCGAAGGTCACTTCATAGATGCCAATGGCCAGCGGCTTGATCTCTATCGTGACCGGCGGTTTTTCATCGTCATCGCCCTGTTGATCACCGCGGTCATAACTGCCACCCCGCAGCACCAGCATTTCCGGGGCGGGAGAGCCGTCACGCATGCGGTCCCGGAACAGGGCGGCTGGCTGCAGGCGCTTACGGTAGTTGTAGTGGGGAAGGCTGCGCTGGTGCTGGTTGACCATGAAGGCGAGGCTACTGATAGTGCCTGCCTGCAGCGACAGCTGATTGCCGTAACGGTCTCTGACCCGGATGTTCCCGGTCAGCAGATTCCCCTGATATACAGTGCCGCGGTTGAGCACGATACGGGCACGGATAGCATCGTCATATTCCGGGGTCATCAGATCCATGAAAAAGATGTCAGCGCGCTCGACCATGTGGATCGAGGTCTCGCCCTTCAACAGGAAGCTGCTGGTGGCGACCCGGGCGGCAAACAGGTCTCCGTCCCGGGTCTCTACCGTATCCGGCGCCTGTTTCAGCCTGGCCCGGCCCTGGCGGGGTGAGAAGGTGATGTTGGAGACATCGTCCAGCGTCAACGGCAGCGTCGGGTCCAGAACCCGTTTGACAATGATCTCCCGGTCCTGCAACTGGCCATGGAACCGGTCACCCAATGCCGTGACCAGGGTATCCGGGGCATCCCCTCTGCCTACCGTCAGGGACTGTATCATGGCCAGCGACAGGGTCACCATGCCATGCGCTGTTTCCATGGAGAACTGCTTATGCTCAATATGGCCATTGAAGATATCGCCATTGAGCATGGTGACCAGGTCGAAACCGGCTCCCTGCCTGGCCATGGCTGGAACCAGCAGGAGAAGCCCGAGTATCAGCGTATAGCCGGTATGGCGGAGCCCTTTCATTGGTCTTTCTCGTGGTTCCCGTGATTAGTACCTGGAATATAAACAGAAAATATTCATTGAGGGAACAGGTTCGATGATCGGATTTCCGCCTGGATACTGATGTGATCTGCAAAGTTACCACCTGGGCGTGTGATCTGGAGTCTGTTCCTTGGACAAGTCGCCCCCTATTTGGAACAATGATGAGCACGAAATAAAATAGTTTGCCATCCAGAAACAGCTGATTGGGATGCAAAGGACGCGGAGTTCCGCAAAGCACGCAAAGTAATTTACTGTTTAACAAGAAGATATCTCTGCGTGCTCTGTGGGTCTTTGTGTTCTCTGCGCCCCTTGTCGACGTTTTCGGAAGGACGCTGAATATCTCTTCCGCCGCCTGACGCAGGATCCCGCGATGCCCCTGATCAAACCCTTTCCAGGACTCCGTCCGGCCCCTGGTCGCGAGATGGAGGTAGTTGCCCCGCCCTATGATGTGGTGAGCACGCAAGAAGCCAGAGCGATGGTTGAGCGGCGGCCCTGGAGCTTTTTGCACATATCCCGGCCCGAGGTGGACCTGCCGGAGGGCGCTGACCCCTATGCCCCGGCGGTCTATGCCAAGGCGGCAGAGAACCTCCAACTGATGCGGGATCAGGGGGTGCTGAAGCAGGATGAGCAGCCCTGCTACTATGTCTACCGGCTGACCATGGGTGAGCATTGCCAGACCGGTATCGTGGCGGCCGCGTCGGTGCAGGCCTATGATCAGGATCGAATAAAGAAGCACGAATTTACCCGTCCCAAAAAGGAAGACGATCGGGTGCGCCAGATCGAGGCGTTGAATGCCCAGACCGGCCCGGTGTTTCTGGTCTACCGTGCACAGCAGCAGGTGGACGGGATGCTTTCACAGGTGGCCGAAGCAGCCCCGGCCGAAGTGGATGTTACCGCTGCGGATGGCGTGAGGCATCAGCTGTGGGTGATTCATGATGCTGACCTGGTGCAGCGGCTGTCGCTGTCCTTCGATGCCATGGATGCCCTCTACGTGGCCGATGGTCATCATCGATCAGCGGCCGCGTCACGCGTTGCGGCCAATCGCAGGACGGGACATCCCGCACCTGTCGGTGATGCGCCTTATAACTCCTTTCTTTCAGTGATCTTTCCCCATGATCAGGTGCAGATCCTCGACTACAATCGGCTGCTGCGGGATCTGAACGGGCTGGACAGGGAGGGGTTTCTGAGAAAGGTCCAAGCGCGGTTCCAGCTCATACCGAGTGTGCGATCGGTGAAACCGGCTCGCCCTGGTGAATTTGGCATGTACCTGAAGGGGCAGTGGTACCTGTTGAAACTGGAGTCGGAACGCATTCCCTGGGACGATCCGGTGCTGAGCCTGGATGTCAGTCTGCTGGGCAACGAACTGATCGAGCCGATCCTCGGTATCAGCGATCCCCGCCGCGACGAGCGCATTGACTTCGTTGGTGGGATCCGCGGCCTGCGGGAACTGGAACGGCGCGTGGACAGTGGTGAAATGGCAGTCGCCTTCACGCTTTTTCCCACTGGTATGGAGGCGCTGTTGTCGGTGGCCGATGCGGGGGAGGTGATGCCGCCAAAATCCACCTGGTTCGAGCCCAAACTCGCGGACGGCCTGGTCAGCCATCTGATCTGATCTACAAATGGTTAGCATCACCTCTCATATCCCTGAAGGCGACCGCGTGGATGCCGAGGGTGTGCGCGTGTGGCTCAACTCGCTTCCCGAAACCCTGGACAAGGAGGCAAAGGCACAACTTCGCCTGGCCTGTGACCAGATTCTTGTGGCTTCGGCTGCCGTTGCTGGCAGTCCAATTGGTCTGGAACTGAAACACGCCATATCGGTGGCCGATATCCTGGTACGCATGGGATTGGAATGGGAGCCCCTGGTGGCGACGCTGTTGTATGGCAGCCTGCATGCAGAACTGCCAGCGACAGAGCGGATAGCGGCGGATTTCGGGCCGGTGGTGGCGCGCATGGTCGATGGCCTAGCCCGTATCGGACTGGTGACCGACCTCAGTAGCGAGGGGCGGCAGGAGAGCCGGGAGCAGCACATCGAGAATCTCCGGCGCATGATGCTCGGTATCGCCGAGGACATCCGCGTCGTGCTGATCGTGCTGGCCGAGCGCCTGCATGAGATGCGCATGCTCAAACAACGTTCTCCGGAAGTGCAGCAGGTGGTGGCCCAGGAGACGTTGGAGATCTACGCTCCGCTGGCCAACCGGCTCGGTATCTGGCAGATCAAGTGGGAGCTGGAAGATCTCTGCCTGCGCTATCTGCACCCGGATGAGTATCGCGAGATCGCCAGCTGGCTGGATGGCCGGCGGGCCGATCGTGAGGCCTTCATCGCCTCGATCATCGAGCTGCTGGAAAATAAATTTTCCGAGGCCGGTATCGAGGCAGAGATCAGCGGGCGGCCAAAACACATTTACAGCATCTGGCGTAAGATGCAGCGCAAGGCCGTGGACTTCGACCAGATATTTGACTTGCGGGCGCTGCGCGTGCTGGTGAACAGTGTCGCCGACTGCTATGCGGTGCTGGGGATCATCCATGGGACCTGGCGCCATATTCCCGGTGAGTTCGATGACTATATCGCCACCCCCAAGGCCAATATGTACCGCTCCATCCATAGCGCCGTCATTGGCCCGGACGACAAACCGCTGGAGATTCAGATCCGCACCCATGAGATGCATGAGCATGCGGAACTGGGTGTGGCAGCGCATTGGCGTTACAAGGAAGCGGGGCGGGAGGATGCCGAGTTCGAACGCCGCATCACCCTGATGCGCAACTGGCTGGAAATGAAGGACGACCCGGCAGGTGCCGAGGATTTCGTGGATGCCCTGAAGGTCGATTTCGGTTCCCAGCACATTTATGCGCTGACCCCCCAGGGACGGGTGATTGAACTGCCGCGGGGCAGCACTGCCGTGGACTTTGCCTATGCCATTCATTCGGGTGTGGGAGACCGCTGCCGTGGTGCCAAGGTAGACGGCCGGATAGCCCCTTTGACCCAGCCCCTGGAGAGTGGGCAGACGGTGGAGATTCTCACCGCCAGGGATGGGGGGCCGAGTCGCGACTGGTTGAGTCCTCATCTTGGCTATATTCGTACCAGCAAGGCAAGAAACCGGGTCAGGCACTGGTTCAAACAGCAGGATTATGAACAGCACCTGGAGGCCGGCCGTACCGCGCTGGAGCGTGAGGTGGAGCGCCTGGGGGTGCCCCGCCCCGACCTGGAGCAGGCGGCACTGCGGTTCAACTTCAAGCGCGCCGATGATCTGCTGGCAGCGGTGGGCAGGGGGGAGGTATCGCCGGTTCAGGTAGCCGGCGTGAGTGGCAGACCCGCCCGGTCGAGGCTGCGGAAGGAGGGGGATCTGCCACGTCGCAGGCATCAGCGGGAACCGGTAAAGGGGGCCGGGGACGTGATCGTGGAAGGGGAAGATGACCTCCTTACCCACATGGCGCGCTGCTGTAAGCCGGTGCCCTACGACGACATCACCGGCTTCATCACCCGGGGCAGGGGGGTCACCGTGCATCGTCGTGACTGCCCGGTGATCAGGAAGCAGCAGGAGACGGAACCGGAACGGCTGGTGGAGGTGGAGTGGGCGCATCAGCCTATCGATGCCACCTATCCTGTGGATATCCGGGTCCTGGCCGGGGATCGAAAAGGGCTGTTGCGTGACATATCCGCTATCTTGACCAATGAGGAGGTGGACGTCATCGGGGTCAGCACCCAGTCGGATAGAAAACGTGATCAGGCCAGTATGCGATTCACCGTTGAGATTCAGGATATGCGCCAGTTGAGCCGCATTCTGGAAAAAGTGGCCCAGCTTCATGATGTCCTGCAAGTCCGGCGGCAGGTGTAGCTGGGGGATGCTGGATGATTGCAGGAAACCTGCACCACATAGATGGAAACGATTGCCTGACTCGGTCCCGGCAAGGTAAACTAAGCGCTAGTTTTTTTCACCAGGAACGCGTGAGTTTACTATAGAAATATAGTGTGACTTGCTGATGTTTAAGTGTTTTCCTGGCTTTCCGCTTTTTGCAGTCCCGTTCCAGCTAACGTCTCTTCCGCCCGGGGAGTGGGTGAACCTGCCGATTCGGGTCGAAGCTGGAATCCTGGTCAACTCATGCCTTTGTGCGGTATTTGCTGCGCAAGGTAATTTTATTGTTTGAATTTACTGGAGTTTTTAATGGCTATTGAACGTACCTTTTCCATTATCAAGCCCGATGCCGTAGCCAAAAATGTCATCGGCAAGATCTACAGCCGCTTCGAGGATGCCGGCCTGCGTATCGTCGCCGCCAGGATGCTGCAGTTGACGCGGGAGCAGGCAGGCGAATTCTATGCCGTGCACAAGGAGCGCCCCTTCTACAATGATCTGGTCGATTTCATGACCTCGGGGCCGGTGGTGGTCCAGGTACTGGAAGGGGAGAATGCCATTGCCAGGAATCGTGAAGTGATGGGCGCCACCAATCCCAAGGAAGCGGCGCCGGGTACCATCCGGGCGGATTTTGCCGAGACGGTGGACGAGAACGCGGTTCATGGATCCGATGCGCCGGAGACGGCCAGGGTCGAGATCGCGTTCTTCTTTCCGCAAGGCGTTTGCGAGCGCACCCGCTGAGGCCATCAATACTAGTTTGTTGGAGTACTAGCTTGAGCTCGGAACAGAAAGTCAATCTGCTGGACCTGGACCGGAAGGCCTTGGAGGCCTTCTTAGAGGGGCTTGGCGCCAAGTCGTTTCATGGCCGCAACGTGTTGAAATGGATTCATAAGCACGGGGTCACCGACTTCGAAGGCATGACCGACCTGTCAAAGAAGCTGCGTCGGCAGCTGGCCGAAGTGGCCGAGGTGCGGGTGCCTGAGATCGTCTTCGATCAGCCGTCCCGGGATGGTACCCACAAGTGGGTGCTGGAGCTCGGTTGTGGCAATCGCATCGAAACGGTCTACATTCCGGAGGCAGGGAGAGCTACCCTGTGTGTTTCCTCCCAGGTCGGCTGTTCCCTGGATTGCAGTTTTTGTTCCACCGCCCAGCAGGGCTACAATCGCAATCTCTCGGTGGGTGAGATCATCGGCCAGTTGTGGGTGGCGGCCCGTCAGCAGGGTCAGCCGGTAACCAACGTGGTGATGATGGGCATGGGTGAACCACTGGCCAATTTCGATGCCGTGGTGAGCGCTATGGACATCATGCAGGATGACCTGGCCTATATGCTGTCCAAGTATCGGGTCACTCTCAGCACTTCCGGCATCGTCCCCGCCCTGGAGCGGCTGCGCGAGTTGGCGGATGTCAGTCTGGCGGTGTCGCTGCATGCGCCGAACGATGAGCTGCGCGATCAGCTGGTTCCAATCAATCGAAAGTACCCCCTGAAACAGCTTATTCCGGCCTGCCGGGCCTTCATTGCCGGTGACAAGCGGCGCAAGATCACCTGGGAATACGTGATGCTGGATGGGGTCAATGACAGTGATCGCCATGCCAGGCAGTTGATCCGGTTGCTGGAGGGAACGCCCTCCAAACTCAACCTGATCCCGTTCAACCCGTTCCCCGGCACCGACTACCGTTGTTCACCGCCAGAGCGGATCGAGGCCTTTCGACAACGCCTGATGAAGGCGGGTATCATCGCCATCACCCGCAAGACTCGGGGAGACGATATCGATGCCGCCTGCGGCCAGCTGGTGGGGCGGGTGCAGAACCGCCGTAAGGCGGCCGGACAGGTCGTTACCCTCGACAGGAGTGTGGCACTATGAGGTACCCCGGGCAGAGCGGTTGGTGGTTTGTGACCCTGTTGATAACAGCGTTCTGGCTCGGCGGTTGTGCCAGCGGCGGCGGCAACCCTGAAGACAACACCGGGGATTTAGGGCAAAACGAGCAGCAGCGCACCGGCGCCGGTGATGTCTATGTCAAACTGGCCGTCGCCTACATGCGTGCCGGAAAGCTCGATGTAGCCCTGCAGCAGGCAAAGAAGGCGTTGACCGTGGATCCGGGCAATGGCGATGGTCTGAATGTCATGGCCCTGATTTATGACCGGCTGGGCGAGACAAAGCTGGCCGAGCACTACTTCAAGCGGGGGGTGGCTGCAGAGCCCAATAACTCATTCATTCACAACGCCTATGGTGCCTTTCTGTGCCGACAGGAACGTAACCAGGAGGCGATGCGCGAGTTTGACAAGGCGTTGAAGAACCCACTCTATCCTACGCCGGAAGTAGCCCTGGCCAACGCCGGAATATGCAGCGGCAATATGGGCGATAAATCCCAGACGGAGACTTACCTGCGGGCGGCCCTGAGAAAGAACCCCCGGTTTTCTCCGGCGCTGCTGGAGATGACGAAGGTCAGCCTGAACAAGGCTGACTACCTGTCGGCCCGAGCCTATCTGCAGCGCTATGCCGCCGTCGCCCGGCATACTGCTGAATCACTCTGGCTCGGCGTCCAGATGGAAAGCAGACTGGGGGACAAGGATGCCGTTGCCAGCTATGCCCTGAAACTTAGAAGCAACTTTCCGGAATCCCCGGAAGCCCAGCTCCTCAAAGGCTCGGAGTATCAATGAACGCAGCAGTCAGTGATGAGGTGAATGAAGACCCGGCAATGGAAGGGCCGGGAAGACGCTTGAAGGCGCTGCGGGAGGCCCAGGAACTGGATATCGGGCGCGTCGCAACTCTGCTTCATCTGAGCCTCGACAAGCTCGAGGCGCTGGAGGCGGACGACTACCAGCGCCTGCCGGGATCGGTGTTCACCCAGGGTTATATTCGCAACTATGCCCGCCTTCTGGGCGTGCCGGTGGAACCACTGCTGAAGGCGTATCACCAGACCGGGGTGGATGACGGTGTGATTCCGACCCTCAAGATCAGCCAGGTGCGGCATGAAGTGCACAGCAGTCACTTCCTGGTGCGCCTGATGACCTGGATCATAGTCATTGGCCTGATCGCCCTGGTGGTGGTGTGGTGGCGCGGTTATCTGCAGTGGCCGCCAACCGGCCTGGATAGTTTTGGCAGCCGGTCGGAGCAGGCCGAGCCGGTGCCGGAGGGCGGGATGATCGATGACGGACTGGCAGAGCCCGATTCGGGTGCCGAGCCGCCGGTCACCGAGATTGATGCCAGTGGTAAGGCGTTGCTCACACTGCCTGCTGCCCCGGAAGTAGAGCCGGCTCCTGAGCCGGCAACAGCCACCGCCCCAGTGGATGACAAGGAGGCGGAACCCGCACTGAGTGAGACCCCGGAGCCATCACCAGCTGTGGCTGCAATCGATGACAATGCAGCGCTGGCCAGTTCCCCTGCACCTGCAGTGGCGGCTGTCCCGGAAACAGAGCCATTGACCAGCGGTCGGGTGGTGATCGACTTCAGTGACACCTCCTGGACCCAGGTGCGTGATGCCAGGGGCCGGCTGCTGTTCCGGGGCGAGATGAAGGGGGGCAGCCAGCGCGTGTTGGAAGGGGCTGCCCCCTACGAACTGGTACTGGGAAACGCCAGTCAGGTGAAAGTGACCGTCGACGGCAGGCCTTTCGATATAACGCCCTATATTCGGGGAAACGTGGCCCGGCTCAGCCTGGACCCGGCCCGAATCGAAGGTCGCTGATGCGGCTGCTGCTAGTACTCCATCAACACTAACTCGTTGGAGTACTTGGGGTTATGGACCCCTTGTGTTGAACTGACGGGAACGGCGGGATCGATAACAGATGGCGAAGAATATCCAGGCGATTCGCGGCATGCACGATCTGCTGCCGGATCAGAGCCCACTTTGGCAGTTCCTGGAAGACCGGGTGCGGGGCGTGTTGCAGCGGTATGGCTACCGCGAGATTCGCACGCCGGTCCTGGAGATGACCGACCTGTTTCGCCGCTCCATCGGCGAGGTGACGGACATCGTCGAGAAGGAGATGTATACCTTCCAGGATCGTAACGGCGACAGCCTCACGCTGCGCCCCGAGGGTACCGCCGGGGTGGTCCGGGCCGGGATCCAGAACGGACTGCTTCACAACCAGGTGCAGCGACTCTGGTATCGCGGCCCCATGTTTCGCCATGAACGGCCGCAGAAGGGACGCTATCGCCAGTTTCATCAGATCGGGCTCGAGGCCTTCGGGCTGGCGGGTCCGGATATCGACATCGAGGTGATCCTGGTGACGCGCCGATTCTGGCAGGCGCTGGGACTGGATGACCTGGAACTGCAGATCAACACCCTGGGAACATCCTCGGAACGGGCGGTCTACCGTCAGCAGCTGGTGGCTTATCTGGAATGCCATGCCGAGCGGTTGGATGATGAGAGTCGGCAGCGGCTGCAGACTAACCCGCTGCGTATCCTGGATTCCAAGAATCCACAGCTGCAGAAACTGATCGCCGATGCCCCCGCTCTGATCGATCATCTGGGCAAAGCCTCGCGGGCCCACTTCGATGGGTTACGCCAAGGGCTGGAGGATGCCGGGGTCGACTATGTGGTGAACCCGCGCCTGGTGCGTGGACTCGACTATTATGGTCTGACGGTGTTTGAGTGGGTGACCAGCAGGCTCGGGGCCCAGGGTACAGTATGCGCCGGTGGCCGCTATGACGGGCTGGTGGAGCAGCTGGGTGGCCGACCTACCCCGGCCGTCGGTTTTGCCATGGGGTTGGAGCGCCTGGTTGCCCTGCTGGAGGAGCAGCCGGACGCCCTGGCGCTGCCGCGTGCGGATGCCTACCTGGTATTGATGGGCGATGCGGCGGCGCGACAGGGAATGAGATTGGCGGAGGCGCTGCGAGAGCAGTTGCCGGATCTGACGCTGATCAGCCACTGTGGTGGCGGCAGCTTCAAGAGCCAGTTCAAAAAGGCGGATAAGAGCGGCGCGCAACTGGCACTGGTACTGGGTGAAGATGAACTGGCGAGGGGAGTCATCGGCATCAAATCGCTACGTCAGAAGATGGAGCAGCGGGAGATTCCCCTGGACCAGGCAGCGGATTATCTGAGGCGGTTCAAGGCGTCGGAAGCTTCTTACGAATGAGGAAGATAGAGAGTCGTAAAGAGGGCTGAACGGTCCGGCTCCACTATAAGTTATAGATACAGAATTCAAGAAACGGGATAAAGACAATGGTAGATGTGAATCTTTCCGAAGAGGAACAGGTCGAGGCACTGAAGGCGTGGTGGAAGGAAAACGGCCGCTCCGTGGTCGGCGGTGTGGTGATTGGCCTGGGTGTGGTGTTCGGCTGGCAGGGTTGGGTGAAATACCAGCAGTCTATCGCCGATGCGGCATCGGTGCAGTTTGAGCAGCTGAGCCAGTCGGTTGCAGGCGGTGCACTGGAAGCGGCGGAGAAGCAGGCCGAACTGCTGATCAATGAATATGCCAGGACACCCTACGCGATCTTCTCGGCCCTGAATCTGGCCCGGGTGAAGCTGCAGCAGCAGGACGCTGAGGGTGCTTTGGAACAACTGCGGTGGGTGGTAGAGCAGAGCGATGAGCCATCGTTTCGGCAAATCGCCCGCCTGCGAATGGCCCGCATCCTGATCGACAGTGGCGATGTCGATGCGGCGGCAGCCGTGATCGAGCAGGCAGAAGATGACGCCTATGCGGGCGAATTCGCGATGCTCAAGGGCGATGTGGCGCTGGCCAGGGGCGATCGGGTGGCCGCCTATGCCGCTTACCAGTCGGCTCTGGCCAGCAAGGTTGGAAGTGCCGCACTGGTGGAGATGAAGATGGATGACCTGGCTGTGGACGTCGATGGTTAAGCCCCCGCGCAAGCTGCAGACGGTACTGGTTGGTGCCGCCGCATTATTGCTGGCGGGCTGCAGCAGCCTGAATCCGATAGACTGGCTGGCACCCGATGAAGAGATCAATCCGCCCTCCGAGCTGGTGGAGATGGAGAATCAGATCGTTGTCCGTAGCCTGTGGAGTGGCTCCGTTGGCAAGGGGGCGGATGGCCAACTGGTCAAGCTGGCGCCTTTTGTCCTGGATGAGCGAATCTACCTGGCCAATCAGGACGGGCGGGTAGAGGTACGCGATATCGCTGCCGGAACGCTGATCTGGCAGGTTGATACCGGCCTTGAGATCACCGGAGGCCCCGGCGTCGGCGATGACCTGGTGCTGATCGGGAGTTCTGACGGGGATCTGCTGGCACTCGATGCAGAGACCGGTGAAGAGCGCTGGCGAGCGACGGTGAGCAGCGAAGTGCTGTCTGTACCCAAGGCCGCAGACGGTATTGCGGTAGTGCATACCGTGGACGGGAAACTGTTCGGCTTCGATGCTGTGAATGGCAGCCGGAACTGGCTTTATGATCGCTCGGTTCCGGTATTGAGCCTGCACGGCAGCAGTTCGCCAGCCATCAGTGATGGAATGGTTATCGCCGGCTTTGCCTCGGGCAAGCTGGTGGCGCTGGACTTGAACAGTGGCGACCTGTTGTGGGAGGTCAGCGTCACGGCACCCAGCGGGCGCTCCGAACTGGAGCGTATGGTGGACATCGATGGCGACCCATTGATCGTCGATGGTGTGGTCTACGTGGCCAGTTACAATGGCGATCTGGCGGCGGTGTCACAGGATACCGGCGTCGTATTGTGGCGTCGCAGCCTGCCGGCGTACGCCGGGGTAGCCACGGACTGGATCAACCTCTATGTGGTCGATACTGTGGGTGAAGTATGGGCTGTCGACCCGCAGAACGGCGCCGCCCTGTGGAAGAACAAGAAACTCAAGTACCGTCGCCTGTCGGCTCCAGCGGTGCTGGGAGAGTATGTCCTGGCCGGTGATTTCGAAGGCTATGTCCACTGGCTGTCCCGCGAGGACGGGCGCCTGCTGGCTCGCGTCAGGGTGGGCGGTGGGCCGATCAGCAATGGCCCCGTGGTGGTAGATGACGTGGCCTATGTCTATGGCGACGACGGTTCTATCGCGGCCCTGGGGACAGTGCAGGAGGAGGATCCCTGAGCGGGTCTCAGGGTACTACGATCCATGCTGCCCGTTATCGTTCTGGTAGGACGCCCCAATGTCGGCAAGTCCACCCTCTTCAATCGCCTGACCCGAAGCCG
>Ga0190284_1001201_pt1 | contig 11909 bp, 8 predicted proteins | sample 48691812_MG_FD_161668 | JGI IMG/M metagenome (GOLD analysis project Ga0190284, IMG submission 161668) | Hydrothermal vent microbial mat bacterial communities from Southern Trench, Guaymas Basin, Mexico - 4869-18-1-2_MG | ecosystem: Environmental > Aquatic > Marine > Hydrothermal vents > Microbial...
GGCTGTGGCACTCATCTTCGGCGGTGTACGTTCCCCCAGCAGGACCAGCCCTCCGGCGAGGAGCACGAAGGCAACGAAGCCATAATAGAACGTCATCCGAGATGCAAGGCTGCCGGCGAGTAGCAGTACGTCTTCGATGGCCCCTGTCTCGAGGCGTGCATCCGGCAGCGCTGCCATATGCCCGGCCAGCAGCAGGGCGAAGGCGAAGCCCAGACCAAGAGAGACGGTCAGATACAGCAAGCTGGCCGGCAGCCAGTCAGAGACTCGCCTTTTGAATACCCCGCGCCTGCCCATCTCGGAGAGAAAGATGACACCTGCCGTCAACCAGGTCGGGACCACGATCATCAAAACCCCACACGATGTGCGTCCTCCCTGCGTGGGCAGGATGGCGGGCGCGCACCAGATGATGCGCCCCGCGTCGCTCAATCCTACGAAGTTGATGGCGAAGTTGAAAGCCAGCGTCCCCAGGATAAACCCTCCCACCACGGCATTGCCCAACGTGGGCCACAGCCAGCCGGGGAGGGTTCTCTTCGGGGTTCGCTGACTCGCTGATTCGCTGGCTCGCTGATTCGCTCGTGCTCCGGTCTCAGGTGCGGGTTCTTCGCTCCGCTCCCGAATCAGATTTAGCCCTGCCACCACGAGAAGCCCGGCGTAGGCCCAGAAGGTCGCGCGGGTGGAGGCGACGGCGACACCAAAGTTGATCTCGATGAAATGACTCACGATGGCCGCCAGGAGGGAGAGGATGAGAACGTGGTGGGTATGCAGGGGCGGCAGCGTGGATTCCCCCGAGGTGAGCATCCGAATGGCGAAGACGAGGGCAACAGTGACCAGGTAGATCGCCAGCCCGGCGGCGATACCTGCAGTGAGGGCCACGCCAAAGAAGTGAGGTCCCACCTGCCACCAGGAAAAGACCACACCGACGAGGGCACAGCCGAGTATCAGGCCCAGAAACTGCAACCGCTGCTCTTTCCTCCCCAGTACCCCCAGCCATTTGAGCCCGTAATAGAAGACGCTGAGGAACAGGAACAGATAAGCGATCAGGCCCAACAGGCCGGTGGTGGCGAGCGCGTCAAAGGTTTCGTTGTGAGCACGGCCCACCGCACCCGATTCTAAGGGCCAGTGCAGGGACGGGCGGAAACGGTAGTAGGCCACACGGATGGACTCGGGACCGTAGCCCACCAGCGGCCGGATGAGGTTGAACGGGTCGCTGTGGCCGTCGGGGTACTGAAGGGGCTCGTGGGGCAGGATCAGGTTCACCATGCCTTGCCAGATGAGGACACGTCCGAATTCGAATACCTCCCCCAGCCGTCCCAGCCAGGGCACGCGTTGGAGGGAGTGCGGGAGACCACCCGGTGCTACGCTGACGAAGACGAGAAAGCCCACCGCGAGAGCAGTGAGGGCAACGACCGCCACGACCGTGATTGCTCCCCACTTGTGGTGCCATGCCAGCGCCAGCAGCAGGAAAAACAAGTAGGAGCCGGCGACGAGTGCGAACAGGGGGCCACGACTTTGAGTGTACCAGATGGCGATCAGTTGCACAGCGGCGATGAACGTGTACCCCACCGCGCGCATGATGTTGGCCCAATTGCCCCGTTTCTCGGTCAGGATGGGTGCCAAGCCCTCCAGCACCCGGCCGAGGGTGAGGGGAAAGACCATGATAAGATAGGCGGCTAGAAAGATGGGGTTGCCCATGTTCCCGAACACGCGCCCGTCAAAGGATTGGCCCCAGGGAAGGGGATCCAGGCCGATGCGCTGGATCAGGCCATAGAGCGCAATGGGCAAGCTGTTGACAATGATGGCGGTGACCAGCCGGTCCAGTTGGGCGCGGGTACGCATCCCCTGCAGGATCATCAGGAAAACGAGGATGTAGGAAAAAGTGGTGCAGGTTCCCTGTAGACGCCCGTAGGAGCCGAACAGGCTGGCCCGGGGTGTGAGCGATAGAGCGGTGCTGATGAGATAGATCCCCACCATGAACAGGGTCGGGAGCACCAGCGGTGTGCGCCAGGTGAAGCCCACGCCACCGTCGCCACTAGCCCGTTCCTCCACTAATTTCACCATCCAGACAGCAGCCATCGCCAGCGCGATGGTGCGCAGGATGGTGAGTTTGTCCGGATCGAAAGTGCGGCTGGAGCAGACGTTGAAGAAGAGCGGGGTGACGATCACCGCCGCCAGCCAGCCGACCTCGATGACACTGTCACAGAACGCGCTGAGTTTGGTTGAATTGATATTCACGTCATCCTCTAATGGAATTATAGCATCATCGGGGGAAGGAGCAACCCAGACTTAGAATCTGTAAACGGGGTCATTTTGTCGTTTATTAATCTGAAATGTTTTTGTAATGTAAGTGAAATGCCAAGATGTTTATTCTGGGTTACAATGATAGAGTCCACGAGTTGGGCAGTGGGTCCCTGATTGTGAAAATACCACATAGGGGCATGTTTCGCTTCTGGAGTGCACACGTTAGTCCGCTTTTCGTCGTGTAGAACGGCCCAGCGGGCAGGCTAGCGCTTACACTTCAACAACGTGATAGTAAGACAGTCAGGGATAGAGCGACCCTGAACCGAGGTAGAGATACTGGATCCTATGCCCGCAAGGACCGAGGAATACCGTGAACTATCCACGTTTGCCGTGGAGGTTGTGAGAACTGCCGGCAAGCTCTTGCTAGATCACTTTGGACGGGTCAGCGGCCTTTCCAAAGGGTCTTGTGATTTGGTGACCGGTGCTGACGTGGCGGTCGAAGAGTTTATCCTGAAAGAGATTCAGCGCCACTGCCCGGAGGATCAAATCATTGCGGAGGAAAGTACCGGGACCGGCACATCCGCGATCCAAGAGTTCTGTTGGGTGATTGACCCACTGGATGGCACGGTCAACTTTGCAATGGAAATCCCCTTCTTCAGCGTTTCGCTGGCTTTGCTACACGAGGGCATCCCGGTTCTTGGATGGGTGTACGATCCGGTTCGCCAGGAGCTCTTCCAGGCCCGGCGGGGCGCAGGATGCCAGGTGAACGGCAAAAGGCTTGTAGAACCATCCGATAACTCGTCACCGCTTCCTGTGGGGGCCAGTTCAGGCTTTCTGGGTCGAACTGCGCCGGCCGGCCCCTCATCGCCACTTGTGCTGCTGATGCGTCGGTTTGGCAAGGTGCGGATTCTTGGGTCTCAGGCTTTGCATTTGTGCTACGTGGCAGCGGGGCGGCTGCGCGGGGCCATCAGTTGGGAGTCCCGGCTGTGGGACGATGCAGCAGGGGCGCTCATTGCCCAGGAAGCGGGCGCTTGTTACACCGATTTTGGGGGAGAAGACGTTTTTCCACTGCGGGCCGGCGGCCGTGTGTTGGCGGGGGAACCGATCCACAGCATTGCGGCTCCCCCGGCCGTGCACCGGGAAATGCTAGCGCTGTTGGCTAGTAGCTAGCACTCACCTGGAGGAGGTGGGAGTTGAAGCGAGTGGTTGTTAACGAACACCTGGACGAGATGGAGGTCCACCCATCAGGCCTTTATCGGCGCCTGGTGGACGTCAGTGTGGCATCATCCAAGGAATTACTGAGCCAGCAGGGGCGCTTTATAGAGATGAAGTGTCCGGCCTGTGCCTCGCCGGAGAGGGAGCTAGCTTTTGAGAAACATGGCTACACCTACTGGAGTTGCCAGGTCTGCGCCACGCTCTACGTCTCGCCCCGGCCGTCCGGCCCGCTGCTGGATTGGTACCTGCTGGATTCGCCGGCGGCCGCCTTTCGGCGCGGCGACGAATATCACAGAGCAATGGATCGGCGCGTCAAGGAATTGGCCGGTCACCGGGCGGAGTGGGTATCTGGCCTGTGCGAACGGGTGCGAGCGGAGGGGGAACGGCCGCTGGTGGATATCGAGACTCGTTTTCCAACCTACCTGGAGGAGCTTTCGCGGCGACAGGTAGGTCCAATCGTTGCCGTGAAGCCGCTCTGTTCGCTACCGGACATCTTGACTGAGACAACGGTCAACGACTTGACAAACCTGAAGGGTGCGAACGCCAGGCTGGTCACACTGTTCGATAGCCTGGAACACCAGCCTATCCCTTTTGATCTGATAGTGGCTGCGCACGAGGTTCTAGGACCAGGAGGGACGTTGGTCGTCACTACACGCTCCGCCAGCGGGTTTGACATCCAGATTCTATGGGAGCAATGCACGACGATATTCCCGCTCGAGCACACCAACCTGTTGTCTGTCGAGGGAATGCGAGCGCTCCTTACCCGAGCCGGTTTCGAGATTCTGGAGATGAGCACACCCGGGCAACTGGATGTGCAAATGATCGAAAGGGCGCTGCAAGAGCGGCCGGATGCCAAAGTGCCACGGTTCCTGCAATACTTTTTTAAGCACCGTGACCGTTTTGCCAAACGCAGGCTGCAGCAGTTTCTCCAGCAGAACTTGCTCAGTTCACATTTGCGTGTGGTGGCCATCAAGTCAACCGTTAGACAACATCAACTGGAGAGGACAATTGGCTGATCTCAAGAGTCACTTTGCCCAGGCCCGTTCCAGGCGCGAGTTTGCAGCGCGCTACCTGGCTTATCTGTCGGATTTGCTGGCGCGTCTCGATGTAGGAGTCATCGAGCAGATAATTGGTGTGTTTGTAGAAGCCGGGGAGCAAGGGAAGGCGATTTATTTTATCGGCAACGGCGGCAGCGCGGCCACAGCATCCCACTTTGCCAATGATATCGGGATCGGCACGCGGGCACCCGGGGCAAAGCCGTTCAAAGCCATCAGCCTGGTGGATAACGTGGCGGTGATGACCGCGCTTGCCAACGACGAGGGTTATGCCAACGTATTTGTCCGCCAACTGGAGGGCAGGTTGCAACCGGGGGACGTGGTCGTGGCCCTCTCGGTCAGCGGTAATTCCGCCAACGTGGTGGAGGCGGTGCGATATGCAAAAGAGGTCGGCGCATTGACGATTGGCTGCACCGGGTTTGATGGCGGCAGGCTGCGGCCGATGGTGGACGTCAGCTTGCACGTGCCCACACCAAAGGGGGAGTATGGACCGGTCGAGGACGCGTTCCAAATCCTGGACCATCTCATCTACTCCTACCTGAAGCTAGAGCGGTGCGGCCGGCTGGAGCATTAGGTCAAATGACTGTCACAAAGCGAAAAGTCGGCATTGTGGGATTGGGCAAGGTGGGGACGAAACGGGCCCGGCACATCCAGGAGCATCCCGACCTGGAGTTGCAGGCTGTATGCGACGTAGACCCAGAACGGGCAAGTGTGTTCCCAGATCACTCCTTTTACACGGATTTCCGGCAATTGGTGCAGGACGACCTCGATATCGTATTCGTATGTACTTACAACCACGTCTCACCCGACGTGGTGGTTCAAGCTCTGAACAGCGGCAAGCACGTGTTCTGTGAGAAACCGCCCGGCCGTTGTGTGGGGGACGTGGAGCGGATCATGGCTGCGGAACGCGCCAACCCGGGCCTGAAATTAAAGTTTGGCTTCAATCACCGCTATCATTACGCCATCATGGAAGCCAAAACGATGGTAGAGAGCGGGCGGTTTGGCGAGATTCTGTGGATGCGTGGGGTGTACGGCAAGTGTGGAGGCATTCAGTTTGAGAACGCCTGGCGCAATGACCTGAACATTGCCGGGGGCGGCATTTTGCTGGATCAGGGCATTCACATGCTCGATTTGCTTCGCTACTTTTGTGGCGACTTTACCGAGGTGCAGAGCATGATCACCACTTCCTTCTGGGACATTCCGGTAGAGGACAATGCCTTTGCCATCCTGCGCAACGAGCGCAACCAGGTAGCGATGTTACATTCTTCTGCCACCCAGTGGAAACATCGCTTTGTACTGGAGATCTGCCTTCAGGGTGGCTATATCAACGTCAACGGCCTGCTCACTTCCACGCGCAGCTACGGCGATGAGAGCCTCACTTTTGCCCGGCGTCAATTCGAAGACGAGTCCTTTGCCTTCGGCCGGCCGCGAGAGGAGACCATCTTCTTTGACCGGGATGATTCCTGGGCGCTAGAGATCGCCGAGTTTGCCAGGGTGATTCGGGAGGGAAAGCCAGTTGATTCCGGCAACTCGGAAGACGCCCTGAGGGTCATGCAACTGATCGAGCAAATCTACCACCAGGGGCAACGAGGGAATCAGCGAATTAGCGAATCGGCGAGTCAGCGAGTCGGCGAATCAGCGTTATCTGCGCATGAGGCAGAGCCAAGCGGCCGAAATGATGGTCAAGGGCAGGAGTTGTTCAGGTATGCTGGCGAGAAACTTTGAGGTATATACCGCCGAATCCAAAGTGAGGGATTTGAAGAGCGTCTTCAAGGCGATGCTCTCCGGCCTGGTCCGCGGCCGTTACCTGGCCTATCGCCTGTTTATCAAGGACGTCAAGGCCGATTACTCACGGTCAGTGTTGGGGATATTGTGGGATTTTTTGGACCCCATAGTTTTTGCCGCTATCTTTATCCTGCTCCAGCGAGGCAGAGTCATCAATTCCGGCGAGATTCACATCCCTTACGTCGTTTTTGTGGTCTATGGTATGTTGCTGTGGCAAACCTTTTCCGAGGCGCTCACCTTGCCCTTGGGGGTTATGCAGCGCTCAAAAACGCTGCTGACCCAGGTTAAGATTCCCCCGGAAGCCTTGCTGCTGGCGGTCTTTTTTAAGGTGCTATTCAACTCTACCTTCAGAATTGCGGTCATGTTCGCCCTGGCCCTTTTTATGGATGCCCTATCCTGGGTTGGCTTTATCAAGTCTTTGCTGTTGTATCCCACGATAATTCTGGCGGGGATGGCCTTTGGGGTCTTGCTGGCGCCCTTTAATACTATTTACAATGACATTGGCAAGGTTGTCCGCATCTCACTGCGGCCGTTGCTGTATTGCAGCCCGGTGCTGTATGCCGTCCCCCCGGCCAGGCTGCTGGTGTATCTCAACGCGGTTAATCCGGCTGGGATTATCTTATCCAACTTGCGCTCGCTCGCTACCCAGAATCTTTTTCAGAACGTGCCGGCCTTTGTCATCACGTCCGCGCTGCTTTTGATCATTTTTGGAGGCGGCTGGTTCATCTTTCACCTGTCAATTCCTGTTCTATCTGACAAGATCTAGAAAAGTATCAACATGAAACCGGTAGTCGTCGTGGAGAATGTTGCCAAGAAATTCTCCCGTAATGCGAATGTCCACTTGAGTTACGGTATCTGGGATCTCGTGGGCGAAATACTGGGCCGCAGCAAAAACACCCGTCTGCGGCAGGATGAATTTCTCGCGGTGAAGGACCTTTCTTTCACCCTCTATCCCGGCGACTCTTTTGCCCTGATCGGCCGCAACGGCTGCGGCAAAACCACCACCCTGAAAATGCTGAATGGCACGCTCAAGCCGGATGCAGGCAAGATCATTACCGACGGGCGGGTGCAGGCCCTCATTGCCCTGGGGGCCGGCTTTGACCCCAAATTGTCGGGCCGGGAGAACATCTACAATGCGGCCGCCGTCCTGGGGTTGAACAACAGAGAAACGCGGGCCATCATTGACGAGGTGATTGATTTTGCCGAGTTGGATGACTTTATAGACAGCCCGGTGCAGACCTATAGTTCCGGCATGAAAGCCCGCCTGGGCTTCTCGGTTGCTGTTTGTCTGAAGCCCGAGATTCTGCTCATTGATGAAATCCTGTCTGTGGGCGATTATGCTTTTCAGAACAAGTGCTTCGCCAGGATGCAGCAATTGAAAAAAGAGGGCGTGACCATTATCCTGGTTTCCCATGCCCACACGCGGGTGGTCCAAATGTGTGAGCAAGCCGCGTGGCTACATCATGGTAAAACCGTCAAAACAGGGCCATCTAAGGAGATAGTTGAGGCCTACCTGACCTTTCTGGACGAGCAGGAAGTCAAAAAAATGCAAAAAGCAAATAGTCCGCTGGAGGAGAAAAAAAGGCCGGCCAGTCAAGAAAAGAGGCCCACCTCCACGATCTACGGTGCTTTTATTTATGACAGCCTTGACCACATTGACGCCCTGGAAGTGTCCTTGCTGGTGCAAGGTCGCAAAGTGGATGCTTTCAAGATACACGACGAGCTGGTCGTTGAATATAGCTTTAATTTGAAGCAAGCCGTTAAGAACTTGAATGTAAACCTAGTCTTTTATCGAAAAGATGATGGCCTTCACTACGGCAAGATTTCAACCTTAAATGGTGATGTGATCAAGCACATTCACACTGGGCGGGTCAGTTGCCGGGTCACGATCCCAGATTTTAACCTGAACCCAGGTAGCTACGTGCTACTCATGGCAATTTTCGAGGGTCATAGCTTCTTGTATCGCAATGTTGTCAAAGAATTTGTGGTTAAGGGCAATGGAAACCTGACGTGGGGATTAATGGGCTTTAAATGTCGTTATGAAGTTATGTGAACAATCCAGGGGGCAATAAGGCGGTGCAACACTTGAAAAGAATGTTGAAAAACATCTTGGTCAGAGGAATTTTATCCTACGAAGTTCTGTTCCAGGCGCTGCAAGTGCTCCTGCTTGATGATCGTGTCTACGGCAAGGTCCTGTCGGATGACCTCCTCGGAAAAAGGGGTGTGCTTGATAACCGAGCCTGGCAGAAGATCCTGGCAGATGACTGCTTGCTCGATAAAATCTTGGCCGACGACCGCTTATTAGACAGAATTCTGGCCGATGATCGCTCAATCAGGAGAATCCTGTTAGATCATCGGTTGAGATCAAAGCTCAGGTTTGTTAATGCCAGAAAAGAGATAGCCGGACTGGGTTACGCTCTGCCCACTTTTCTGGTCTCTTTTCCCCGTTCGGGTAGCAATTTTCTGCAAACAGTATTACAGGGAGCAAGCGGCCTTCGTTGTCAGTCAATCTATGCACCTTTACTCAATGATTCTGAGCCGGTCTTGTCGCTCAAGTCCCATGCCGTTTCGCTTGAATACCTTTTCGATGAGATCCATCGTTTCATCTCCAAGGAACCTCGGCCTTCAAAAATAGTGCTGCTGTATAGAGATCCCCGAGATGTCATGATCTCATTTTACGAATATACTCAAGCGCAAAAGAATACTCAAATTAGTCAAAGTGAGTTTCTCAACAACTATGACTACTTCTTGGCCGCCCCTATTGATCGAGAGTGCCGCAGGAAGGTCGAATATGCGCCTATTAGCGTAGGCCAGGCCTATAAAAAACACGTAAGAAGGTGGTTTGTAGAGCCATTACCTGATCACTTGGATTGCCTTGTTGTTAAGTACGAAGATCTCGTGCAGGAACCACAGCAAGAGTTTCAGCGGATCTTTGATTTCCTTGGATTGAAATGCTCTCTTGTTGAGCAAATCGTTGATGTTCAAGTATCTCAGTATTCATCTGAACCGCGACAACGTGGCCAAGCATACGGTTGGAAAGATAACTTCCCTCGCTACAAAGCACTACTAGAAGAGGTCAATCTTGCATTGCGGGATGAAATCATAGTGCTTGGCTACCAGCCTTGATCACAAGTTATACCAATTGCCCAATGAAAGGTCATATATTCATCCGGGCACATCAGGCGAGTGGGCCGATTTGACCCTCATAATGTGGGGGCAACAGGCGCGTTGCCCCATACACATGAGGCAAATAGCAACCAAGTTCCCGTTGTGCCACACGCGAGTTTGTGGCGCTTGAGTCGGCAATTGGTATTACACAAAACAATGAAGAGCGTATTGAAAGCTAGCTTAATAAGAGGAGTTCTATCCCACGAACCCTTATTCAGGGCGTTGCGCGCGCTCCTGTTCGATGATCGTGTCTACGACAAGATCTTGTCGGATGACGCCTTGTCAACAAGGATTTTCTCCTACGATCATGCCTGTGACAGAATCCTGTCAGATATGCGCATCCTGGAAAAGATCCTGGCCGATGAGCGTATCGCCAACCGAGGTCCGCTCTATAAGCGCCTGCTCGCTACCATCGAGTTCCACCAGGCCTGGCAAGCAGTTCGTCCCTTTGTGCAAGCCGACAGCGTTGACATGACACTGAGATACCAGGCAGCCCAGGCTAAATCCCGACGGGGCAACCGGGATGTAAGAAACCTTATCCTAGATGTCATCTGCGAAGATGGTAAAGTCCTGCTTGCCAACGGGGTCATGAAATTCCCTGATCGCCACTCTCTGTGGACGTTGATCCATGAGATCTTGATCAACGAAGATTACTACTTTGAAACCAACACCGATGCGCCGCGCATTCTAGACTGTGGCACTCATTTTGGCCTGGCCATATATTACTTCAAAAGCCTCTACCCTCAGGCCAGGATCACCGGCTTTGAACCGGTGCCGGCATTGCGCGAGTTGGCTTTGGAGAATGCCAGAAGAAACGGTTATCGCGATGTGGAGATATTACCTTACGCATTATCTGATGTGGACAAGGTGACGACCTTCATTGTGTCAAACACCGACTCGATGGCCGGTTCACTCACGAAAAGGCGGCGTGTGGCCGGTGATGAGGTTAGCGAGATTGAGGTCGAATGCCGTCGGCTCAGCGAATTTCTACAGGAACCTGTTCATTTCCTCAAACTGGATATTGAAGGTTCCGAGGACGTTGTTTTGGCTGAGGCGGAGGCATTTTTGGGCAATGTTCAGCATCTCTTTTGCGAGTATCATCATGGGATGGGATTGGACTCTGACCGCCTGGGCAAGATTTTGCTCCTACTGAACAGGGCTGGATTTGAGGTTCAAGTTGGCAAGTCCTTTTGCCATCAGCGCAGCTCAATGCATCGGCCTGCCACTTTTGTTGATCAACCTTATTCGGCTGTGCTATGGGCCAAAAATAGAACTTGGAAGTATTAGTAACCAGCCTGTACTCTGATGATGGGGAGAACGACAGTTGATTACCCTGGTCTTGGGCACTCGTCCTGAAATCATAAAGCTATCGCCGATTATCCGAGCACTTGTAGAGGAAGCCGTGTCACTCTACATCATCCACACCGGTCAGCACTACAACCGCAATCTGGATCGTATCTTTTTCGAATCCTTAGAATTGCCGGAACCCAAATACCATCTGTCCGTTGGGTCAGGGACACACGGCGAACAGACAGCCAAAATGATTCGGGGGGTTGAAAGGGTCTTGTCGGCCGATAAGCCCGACGTCATGCTGGTACAGGGCGACACTAACAGCGCACTGGCGGCTGCGATCGTATGTGCCAAGCTCAATGATGTTAGGCTCGGGCATGTAGAGGCCGGCCTCAGAAGCTATGACCGCACTATGCCTGAGGAAGTCAACAGGGTCCTAACAGACCACATATCAGATCTCCTGTTCGCTCCGACACCTAACGCCAAACGTATCCTCCTCGGGGAAGGTATAGCCGAGGAAAAAATCAGGGTGACCGGGAATACCATCGTGGATGCGGTTCAACAGAATCTCTCGCTCGCTCGTGCGAGATCAACCATTATTTCGGATCTGTCTCTTGAACCAAGGTCATTTATAGTGCTCACGCTGCACCGCCAGGAGAACGTGGTCACTGAAGCGCGGTTGCGAGGGCTTGTTGGGGCGATCAATGTTCTGGCTGAAGAGTTGGGAATGCCGATTGTCTATCCGATTCATCCTCGGACTCGCAAGGCACTTGAACAGCATGGGGTTGCCTTCACCCACCGAGTCGCTGTAATTGATCCGGTAGGATACTTCGACTTTCTGGTGTTGGAGGATGAGGCGCGCCTCGTCCTGACCGACTCAGGGGGCGTGCAGGAAGAAGCGTGTATTCTCGGTACACCGTGCGTGACACTTCGAGAAAACACGGAGCGGCCGGAGACGATTGATGTGGGCGCAAACTATCTGGGAGGAATTCATTACGACAGCATCCGACGGAGCGTGGACACCATGCTAGCGCGGGATGAAAGATGGCCCAACCCGTTCGGTGATGGGAAGGCTGGCGAGCGTATTGCCAGGTTGGTCGCCGCTACCACAGACCGCGGGACAAAAGGCGCCCATGATCGCAGTCTAGCTGAATGGTG
>Ga0190284_1001202_pt1 | contig 11881 bp, 8 predicted proteins | sample 48691812_MG_FD_161668 | JGI IMG/M metagenome (GOLD analysis project Ga0190284, IMG submission 161668) | Hydrothermal vent microbial mat bacterial communities from Southern Trench, Guaymas Basin, Mexico - 4869-18-1-2_MG | ecosystem: Environmental > Aquatic > Marine > Hydrothermal vents > Microbial...
GCGAAGGCGTATTGTAATACTCCGAGCTGAAATCAACGCCGCAATCGGCCAAAATTGGCTTTGCTGCTTTGTTAAAAGATTTCCGAATTCAAACCCACGCTGTGCGGGACAGGAATTTCGGTTACATTTTAAACAGTCCTGGAAGTCCTGTTTTACTTCGATTTTGCATATTTTTGCCAAGAATTCTTCAAAAAGAATAGAACCACCCCGGCGCTTTGTGACACTCCTCTTTTGTAAGGAGAAGATTTTTTCTTGTCGACCCCTTTTCACGTTGCGTTTAATTACGTGTTTATTAAATCCCTATTGGCTAAAAGCCATAGGCTGGTATAAATTGGGCATTTGGCACAAGGTTGTTAAGAAAAATCTTTAATTTCCACCAATTTGTAGAAAAAATTGCTAAAAAAAGAATTCGCGCCGTATGTACGACATATTTTTATTTCTCTTCCGGTTAACTCTTTTGCCTGCGGATCCCATTCGCGAAAACCAAAACGATTGAACTGAGCAGCGGCTCAAAAAACAGGTGGTTAAGCCGTCTGCTCCAGTGATTTTGTTATATATTTTTATTTTTTTGACAGGATTTACATGATCTACAGGATTTAATTTAATTAATTTTTTTCTTTTATCCTGTAAATCATGTTTATCCTGTCGCTCTCTTTTTTTCCTTTTCTAACGCCCTTTTGGAATATAATAACATCTCCTTCTTTGAAATTCCAGTCTGCAAGGCGCAGTTCATAAGTTTTTTTTATTATTTGATATATTGATATTATTATGATATTATTTTACAGGTTATGAACGACTTAAACAGGTGTTAGGCAGGTATGAATTGTGCTTTTAGCACAGAAGAACACTTTTCATTTTAATGAATGAAGAAGAAAAAAATATTGTTTCGCCGCTCGCGGTTGTTATTGTTCTTAATTGGAACGGTGAAGAAGTAATTCGCTGCTGCCTTGAAAGTTTGCGTGAACAGACTTTTAAAGGTTTTAAAGTTATTGTGGTTGACAACGCTTCAACTGACAGGTCTCCGGAAATAGTCAGCCGCGAGTTTCCTGAATTCGAACTATTGAGATTTGAAAAGAACTACGGTTTTGCCGAAGGAAACAATTTGGGAATATCCCATGTCTGGGATAAATATCCGGGAACAAAATATGTAGCGTTACTCAACAACGACACTTCCGCGCGTCCTGAATGGCTCGAAAAACTTGTTGACGCAATGGAGAAAAATGAAAATTGCGGTGCGGCGGCTTCAAAACTTCTTTGCTGGGACGGAGAAATGAAGCCGCAATTTGTAGATTCCGCCGGTGACATTTTTTTCAAACACGGATTGGCTGGAAAAAGGGGATTCGGAGAGCTTAGCGAGAATTATACAGTTACCGAGCCAATATTCGGCGCGTGCGCCGGCGCGGCGATTTATCGCTCGGATATGCTTCGCGAAATAGGGTTGCTGGACGAAGATTTTTTCTGCTATAACGAAGACGTTGATTTATGTTTCAGAATAAGACTTTCCGGCAGGAACATAATTTTTGTTCATGACGCGGAAGTCTGGCACAGGGTATCTTATTCCGCCAAACCGTTTTCCGACAGGGTGATTTACTGGGCAAAGCGGAACAGTTTCTGGGTTTTGGTCAAGAATTTGCCCGCGAAACTCTTTTTTAGATACTTTTTTTCAATAATATGCTATAATATGTTAAGCGATGTTCGCTGGCTGCTTGGAGGAAGATTTAAGCCCGTTTTGAAAGGCAGATGGGACGCAATTATCGGACTTCGCAAAATGCTTGCTAAAAGGAAAGAAATCCAGTCCTCCCGAAAAATCTCCACTGAAGAATTAGACTCATGGATAATTCGCCAAACTCCGTGGTTTGTCAGCCTGAGAAGGAACGTAAAAAAGGTAATCGGTAATTAGATGTTACTCGAAAAGGCAGTAAAGCAGGGCGTCCCGGACTGCTTATTCCACGAATGCTGATTACGCTGTATAATTGCGAATAAGTATATCACCGGATAAACAGTCCGGGACGTCCTGTTTTACTTCGATTTCGCAAGTTTTTGGGAAAAAAAGTTTGGCAATATTTTCATTAAACAAATTTTGCCAGTGTTTATCGACATTTTGTGTCGATTGACCCTTTTCGAGTAACGCCTATTTAGTAATTAGCAGCCCTTTAAAAACTGCTCTTTTGTAGTATTCAAGGGACATTGGCTTATGAAAAGTGTGAAAAATTTTGCAAGGTTATTGAAGAATAACGTTAAAACCTTTATACTTCTTCGCCTTATCGCTTTGTAATCAACTCAAATTTGACTATTCCCGATGTAGAAATCGGGGCAGGCTAAGGGACGACTAATTAAAACGGCAAATTTGTTTTTCGGTATTTCAGAAAGCTCAATGAACGAAAAAACAAATTTAATAAACTTACGAAACAATTATGGATTCAGAATTTTTAAAAAAGATACCAAAGACCGACTTGCATGTCCATCTTGACGGTTCAATTAGAATGCAAACTTTGATTGACCTTGCAAAAGAGCAAAAGATCAGGCTGCCGTCGGAAACAGAGTCGGGGCTGGACGAAATAGTTTTTAAGGACAGGTACAAAGACCTTAACGAATATTTACAGGGATTTCAGTACACAGTCAGTGTTATGCAAAAACCTGAAGCGCTTGAAAGAATTGGCTATGAGTTTGCCTGGGACAATTTTGACGAAGGAGTGCGCTATTTTGAGGTGAGATACGCGCCGCAGCTTCATGTGAACAAAAACCAGTCTGTAGAAGAAGTTTTTGCCGCGGTGAACAGGGGGCTTAAGCGTGCTAAAGTCGAGTTTAACGCCCGTGAAGAAGTGGCAAACGGCTCGGAACCCCCAGTTAATTACGGGATAATAGCTTGCGCGATGCGCGCGTTTTTTCCTGGAATGTCTGAATATTACGACGATTTTCTCCATCTTCACAGGTTTACCAAGCCCAAGAAATTGTTTAGCCTGGCTTCGCTTGAACTTGTTAATTCAATGATAAAAGTCAGGAACGAGTTAGGTATTCCTATAGTGGGGTTGGACATAGCCGGACCTGAGGAAGGTTTTCCGCCGGAAGACCATCGTGAAGCTTTTGACATAGCTCACAGTAACTTTTTCATGAAGACCGTTCACGCGGGGGAAGCTTACGGCCCGGAAAGCATTTTTCAGGCGATAACGCTGCTTCACGCCGACAGGATTGGCCATGGTTATTATCTTTTTTCTCATGACAAAATAAATGACCCCAATATAGAAAGCCGGGAAGCTTACGTGAAATACCTCGCGCAGTATATCGCGAATAAAAGAATAACTATCGAAGTTTGCCTGACAAGCAACATGCAGACGAACCCTGAAATAGGGGATTTGGGCAGGCACGAATTTCTTAAAATGAAAAACGAAAAGCTGTCCACTACTTTCTGCACCGATAACAGGACAGTTTCTAAAACTACAGTTTGCAAAGAAATAGAGCTTGCGTATAATAATTTCGAGCTTACAGATAAAGAAATTGAGAATATAATTATTTACGGTTTTAAGAGAAGCTTTTATCCGGGGTCTTATACGGAAAAAAGAAAGTACGTTAGGAAAATAATAAATTATTACGATAAGTTGAAGTCTGAAATTGGAAATTAGTCCCCCTTGTCGAAGACCCACCTTTGGCGGGAAGGGGGGAGATTGAGTGGGATGTTGAAACTAGAAATTGATGAAATGTAGGCGCAGATTGCTTTCTGCGAAATAGCGCGGCTGGTACCGAGGCGCTTGCGCGCTCGGGACGTCTAAAAAAGGGGAAATAAATCGATGTCGCTAAAGCGGGACAGGCTGTCGAACGTTTGTCCTTTTTGTCCTTAAAGTCTTTTAACTACTATGGAAAAAATAAAAAAATCAACGAAAAGAGAAAATATTCTGGCGGAATTTCCTTCAGGTGAAATTATTGAAGCGCCGCTTGGGACAACTGCCGAAGAGCTCGCGCGTTTTTATACAGGCGAAAATTTTAAAGCTTTGGCTGTACTGACCGAAGGCACACTTAAAGAACTTACTTATGTGCCCGACCGTGACTTGAAAATGGAGATTCTGGACATTACTTCTTCAGAAGGGATAAGGATTTACAGGCGGTCGCTGGCTTTTATGTTTGTCACGGCAGTCGAGGAACTTTTTCCCGAAGCGGAAGTTTTTATAGATTACACTGTACCTTTCGGAGGGTATTTTTGCAAACTTTCCGCCAGAGATAATTTCACTCGCGAAGAGCTGAAGAAAATTGAAGACCATATGCGGCAAATAGTTGAAGACGACAATCCAATTCACAGGGTGCCTGTTCCGATCGAAAAGGCAAAAGAAATTTTCAAAAGCCGCAATGAATTGGACAAGCTGTGTTTAGTTGACAAGCGTGGAAAAGATACTTTTATGATGTATCAGCTTCGCAACCGCAAAGACGCTTTTTACGGTTATATGCTTCCTTCAACAGGATACTTGTCATGTTTTGCTCTTGTGCCGTGGGAAGATGGGTTTGTTTTGCAGTACCCGCGCCGCAGCCAAAGCTCATGCCTGCTTGAAACTTACGAATCTCCCATGCTCACTTCTGTTTTTCAGGAGTATGGGAACTGGCTGAAAGTACTCGGCGTGGAAAATGTTAGCTGTATTAATAAGCTTATAGAAGAAAACAACATTAAAGAAACTATACTTGTAAGTGAAGCGCTCCAGGAGCAGAGAATTGCCAGGATTTCAGGAGAAATATTCGAGAAACGAGACAATGTGAAGCTTGTTCTTATTGCCGGGCCTTCTTCTTCCGGGAAAACGACTTTTTCCAAACGCCTTGCTGTTCAGCTTTTGGCGCATGGCGTAAAACCTTTTACGCTGGAAATGGACAGGTATTTTGTGGAAAGAGATAAAACTCCGCTTGACGAAAACGGAGAATTTAATTTTGAAACCATTGATGCCCTTGACCTGGAACTGCTGAACGATAACCTGAATGCTTTAATGAACGGCGAAAAGGTTACGTTGCCCAAGTTTGATTTTATTACCGGAACGCGGAAAAAAGGACATAAGGCCCATCTCGATGAGAACCACATTATTATTGCCGAAGGGATTCACGGACTTAATCCAAAACTTGTTTCACATGTCAGGGAAGAATCAATTTTCAGAATTTATATTTCCGCTTTGACACAACTTAATATAGACAGGCATAACAGGGTTTCGACAACAGATTCAAGGCTTATAAGGAGAATTGTAAGAGACGCATCTCAAAGAGGAGCGAGCGCTGACCATACTTTGAGCATGTGGGAGAAAGTCCGCGCGGGAGAAAAAACTTACATTTTTCCTTTTCAGGAAAATGCGGATGTAATGTTTAATTCAGCCCTTGCTTATGAAATGGCCGTGCTAAAGCCGCTTGCGGCTCCGCTGCTCCATCGGGTAAAACATGTTAGCCCTAATAGCGCTACCGCCAAAAGGCTTCTTGCTCTGCTTAACCTGATAGAAAGCATACCTTCGGACATGGTTCCGGAAAATTCTATTATTAGGGAATTTATAGGAGGGTCAATTCTTAGAGATTATCTCCCAGGGAAGATAATGGGTTCGTGAGGGAGAAAATTAAGTTTTTTTCACGAAGCTCATTCTACGCGGCGAACTTTCAGCAGAGCTCTCATAGAAATCTGAATTTAGGGCAACTTTGTTCCTTGCCGCACTTTGTGTGAAGAATAAATAGTCGACCTTAAAAACTGCTTTTTTTGTAGTATTCATGGGACATTGGCTTATGAAAAGCGTGAAAAATATTGCAAGGTTTTATCGTTATTCTTCAAATTCCATGAAAATCCGGGTGAACCGTGGGCAAAAAATGGAAATGGAAAATCAAAAATCAAAAATGAAACAACATCCCCCAACCCCCCTTCCCGCCAAAGGCGGGTCTTCAACATGGGGGACTAAATTCAAAAGGGTTATTATCATTGTACTTGATTCTGTTGGAATAGGGAATGCTCCTGACGCCGCGGAATTCGGGGATGAAGGCGCAAACACTCTTGTAAATATGAGCAAATCCGTTGCAGGCGGTTTGAAAATTCCTAATCTTCAACGGCTTGGACTCGGAAACATTTTGCCGGACGAAATTATCGGCTGCCCCTCAATAAAAAATCCTATCGGTTCTTACGGACGGCTGATAGAAAAAAGCATGGGAAAAGATACTACTATCGGGCATTGGGAAATGATAGGAATTATCACCGAAAAACCTTTTCCTGTTTTTCCCGAGGGCTTTCCCCCCGATTTAATGGAAAAGTGGAAAGCCGATGCAGGGGTTGAGGGCTGGCTGTGGAACAAACCCGCAAGCGGCACGGAAATTATAAAAAAATTTGGCGAAGAACATATAAAAACCGGATTGCCGATAGTTTATACTTCTGCCGACAGCGTCTTTCAGATAGCAGCGCACGAAAAATATTTCGGGCTGGAAAAACTTTGCCGAATCTGTGAAAAAACAAGAAAATTAGTTGATCCTATCAGATTGGCAAGGGTGATAGCCCGCCCGTTTGTGGGGGAAACCGCAACAGATTTTACCCGCACGTCCAACCGCCATGATTACAGCTTAAAGCCTTCCGAGCCGAACATACTTACACAAATCAGGGATAGCGGTTTTCCAGTTTCCGCCATAGGAAAAATCAACGATATTTTTGCCGGTAGCGGCATCACGGAAACTCAAAGGACAAATTCCAATATGGAAGGAATGGAACTTCTTGGAAAAAAGTTGGAAACTCTGGAAAAAGGATTGATTTTTGTGAATCTGGTTGAGTTTGATATGCTTTACGGGCACAGGCGAAACCCGGAGGGGTACGCGAACTGCCTGACGGAATTTGATATACAGCTTTCAGCGCTTTTGAAAAAAATGACCGGTGAAGATTTATTGATAATAACTGCTGACCACGGGCTCGACCCGACATACAAGGGCACCGACCACACGCGCGAGATGGTTCCTGTTTTAAAATATTCATCATCCGCGCCTTCGAACAATCTTGGAATTATTGAAGGATTTGATTACGTAGGCAAGACGGCTTTAAAGGCATTGAATGTACAGAGGTACCACGCACAGTTTTTAAACTTAGCGTCGGAAGGCAAGCCATTTCAATCAGCATTTATTGGTGTTTGAAAAAAAATGAGGGGCGTTATTCTATTAAAAAACTGTGCATGTTATAAATTCATTGCCGCAAAGCGGTTTAAGAAAATAGCCCCGCGTTTTAACGTGGGGCTATTTTATTTTGTCCTATAGGACAATCTGGAGTTTGGACATTTTATTTATTAATTTTTAGTTTTTTCCTTGCGACAATCGCTTGATTTTCAAGCTGCCGCACTATTTATAAATTTATTTGTACTTGTTTCTATTCCAACTCTGCAGGTTGTGTCAGAATCACTAACTACCTCCATTATTAACTGAGTTATTAAGTCTAAACATGATGGGCGTTCTTCATTTTTTCTCCAGCGCGGATGTTGTGTATAATCTTTTGTTCGTTTAGCTCCATAAGCTTTTAAACTTGCAAGGAGCAACATGCTATACGCAGCAACCATAAATGCCGGTTGATTTTCGACTGATTTATCAGACCAAACTTGTGCCTGACCTATTCCAAGTGTTTCTTTTTCATCACGAAAATTTACTTCTATTTGCCAACGATCAAAATATATTTGTATCAATGTTTCGACTGGTGCTTCGATATTATCACAAAGTAAATATGAAGGTTGACGATAATAAAGTCTACCATTTTGGCTAATGCGATATGAAATTGGTTTCAATACGATTAAACGCAAAAGTTTCTGTGTCCAAGAATAAAATTCGTATGAAAAGCCGGTGACATTGGATCGCGCTGATAAGAAACTCCAGGTATTTTTCGACCCGTTTTTTTTATTTTTGTTTCATCCCAAGCAACTGCCACATAATTTTAAGAAGTTTAAAAGTAACATATTAAACCTCCAACAATCCGAAAGTATTACGGTCGGTACGGCAAAAACGATCATGTCTTTTTATTTTTTTCGTCAAAGCCGAAGCCAAAGACTCTCTGTCTAATTTTTTTTTAAACTCCTCTTCTACACGCAAAATAATTTCCGAAATGTGTAACGGTTGTCCTTCTTTTTTTAGTATGTTATATACCATTTCTGGCTGCGACATACTCGCTTTTGGTTTAATTTCTTCAGCTTTAGCATTTGATTTCAATTTCCTGATAGCTCTTAATTGAGATTCCAAAGTAGCTTCAATAGCGTCAAACACAGCCAAGCGTACATTTTCATTAATATTGTTCATAACATTTTCTCCATAGTGGTTACGAACATTATACCAATTACAAACCAGTATGTCAAGTCTTTTGTTATTTCCTACCTACATGTTGTCAAAGAACGATTACACAACAATTACGAAAAATATTTTAAATAAAAAATGTCCAAACTCCAGTAAATTTGGTTCCGATAGCGGAGCGTATCGGAATCAAATTTCCTCCGAGTGCCTGTAAGTTATTAGTAATCGGCACGACGCGCGGCGATACTCTCGTTTTCTTTCTCAAACCGGCAGCGTAGAAAATGAATTGCAATACGACGCTTTCGGAAATCTACTGACTACCGACTACGAACTGTCGACTTTCCTCTTTTCAACAAATGAGCGGACGGAATATATGTTGTCCGAGAAGATAAGCCACGAACCTGCCTGGACAGAAAGTATAGCCGTAGGTGGTCAACGATTTATTGCCGGAGAGTACGTGAAGTAGTGAAATCCCGGAAACGAAAAGTACATAATGATATAAAAAATAACATAATGGTATTAATTTAGCTTAGAACTGTTGTTTTGATAGTAAAAATAGCATTCTAATAGTATATTTTTAAAGAAAAGGTAAGTTAAGTCTTTTGTTTAAAGATACTTATTTCAATATAATCGGGTACGACCCCATGCAAAACCCCATGCAAAATCAATCTATGCAAATTTCAATTATTTGTTATAGGATAATTAAGTTCGAGTTTAAGTAATACAAGTTATTTATCAGCATATCAGCATTTTTTTATTTAGCGTCTTATAGTACCATATTTCATTCATAAACGGAATGTTAATAATCAACCAATTTCGGGCGTTTCATGCGATAATTCAGCAAAACCATGTCAAAAAAAAACTTTACTTACATAAAAGGCACTTTTATTATTCGTGAGTATCCTCTCAACAGGCGAGGTTTTCGTTCTTCGTGGTTTTCTTTATAAATAAATTCTGTATGAATAAAATCTCCTTTATTGAAGGATTTTATATCACATTCTTTTCCATTTTTACGCAATAAAGAATCTTCATTTATTAATAATTCTATTTCTTTATCATCGCTTGCAAAATGAGTGAGGTATATTTTAGTTTCATAAGGTAAATCGTAAGCATCTTTATTTTCATTGATGAGATTTTCACCTAAAGTATTATTTTGTATAATTTTTATTTTTAACTTATGTGTTTCACAATCATAAGATATAAAATTTCCATAACAATGAATTATTGCAGTTTTTTCATTCGATTCATCTTTTGGTTCTGCTTTTCGCGATATGTTCAAACCTGAACAATACCATTCCCTATTTTTTTCTTTTTCAACCCAACCATTTATAATATCGCCAATTTGTAATTTTTCTAAAGTGATTGGTTTGTTTCTATAAAGCAGTTTCCCGGTTTTAAATTTGACTTTAATATCAATCAACGGATTGCATTCATCATAATCATCCGGCTTTTTTAAAATGACACTAAATCTCGCAGCAGGACGTCCTTTTAAAATTATTTCTTCTTTATCTAAATCAATGGAAATTACTTTAGAAGGAAGTAAATATGCTTTAAAAGAATTCTCTTTAATTTCATCTTCTTCTGCGATATCCGCAACAAAATGTTTTATATTATTTTTATTTTTTCCTGTTGATAAAGCAGATATTATTTCCTGTTCAACTTCATCCGCCCAAAAAACATTGTCGGTTAACCAAGGAGCAGATGGTCGATTATTAAACCAATATCCCCAACCCTTATTTGATTTCCAAATCAACTTATTATCTTTATCCAATATCAACACCTGAGCTTCACCGCCCGGGCATTGAAAAAGGTTTGCACAAATATCGGAAGGGAAATCCAGTTCGCAATCCAAAGAAAACCATGGTTGTGTTAAATATAAAGCTTTGGTTGTTCTCGCTCTTTCTTCCAATGTTTCAAAGGGACAGTACAGCTCTTTTTCCGGCTGATTGGCGTAAGGGTTATCAATTTGAATCATAAAATCCCAAAGGCGAACATTTATAAATTTAAAATTCATTTTATCGCCGTAAGCTCTTTTTAGAAATTCAATATCAGGAGCACATCGTGATAAAAAGCAATCTGCGGAAGACGCAATGATCAGGCAAGTAGGTTTGTCATTAGAAATCTTTTTTGAACAATTTTTTTTATGATTTTGGAAAGCATCTAAGAGAGGTATAAAATCTTTGTGAGCTTCTTTAGAAAGTAATTTTAATGATGGTTCAGGTTGTTTATCCGTATAAGAAGAAGATTTTAAAACATCTGATAATTCAGGCAGTTCAGGATATTTTATTTCATTGCCGACAAATCTAAAAGGGTTATCATTTTGCGAATCTTTATTTAGTTCATATTCCCAAACAGGGACGCCTAAGATATGAGTTTCAGCAAGAATACGATATAGATTTAAGATCTCACAATCATCATCAGATATTTTTTCTCCGGCATAACCTTTTTGCAATATTTTTTTGCCTTCAGACCACAAATCATCAACAAAATCTATCATTTTTTGTTCATCTGCTGATTTTGCCAAAAAGCCTTGAGTCTGTAACTTTTTTAACCTATCACCACGCCAAACAATACACGCCTGCGCGAGAATCAAATTTTCTTCAGATAGATTTTCATCACCATTCAGAATTTGAATTATATATTCCTCGCCCTCATCAACTAACCATTGCCGGAATTTTATTAATGCGTCATTATTTTCATTAGTTGGAATAGCGTATTCATCACGAATAGCGGTAATAAACCCGAGTTTTAATTTATCGTATTTTTTCAATTTTAATCTTTCCAAATTCTGATTATGTATTGAAACTGTTCAAAGTATCCTGCTTCATCAAGATTATAGTCCAAATTTTCAGATTCTATTTTTAATTCTTTATGCCCTTTTTCAGGATTTTCCAAAAGATTTATAATTGTGTCAGCTAAGTTTTTCGGCAAAAGATAGTTGGCTCTTTTGTCTTTCGGTCTGCCAAGAGCATCAGACATAGGAGTATCAATAGCTCCCGGGCAAAGAGCATGAATAAAGAAATTGCCTTTGGGTTTACCTTCATTTTCTCTGATTCTATTTTCTTGTTCAAACTCAAATTTTGTATGTAAAGTAAATTTCACTTGAGCGGTTTTAGCTGTTCCGTAAATAATTTCATTTGCTCCGGGCCAACCGGCAGCAGCGGAAGAAATATTAACAACATGTCCGTTATTTTGTTCTTTCATAACAGCATAAGCGGCTTTTGTCAAAAGATAAGTTCCCTTAACATTTGAGCCCATAATCAGGTCGAACTCTTTTTCAGTTGAATCAAGCAATCTTTTTTGAACACAAACTCCGGCACAATTAATTAAAATATCAACTGCCCCAAACTCCTTTTTTGTAGAATCAACAATGTTTTGAACCGCGGCAGAATCCATAACATTTCCTTCTATCGCAATCGCTCTACCGCCATTTTCATTAATTTTTTCCGCAACAAGTTTTGCACCTTCAAGATTAATATCCGCAACAGTCACATTAATTCCTTTTTTTGCAAATGCTAAAGATGTTGCTCTTCCTACACCTGATGCCCCGCCGGTTACTATTGCACTTTTCCCTTTTAATTTTACGCTCATTTTTTCTCCTTTTTTTAAAATAATTTTTTATAAAGTTTTTACAACT
>Ga0190284_1001203_pt1 | contig 11881 bp, 11 predicted proteins | sample 48691812_MG_FD_161668 | JGI IMG/M metagenome (GOLD analysis project Ga0190284, IMG submission 161668) | Hydrothermal vent microbial mat bacterial communities from Southern Trench, Guaymas Basin, Mexico - 4869-18-1-2_MG | ecosystem: Environmental > Aquatic > Marine > Hydrothermal vents >...
GGATCCATGTTTTAAGGGACTTGAAAAGACGGACTGAGTGATAGCGAGGGAGTCTGCGTCTCTGCAGCGAACGAAGTGAGACGAAAGAACAAGTCCCCCTTCGCGGCTCTCCCCCAACAAAGGGGGCATTCCATTCTCTAACAGCATAAGGCCTTGACCCTCCCTACAATTCAATATAATTTCTCTTATAGAAAGCTCTTATTAATGTAAATAAAAGAACTGCGACCATGAGTAAAATTGTAAGTGCCAGAGAAAAAACCATATTATTGCTTGAAGTAAGCTTCGTGAGATATGGACCAATAGCATTTCCGGATATTCCAAAAAAGAATACTATAGTTACTACTATATCCTTATTTGAATCATAAGCCGTACTTGTGGCAGAAAGGATAAGCGGTGCAAACCCTGAAAATCCCAGTCCCACAAAACCTATGGCAATAAAATTTATTAAGGTATTGTTAATAAATATCGTTAAGACCAGTGCAATGATACTTATCAAAGAGGAGACTATCATTATATTTCTGGTCTTTAATCTGTATGAGAGAAAACTGATGCCCTCTCTGCTAATAAGCATTCCGATCCAGAAGATAGTTAGAATAAATCCAGCATCAGAAAGGCTAAACATTTTCTGAATTCTAAAAAAAGTAGGCGCCCGGGTAAAGATTATTGCTTCGGATATCACATATAGTATCATCAATATTCCAGAAAAAAGAAAAAAGATATTTCTGTTTCTATATTTAAATAAGTCTTTTATAGATTTTTTAGCATGATCGGGAAGTATAGAAGTCTTTCTTTTTTTAGGGATTATGATATATGAGAGAATAGCTATCAGGACCAGGGAAATAGTTATAAAGTAAATGATATTCCAGCTTATTTTTCTGTTTATGAGGCCAGTAGAAAGAAATGGTTCGGTAAGCGCTCCAATTGCAAAGAAACTATGGCCGAGATTTACCACGCTATCTTTGTTTTTTACTCTGCTTTCTACCAGATTTGAATTCGCGTTTATCCACACAAGCCCAAAAAAATATCCTATAATAAAATATAAGATATTGAAGATGATCAGATTTCTAGTCAATCCAAGAATTACCAAAATAGGGATGGTCATTAAATATGCAATCAGAATAATATGGTTTTTTCTGAATTTTTTATTTAACAATATTGATGTTAAGAGTCCTATGATTACACCGATAGTGAAAAAGTTATTATAAGATTCATGTTTTCGGGCTCAACTTTGAAGAAATCACTAATATCCAGAAGTATGGGACTTGTTATCATCATAAAAAAGGCAAATATAAACAGAGAAAGGAGATTTGGGATCTCCATTAAATAATCTAGAAAAAGAGAACTTTTCATAACTATATTCTTAAATTTTATTGATGCCAGGACCTATTATTTATTCGATTAGTTTGATTTATTATATATAAAGATCATATTTTGATAGAAATTGTTTTAGTTTTTGATTTTCAGATGTCTAAAAAAATACGAATATGTTAATATAAAGGAACCTTCCAGGATAATCAATTTGTAATAAACAGTAGTGAAATATTTTAATCAAGGAGGTTCCAGGTGGTAGATGAAAAATATGAAAAGGCTAAAAAAGAGTAGAAGAGATCAAGGGATTTTACTCACATGCAATTGTATATGCAGCTGTTAATGTGACTTTGTTTCTGATAGACCTTTTTACCGGTGCTCCCGGAGTGCAATGGTTCTGGTGGCCGTTATTGGGATGGGGCATCGGACTCTTCTTCCATGGAATGGGTGTATTCGTCTTCTCGAGGTTTCCTGGCAGGAATTGGGAGGAAAAGAAAATAAAAGAAGTCATGAAAGAAATGGAAGATAATAAGTAATAGGTGAAAATAGTAAAAAAAGTATTGAAAAATATATCCCGGTACCTGCACAGGCTTTTTAATAAATATATAAAAGATGGGTGCCATATATTTGCATCTTCAATAGCTTTCTATTCTATTTTTTCCATATTTCCTGCTCTTCTGATATTTATCTCGATCACTGGCGTAGTTATCAACAGGTTCTCGATCCAGGCGGACATCCTTATGTTTGTAGAGGAAAGGATTCCCATTATCTATGGTTTTGTTGATAATAATATCACAAGTATCATTGAAAACAGGGCAAGCATAGGAATAATCGGTTTTATCTTTCTTTTCTTTTCATCTACCTATGTCTTTGATTCTATTCAATTTGCTTTAAACAGAATATTTAAGGCAAAGACACAACGGAGGTACTGGAAGCAAAAGCTGTATGGCTTTCTGATCATATTTTTAACTCTTTTAATAATTGTTATAACTTTCAGCATATCTACAGGATTATTCTATCTTTCAAACAATATTATAGAGTTCTTTAATATTGCGGGATCTATTTCTGCAAACATACCAAGGGTCCTGTCGGTGATCATAGGGGTACTGTTTAATTTCCTTATCTTTGCCCTTATATATTATTTTGGCACACATAGAGATATAAGTTTTAAAAAGATCTACAGGGGGGCCCTGACTATTGCTATCGGCTGGGAAGGGGTAAAACACCTATTTATAATATACATAAATAAATTCCCGGATTACCAGCTGACTTATGGTTCCATAGCATCAGTTATTGCATTCCTTTTATGGGTATATATCTCAAGTTTGATCTTTCTATTGGGAGCCGAGATAAATTCATTATACTCTGATTAAATCCAATGTCTTGCCCGGGGCAGCAGGATCTTATAACCAGTCAAACAGATTTTTCATCCTCAATCATAATGTCCATCCCCGGACGGCAAACTGGTCATTTTTCTTAATGATCAGCCAATCGTCTTTCTTTGCCTTTCTAAGCCTTACAAAGGCGAATTCTCCATTAAGCTTTTTGCCATTCAGTATAATAGTTATGTGCCCCTTATTTAAACCCGCTCTTACCTTATGTGCAGTATCTTTGCTATCAGATGAATCCAGTGCAAGATATGTGCCCGTATCCCATATCTCGACCCTGCCAGCTCCATAATTTCCTTCAGGAATTATTCCGGAAAAATCCTTGTACTCGAATGGATGATCCTCTACCAAAACTGCAAGATGTTTGTTTGCAGGATCAAGTGTGGGACCTTTTGGTATTGCCCAGCTTTTTAGAACCCCATCAAGTTCAAGCCTGAAATCATAATGCAGGCGTGATGCATAATGTTTTTGGACCACAAAAACCAGCCCCCTGTCTTTGCTGGATTGCTTATTCATGACAGCTTTGCCTTCCGGCTCGGATGTTGATTTAAAGTTTCTCTTCTCTTTATAATCTTTAATATATTTTCCTAATGCAAAATTATATTTGTTTATCTAAAAGTATTATTATATTATTTTCTCCATAGCACGGGATTATGATAATGTTCCGGGCATTTAATGATCCAATTATTTAATATAATTATATAAATTTTTTAAATATAATAAAATCTATACCTCAGAAATTTAAAGCTGCTTGCTGATAAATAAGATTTAATAAAATACGAAGGGAAAGAATTTGTGGAAAGTTATAGAAAGGAATTATGGTTTGAGACTTCCAGGAGAAGAGAACTAATAAATATAACTTCAGATATTGATCAATGTCTGAGAGAAAGCAATATAAAGGAAGGTCTTATTCTGGTAAATGCCATGCATATTACAGCGAGTGTTTTTATAAATGATGATGAGAGCGGACTTCATAATGATTTCGAATCATGGCTCGAGAGACTTGCTCCGGAAAAGCCCTATGACCAGTACCGTCATAATGGATTTGAAGATAATGCCGATGCTCACCTCAAACGGAGCATAATGGGAAGGGAAGTAGTCGTAGCTATTACTGAGGGGAAACTGGATCTCGGTCCCTGGGAGCAGGTTTTTTACGGTGAATTTGATGGGAAAAGAAGAAAAAGGGTTCTGGTAAAAATAATAGGGGAGTAATAATATATAAACGGGTAATATTATATTAAAAAATTCTGGCAGGAAAATTAGCATAAGGAGAAAAAAATTAAATTAGGAATAGTAGGTCTTCCAAATGTTGGGAAAAGCACCCTCTTCAATGCAATAACTGCAGCTAGTGCAGAAATTTCTAATTACCCTTTTTGCACGATAGAACCAAATAGGGCAACTGTACCTGTGCCGGACTCAAGATTAGATAAACTTGCGGAAATGGTAAAGCCTGAAAAAGTGATTCCGGCGACTATTGAATTTGTGGATATAGCCGGACTTGTTAAGGGAGCCCATAAGGGAGAAGGACTTGGAAATAAATTCCTTTCCCATATCAGGGAAGTGGATGCAATCGTGCACACAGTAAGATGTTTCAGTGGTGCGAGCGTATCTCATATATCAGGGACCTTTGATCCAGTATCGGATATTGAAGTAGTGGACCTTGAGCTTATATTTGCAGATATCGAGACTATTGATAATAGGCTTGAAAAAAACCATAAACAAGCTAAAGGTGGGGACAAAACAATCCTATATGAAGTTGAGGTGTTAAAAAAGGTTAAAGCTCGACTTGAAGAAGGAAAACCGGCCAGGGGCATGGGTCTTACAGAACAGGAAAAAGAAGTGCTTGATACTCTGTTTTTACTCACTCTGAAGCCTGTCCTCTATGCAGCAAATATCTCTGAGGAAGATATCGGCAAAGGTGAGCAGGGTAACGAAGCATTAAAAAAGGTACAGGAATTTGCAGGAAGTACAGATTCCCAGGTAATGGTAGTAAGCGCAAAAATAGAGGAGGAACTTTCCAGACTTGACCAGGATGAGAGAAAGCTGTTTATGGAAGAACTTGGAATCCTCCGGAGCGGGATAGAGAGGCTTATTACATCAAGTTATAGGATGCTGGACCTTATTAGTTTTTTAACGATCAAACTTCCGGAAGTAAGAGCCTGGACGGTTACAAGAGGGACCAAAGCTCCAAAAGCTGCCGGCAAGATCCATACTGATTTCGAAAAGGGTTTTATCTGTGCAGAGGTGATAGACTTCAATACACTCATGGAATCTGGAACATTTAATTCGGCAAAGGCAAAGGGTTTTGTGAGGCATGAAGGGAAGGAATATATTATAAAGGACGGAGATGTGGTCCTGTTTAGATTCAATGTGTGAGATGGCCATAATCATAAAGAAAGTGACTGCTCCATATTATCCACGAGTCTGCTAAAGATCTTTAATGCATTTTTTACAGGTTCAGGGGAGGTAACATCAACGCCGGCTCTCTTTAGCAGGTTTATGGGATAATCCGAGCCTCCACTTGAAAGAAACTTTATGTATTTTGAAACAGCATCACTATTTCCCCTAAGGATGTTTTCAGAAAGAGCAGCAGCTGTAGAAAATCCTATTGCATATTTATAGACATAAAATGAGCTGTAGAAATGAGGTATCCTTGCCCATTCAAGGTCTATCAAGGGGTCAATTACAATATCCGGTCCATAATATTTGATATTTAACTCATGGTATATATTTGAGAGGCTTTCAACAGTGAGGGGTATCTGATTTTCAGAATTGTTGTGGATGATCTTTTCAAATTCAGCAAACATCGTCTGACGGTAAACAGTTCCCCTGAACTGCTCAAGGTAATGATTGAGTATGTATAATTTTTTCTTTTCATCTTTAAGTGTTTTAAGAAGATGATCCGTAAGAAGTATCTCGTTTAGTATGGAGGCTACTTCTGCTACAAATATTTTATAACCCGCCTTTATGTATGGCTGGTTCTTGTTTGCATAATAAGTATGCATCGCATGGCCCAGCTCATGCGTTAGTGTGAATGCATGATTGATTATATTTTCGTAATTCATAAGTATATATGGATGAGTATCATAACATCCCCAGGAGTATGCTCCGCTTGTCTTGCCCTTATTTTCGTATACATCGACCCATCCCCCGTCAAGGCCTTCCTTGACGGCATCCGTATAGCTGTTTCCAAGAGGTTCCAGGCTTTTAGTGACCATTTTCCTGGATTCTTCATAAGTGATCTTAAAATCAATATCCTCAACAATAGGTACATAGAGGTCATACATATGAAGCTCTTTGACCTTTAATGCTTTTTTCCTCAGCTTCATATATCTATACATGGCATCGAGATTTGCAGATACTGCATTTATGAGATTATCATATACTGATATTGGAGCATTATCATCAAAAAGAGCTGCCTCAATATTTGAAGGATATTTACGGACCTTGCTGAAAAAAAGATCCTTCTTAATGCTTGAACTGAGTGTGGAAGAAATAGTATTTTTCTGCTTTTTATAAGTGGTATAGAGAGCTTCAAAAGCATCTTTTCTGACTCTCCTGTCCCTGCTTTCCATAAACTTGGAATATCTTCCCTTGGTCATTTCAACACTAATTCCGTCACTGTCCTTTATTGCCGGGAATTTAATGTCAGCATTATCTATCATCCCGAAGATAAGCTGTGAGGAAGCGGCCATTTCGCCTAATAGTGCCAGTATTTTTTCCTCTTTATGCGAAAGTATGTGATTTCTCTGTCTCGATATATTTTTTAGATAATGAGTATAATCAGACAGCCTAGTATCAGACCTTATTAAATCCTCAAGGATGCCGGGTTTTATTTTAAGTATCTCGGGAACCAGATATGAAGAATGGCTCTCAGCTTCGACCACAAGAGACTGCGCCCTGTCCAGAATAGCCTGTGAATCAGTATTTGTATTATCCTGATCCTTTAACATATGTGCATAGATGAAGAGCTTTTCAACTTTTTTCATCAAACTGCTATAGCTATCAAGGATCTCACCAAGCATAGCCGGCGACTCTTCAAGCCTTCCGGAAAGTGACGCAAAGGATGGAAGCCGCTTTTTTATGTCTCTGTAATCATCTTCCCATTTTTCTAAAGAGTGATACATATCTCCCAGATTCCATTTATAGCCTGAATCGATATCCTGTCTTTTTCTAAGCTTATTTACATTTTCCATTAGTAAAGGCAGCTGAAAGTCAGCCATTCTCCTTTCAGATATAATTATCATAAAAATAATATTATATATATTCATACTGTTTTATTAAAGATAAGAATAAATCTCTCTCCCGGATTGTTTTTTAAGTTGTTCATTTGTATAATAATTTTTGTCCCATAGTATGGGGGGATCATGAAAGATATATTGTGGTCTTAAACTGGAAAGGATCTTAGTGGAACGTAGGGGAAAAAAAGAATCAATCATAACTTTAATCATAATGATCATTATTGCTGCTGTTATAGTCAGCTGGATCACCGGTCTCTGGAGCTGCGATATCGGCAGGAAGGACCTTACGGAGGAGCAAAGACTTACGATTTCTGATTATATTAACTCTGTTTCCGTACTGGTGCAGCAGTCCAATAAGATCTCTTATAACTTTTTCAATACGGTAAACAAAGTAAAGGAAGTCTCCAGGGAAGAACTTGATAAGGAGCTGCTTGATATTATTGAAGAAAGCAGGATAATACTTGAAAACGGCAAGGAGATCAATCCTCCGCAGGGTTTTGAAGTCGCCCACGGCTATCTTGAGCTGGTATTTGATACAAGAAACAGGTCCTATGAAGATTTTAAACCTGCACTTTTTAATGCCCTGGATGATCTTGATCTTGATATCTCTACCACACAGATAACAAATACCTTTTTATATATGTTTATGAGTGATGAGATTTACCTCTATTTCCAGGATAAATTGATGCAATCCGGAGACAATATAGGGATAGGGAATCTCACGATCATTGATTCAATAGTGCTTCAGGACCGCAGTCTTACAAGTACGCAAAATGTCCTTGGCTTCATTTCTGAGATAAAGACTGTTACCAAGCTTCAGGAAAGAAGGGGGGTAGCTGTTATTGGCGACAGCATCAAGTTTGACCCTGAGGTCCTTAATGAACAGGGTGATTATTGGATACTGGCAAATGGCGCTGAGATAAATATAGCAATAAGTATAGAGAATCAGGGCAATGTAACCGAGAAGGATGTAAATATTATAGTGACTTATAAGTCTGAAGATAATGTAGCTGATGAAAAAAGCTATACCATAACAAGCCTGGATCCCTCAAATCAGGAAGTAGTGACATTTTCTGGTTTTACTGCCTATCCCGGCAGGAAATGTGAGATTGAGATCACTGCTGGCCCGGTTCCCGATGAGGTGCTTATGACCAATAATTCTCTTATAATAAAGTTTATGATGGAAAACTAGACAATATTGTTTTGTTATCTCAGACTTTATAACACCATATATCATTTATTTTTTATACATTTATTATAGATGTATTAAAAATCCAGACAAATAAAAGGTTTCCTATATCAGCATAATCAGATATAATATTATATCATTTTTATGTTGTAGCTTATGGAAGAAAAAAAACAAAAGACATTTACGCTGCTGGTAATATCTGATGCCAGTTCAAGAGTTAAAAAACTGAAGATCTCTCACAATGTGTTGAGGTCTATCTTTGTTATCACAATAATCGTGATAGCCTCCGGCGTTATACTATTTTCCAATCTGGTGCTTACACGGCAGAAACTTGACGAGAAAGTGGTAGAGATCCAGAGGCTGGAATATAAGATGCAGTATAAAGAAGTTGAGATGGCAAACCTTGAAAAGAAAACCCAGGAAATAGAGACCAAGACAAAGATATTGGAAAATTATCTCAAGGAAGTCGAAGAACTGGACCGCATGGTCAGGGACATAACCGGCAAGGGTGGATATGCTGAAGAAGTGGCAATTTATACTGCCGACCTTTCAGCAGATGTGGATCTCGACCAGGACACCAATGAGATATATTATTATATAGATGACCAGGAACAGGAGCTGGATGATATCGAGGCTATGCTTGACGAGCTCCTGGAAGTGGCTCCAGCCTTATCAGAAATACTGTCCCATGATAAGCAGGAGATGGAGGACCATATTTACCTGATGGACCACACACCGAATATCTGGCCCACATGGGGGACCATCACAGGATGGTTCAATGAGAGAAGATCGGGCCACAGACACAAAGGTCTTGATATCGGAAATAATATAGGCACCCCGATCAGCACTGCTGCTTCAGGCGTAGTGATCTATGCAGGGTGGCATGGGAGCTACGGAAAGAAGATAGTTATATATCATGGTTTCGGGTATACTACAGTATATGCTCATCTGAATAAGATGTATGTGGGAGTCGGAGACGAAGTCGACAAGGGTGAAGTCATAGGTGAAATGGGAAATACCGGAAGAAGCACAGGGCCGCATCTACATTATGAAGTACTTGTAGACGGTGTTCCGAACAACCCGCAGAATTTCCTTCCTTAAAAGGGATATGGATTAATTTTACCCTTTTTGAATCGATTATTATTTAAGTACAATATCAGCATTATTATTGTTAGATAAAAAATAGGGAGCATGGGAATAAAAATAGCATATCTGGGTCCGCAGGGAACATTTACCGAGGAGGCACTGAACAAGTATATCAGTGATATTAAGAGTGAGGATGAAATAGAAAAGATACCGTATGCCACCATGCAGGAAGTCATAAAGAGTGTGGACCGCGGAGAGACAGTTGAGGGCATAGTACCGATTGAAAACTCACTTGAAGGGTCTGTCAATATAACCCTGGATTTCTTAACTTTTGAAAGTGAAGCCAAGATAATAAGGGAAATAACCATTCCTATAAGGCATAGTCTTATCGGGAAGGAAAAAGTAGCGGTCTCAAAGATAAAAAAAATAATCTCCCATCCTCATGCCACTGCTCAATGCAAAAACTTTATTTCAGCTTACCTTAAAGATACAGAAATAATAGCTGCAAACAGCACTGCGGAAGCAATAAAGATGCTGCAGGAAACGGATAACAGTGTTGCTGCTATCGGAACAGAGACAGCTGCTAAAATTTATGGTCTTAAGATCATTAAAAAAGATATTGAGGATAATAAGGAAAACAAGACCAGGTTTATTTTCCTGGGGAACAGTATCCAGGCGAAAACAGGAAAGGACAAGACCTCAATAGTCTGCTTTCTAAAAGAAGATAGACCGGGTAGCCTATTTACTATATTGAAAGAGTTTGCTGAAAGAAATATCAATCTTACCAGGCTTGAATCAAGACCGGCAAAAAAGGATCTCGGAGATTATGTATTCCTCATAGACATAGACGGACACCTTCATGACAGGGAGATCTTCGAGGCGCTTGAAGTACTAAGAAAAACAGTGTATCTTGTAAAAATTTTAGGTTCATATCCAAGGTGGAACTAATATTTATACCCTGACATATAGCTGTTTGATGAAAAATAGGATAGAGGTAATAGTTTATGATCGATATCGAACTGTTTAGAAAAGATCCAGGGATCTATGATGCTGAAATAAAAAAAAGAGGCATGAAGATAGACATCGCTCAGGGTATTTCCCTGGACAGTGAAAAGAGAAGGCTGGCACACAAAGTAGACGGACTCCGGGCGAAAAAAAATGATGCATCAAGGATAATACCTGCTCTTAAAGGTGAGGGAAAGACGAAGGTCATAGCGGAGATGAAGGAGATAAATTCCAGCCTCAAAGAATATGAAGAAAAGCTGGAGAAGCTCGAAAAGCAATACAAGATCCATTTTTCCGCTTATCCAAATCTGACTCATGAGACGACTCCTGTGGGCCCGGACGAAAGCGGTAATGTGGTTCATTCTATAAATGGCGATAAGCCTGAATTTGACTTTGAGCCTAAAAACCATATCGAGCTTGGAACAGCACTTGATATCCTTGATGAAGAGAGAGCCAGGAAGGTTTCAGGGTCCCGTTTTGTATATATAAAAAATGAGGGTGTGCTGCTGGAGTTTGCCCTTGTACAATTTGTATTAAATACCCTGTCAGCGAAAGGATTTATGCCGCTTGTCCCCCCAACTCTTGTAAGGGAGGAAGCAATGTATGGAACCGGGTTCTTTCCGGTGGAAGCATCTCAGTACTACAAGACAGAACTGGATGATCTTTATCTTATCGGTACATCAGAAGTACCTCTCTGTGCATACCATGGTGGAGAATTCCTAGATGCAAGCAAACTCCCGCTAAAATATGCGGCCTTTTCAACATGCTTTAGAAGGGAAGCCGGTACTTATGGAAAAGATATGGGCGGAATGTTTCGGGTACATCAGTTTGATAAGATTGAGATGTTTATATTTTCACACCCGGATAAGTCCTGGGAAGAATATGAGTCTTTGAGGGAAACACTGGAGGAGATAATGAAATGCCTTGGGCTTCATTACAGGATGATGAATATGTGCACCGGGGATATAGGGACGCCCAATGCTAAAAAATATGATCTGGAGGCCTGGCTTCCGGGACAGAAAAATTACAGGGAACTGGCATCCTGCAGCCATGACACTGAGTTCCAGTCAAGAAGATTAAATATAAAGTTTAAGGATGGAAAGAAAAAGGCTCTTGTTCACACCATGAATTCTACTGCATGTGCCGTGGGGCGCACTCTGATTGCAATATATGAGAATTACCAGGATAAAGACGGAAGCATCACAATTCCGGATGTCCTGGTGCCATATATGGGCGGTGTGAAGAAAATCACTAATAAACAATAATAGGTAACAGGTTTTTCGATTATTATATATCTAATAAATAACTTCATTGAGTAAACAGCAAATAAAATAAATTTAAATAAAACGTATCAGGAAATAGCCGCTATGCCACATCTGAAACCATACCAAAGCTTATCGATTGCACCGTTCCTGATCCTATTTAATAATTATTTTTTTATGCTATAATTTGACATTGCTATCCACAGGAGAGGTGGCAGAGTCTGGTTGATTGCGATGGTCTTGAAAACCATTGAAGGTTTATGCCTTCCGGGGGTTCGAATCCCTCCCTCTCCGCCAAATCAAACCAAAGTAATAAATCAAACTATATCAGAGGTAGTAAGTGGCAACATGGTGGATCCATGTTGTCTGGATTCGAAAAGACGGACTGAACCGAAGGTGAGG
>Ga0190284_1001204_pt1 | contig 11880 bp, 10 predicted proteins | sample 48691812_MG_FD_161668 | JGI IMG/M metagenome (GOLD analysis project Ga0190284, IMG submission 161668) | Hydrothermal vent microbial mat bacterial communities from Southern Trench, Guaymas Basin, Mexico - 4869-18-1-2_MG | ecosystem: Environmental > Aquatic > Marine > Hydrothermal vents >...
CCCGCCTGTGCCGCGGCGGCCTCGTCCATGACCTCGTCGGTGGCACTGACGAGTTGGTCTTCCAGCATCTGGTACGTGGAATCGCGCACGCCCTCCAGGGTCTGGATCTCCTCGTCGGTGCGGTGCCTGATCTCGTCGATGCGGGCCTGCGCCTGCTGTTCCACCTGCTCCACGGCCTCGGTGATACGCTCATCCAGGCGCGTCAACGCGCGCTCCCGATCCCCCTCGTCCACCTCCGTGACGATGTACTGCGCGAAATAGATCACCCGTTCCAGGTTACGGGGCGAGATATTCAGGAACAAGCCAATGCGTGACGGAGTGCCCTTGAAGAACCAGATGTGGGTCACCGGCGAAGCGAGTTCGATGTGGCCCATGCGCTCCCGCCGCACCTTGGAGCGAGCCACCTCCACCCCGCACTTGTCGCAGATGATGCCTTTATAGCGCACTCGCTTGTATTTGCCGCAATAACACTCCCAGTCCCGGGTCGGGCCAAAGATCCGTTCGCAAAAGAGGCCATCGCGCTCTGGTTTCAGGGTGCGATAGTTGATCGTCTCCGGCTTGACGACCTCCCCATAGCTCCACGACCGCACCTGCTCCGGCGAGGCCAGGCTGATACGTACGGCCTTGAAATCATTCACTTCCAACATTGCCGCTTCCCCCCATCGTCAGGTCGTCGGCTGGTCCGGTGGTCTGGTGGTCGCTTGGTCTATTAGTTGGCTATTGACCATTTGACTATCTGACTATCCGACCATCCGACTATTAGTCACTCCTCTCAAAACCCCCCAGGTCGATCCCCAGGTCTGGCAAAACGTCGTCACCGCCCTCTTCGAGGAACTGGATACGTTCCTCCTCCTCGTTGAGGACTTCGACAGCCAGGCTCAGGCCCTGGAGTTCCTTGACCAGCACCTTGAAAGATTCGGGCACGCCGGGCTCCAGGATATCGGTACCCTTGACGATCGCCTCGTACGTTTTCACCCGGCCCACCACATCATCACTTTTCACGGTCAGGAGCTCCTGGAGAATGTGGGCCGCGCCATAGGCCTCCAGGGCCCACACTTCCATCTCGCCAAACCGCTGCCCTCCAAACTGGGCCTTGCCCCCCAACGGTTGCTGGGTGACCAACGAGTAGGGCCCAGTGCTACGGGCGTGCATCTTGTCCTCCACCAAGTGATGAAGCTTCATCATGTAAATGATTCCCACGGTCACCGGCTGATCAAAGGGTTCGCCGGTCTTGCCATCGTAGAGGATAGTTTTGCCCGTCAACGGGTGGGGAATCCCTGTCTCTTGCATGATCCGCTCCGCCTCTGGGCGCACTTGGTCGTCCACCAACTCGTTGACATCGTAACCGCACTCGCGCAGCCATTCACGCAAACAGAGGAGTTGCACTGCCTCGCTGGACGCTCGCCGGCGCTCCGCCGACGAGTCCTCCTGGCGATCCAGCAACCAGGCGGTATCATAGCCTCGTCCTTCCAACCAACGCCGGAGCGTTTCACGGTAGGCAGCCCCAGCGATCTCTTCGTCCAACAACTGGTCGTGGTCAGTCGCGCGCCAGGCCACGTCCGCCAGGTATACCAGAGCCATCATGTCTCGAATTTCCTGCTCCTTGGCCCCATCAAAGACCGGGGTGATCACCTGGAAATTCAGCCGCTGGGCGGCCCAACCCAGGTGGGTCTCCAGAACCTGCCCGATGTTCATGCGCGAGGGCACGCCGATGGGATTGAGGATAATATCGATAGGCGTGCCATCAGCCAAGAAAGGCATGTCCTCAATGGGCACGACCCTGGACACCACTCCTTTGTTCCCATGCCGCCCGGCCATCTTGTCACCCACGGTGATCTTGCGGCGTTGCGCCAGACTCACCGATACCAACCGCTGCACGCCGGCTTTCAGCTCGTCGTGATCCTCCCGTGAGAACGCCTTGATGTCCACCACTTTACCACGCTCACCGTGGGGCACCCGGAGCGACGAGTCCCTGACCTCGCGGCTCTTTTCCCCAAAGATGGCGCGCAGCAAGCGTTCCTCGGCGGTGAGTTCCGTTTCGCCCTTGGGGGTGATCTTGCCCACCAGGATGTCACTGGGTCCCACCACAGCGCCCATGGCGATGATGCCATCTTCATCCAGGTATTTCAAGCTATCCTCGCTCACGTTGGGGATATCGCGCGTGACTTCTTCCGTCCCCAGCTTGGTTTCACGAGTTTCCACCTCGTGCTTCTCGATGTGTATGGAGGTGAATTTGTCGTCACGCACCAGGCGTTCGCTCAGCAGGATGGCATCCTCAAAGTTGCCGCCCTCCCAGGGCATGAACGCCACCAGCACGTTCTGGCCCAGGGCCAGTTGCCCGCGGTCTGTGGCCGAGCTATCAGCCAGCGGTTGGCCCTTGCGCACACGCTGGCCCGGCTCCACCGTGGGGCGCTGCGCGATACACGTGCCCTGGTTGGAGCGAGCGTAGCGCATGAGCGGATAGGGGCATACCGTTCCGTCGTCAGCCAGCACCGTGATCTCTTTCGAGTCCACGTTGGTGACCACGCCATCCGCTGCGCAGATGACCACGCGCCCGGAATCGCGGGCCGCGCGCTCCTCCATCCCCGTGGTCACCACCGGCGCCTCCGGGAACAGCAAGGGGATCGCTTGCCGCTGCATGTTCGAGCCCATGAGGGCCCGGTTGGCGTCGTCGTGCTCCAGGAACGGAATGAGGGCTGCCGACACGCTGACGATCTGCTTGGGCGAGACGTCCATGTAATCGATGCGCTCCGGCGGCTCGATGAGGAATCGCTCCTCGTAGCGCACAGAGATGCGGTCGTCGATAAAGTGGTGACGAGCGTCCAGGCGAGCGCTGGCCTGGGCTACCACGTAGCGCTCCTCCTCGTCGGCCGTCAGGTACTCTACCTGATCGGAGACGTAAGGCACGATGTCGATGCGCTGGGCGGACAGGGCGGCCAGCCGTTCCGCCAGGGCCTCATCGACGTCTGTCCCGCGCTCGGCGACGATCTCGCCGGAATCGAGGTCGATCACATCCTGCCGCAAGGTCTGTCCCAGCAGCGCCTCGTACGTGTTCTCCACGCCACGGATGACCTTGCGGTAAGGCGTTTCGATAAAGCCATAGTCATTGATCCGGCCATACGTGGCCAGGCTGCCGATGAGGCCGATGTTGGGACCTTCTGGCGTCTCGATGGGACAGATGCGCCCGTAGTGGCTATAATGCACGTCGCGCACCTCAAAGCCGGCTCGCTCCCGGCTGAGGCCGCCGGGGCCCAAGGCCGACAGGCGGCGCTTGTTGGTGAGCTCAGCCAGGGGATTCGTCTGATCCATGAACTGCGACAACTGGCTGCCGCCAAAGAACTCGCGCATGGCGGCCACCACCGGCCGCACGTTCACCAAGGAGGCCGGGGTGATCTGCTCCGGCTCCTGGATACTCATACGTTCGCGGACGATGCGCTCCATGCGCAGCAGGCCAATGCGGAACTGATTCTGGACCAACTCCCCCACGGACCGCACCCGCCGGTTGCCCAGGTGATCGATGTCATCCGGCGAGTCCACACCGTTGTTCACCCGGATCATGGTCTCCACGATGCGCACCAGGACTTCTGGCGCCAGGATTCGTTCTTCCAGCGACAGCTTTAGCCGCTTGTTGATCTTGTAGCGACCCACCCGGCCCAGGTCATAGCGGCGGGGCTTGAAGAACAAGGATCTCAGATACTCCCGTGCGTTCTCCTTGGTGGGCGGATCCCCGGGGCGCATGCGGCGATAGAAATCCAGGATGGCCTCCTCGGTGGACGTGGTGGGGTCGCGCTCCAGGGTAGACTGGATATACGCGTGGTCCGGCATATTGTCGCACTGCCGAAACCGCTCCAACAATTCGTCGTCGTTGCCAAAGCCCACGGCTCGCAACAGAATGGTGACTGGGATCTTGCGCTTGCGGTCCACCTTCACAGAGATGACGTCTTTTGCGCTGGTATCGAATTCTAACCACGCTCCCCGGTTGGGGATGAGCTTGGCCCGGCAAAGCTGCCGGCCGGTCTTTTTGTCCTGCTTGACCTGGAAATAGGCCCCCGGCGAGCGAATGAGCTGACTCACCACCACCCGTTCAGCCCCGTTGATGACAAAGGTGCCGTTCTCGGTCATCAACGGGAAATCGCCCATAAAGATCTCCTGCTCCGTGACCTCGCCGGTCTCCTTGTTCACCAGACGCACCTGACAGCGCAGTGGGGCAGCGTAGGTCACGGCCCGCGTGCGACACTCGTGGGGGTCATACTTGGGCTGGCCAAAGTAATAATCCCCAAAGTACAGCTCCAGGTTCTTGTTAAAGCTCTGGATAGGCGAGATCTCGTCCAGGGCCTCGCGCAGACCTTCTTCCAGGAACCGCCGGAACGAAGACAACTGCACCTCGATGAGGTTCGTCAGAGGCAGAACCTCCTGACTGCGCGCATACGAGCGCTTTTTCAAATCGTTCTGCTTTGGCATCGCCATCACGCCCATGCACGATCCTCCTTGAACAAGGCATTCATTGCCAACATCGAATCAGCGTCCAGACAAGCAAAAAATGAGCACGGGCCTTGAACCTCATCACACCAGGTTTGGAGAGGGCGGGTCAGAACCACCCCCCCGACTTCTAAGGCCGTGCTCCCAGTACGCTTTTCTCCCGGAGCGCTATTCATATTTTTCAACTATAACTACTCGCAGACAGCCGCTCATTATACTACAAATACATGCCACATGTCAAATATACACACTATTCCTTCGCAGACACGGAATACACATCTATATGCCAACACATCGAACAACCTCGGTCTCGTACTTGCCAGCCGCGCCAAAATGCGGTATGATTGGAGTGAAAGCGTGAAGGAATGATGATACGTCGTCTGGCTATGGCGGGCCTGGTACCTTTGCTGCTACTCACCAGCCCGGCCCGGCCCACACAAGCAACTCGATCCGCCGCAAAAGCACCCTGGCCGGTGGCCGGCGTCTGCCTGCAGCCGGCCGATCCAGACACGACCATCACGTTGCGCAGCCTGCGGGTAGAGATCACGCTCGTGGAGACGCAGGATACCACGCTGGCCCAAGTGTGGGCCCGATTCAGCCTGGTGAATCCTTCGCGCACCACGCCGGTCCAGGCCGTGGTGGGCCTGCCCACCTGGTCGGCCGGCGACCGGTTCTTCCGCTCAGCAGACATCCAGGGGCTCACGGTCACGGTGAACGATACGCCGGTGACGCCGACCGCGCGGCCCCGGCCCCAGGTAGAAAACGAAACCTGGCCAGCCTGGGACATGTCCTTTGACATCCTGGACCGCCAGTTCGTGGAGGTGACGTACACCACGCCCCTGGAAGCGGGGGCGACGCCCCGCGTGGCCTTTGCCCTCTCCTCTGGCGCCATCTGGGCCAACCAGGTAGAGAGCGCCGCAATGGTGATAACGGCTCCCAGGCCGTTCCACCGCGAGCAGGTCCTGGACCCCCACCCCGCCGACGCGCGGCACGATGGACGGCACCTGAGCTGGCACTTTGTCACCTTTGAGCCGGCAAAAGACGTGGGGTTCACATATATCACCCGAGGGCTGTGGGAGCGCGTGGAGGCGACGCGCGCCGCTCTGACCACCGACCCCTCGGCGGCGAATCACCGAGCCCTGGGCCTGCTCTACCTGACCCTGGTGGATCGCGCTGCGTTCTTTGCGCAGGCTGTGGCGGAACTGGAAACGGCGGCCAGACTGGACCCGACGGACGTGGAAACGCATCGGGCCCTGGCCCAAGCGTACCAGGCCCAGGGACTGGCCACCAACGAGGCCGCGTATCTGGAGCTGGCCATACGTCACTGGAACCAGGCGCGAACCCTGGCCCCAGGTGAGACAGCAGCCAACACAAACCTGCGACGTTGCCATTACGCCCTGGCCCAGCTATTGTCGGACCAACGAGCATATCGCCAGGCCCTGGAGCACCTGGAGGCAGCGCAGGCCCTCCCGGCCACTGACAGCAGCGTGAGCGACGCTACCCTCGCCCAACTGCGCGATAGGACACGGCGAACGTGGGCCGCGTACCTGTTCGAGATCGGGCAGGAGGCCGCGGCCGTGGCCGTGCTGCGCCCCCTGGGGGCCCCCTACGAGGCCGATTACCAGGCGTATGCGCCGGCCTTTGCCAGGGTACAGGGCCAGGTGACCACCCGCATCGCTGCCGACGGCGGCGCGCGCCAGATCGTCGTGACCTGGACGCCATTCGCCACCGCTGTGCTCACCGATGCCGCAGCACTGGCGACGGCTCTCCAGACCCAGGTGCCCGCAGCGCAGGTCCGCGTGCTCCCAGACGACCAGGGACTGGATATCGCCCTGTCCTTCGCCAGCCCGGCGGCACTGCGAGAGATGTTGGCCTCGTTGGGTCAAGGCGTGCCGATCAGCGCCGTGTGGGACCCGGTGCGCGCGATCCTGGTCTCCGGCGAGGTATCCTACGACGAGCACGACTCGATCCTGTGGCGCGAGGTCCGCTACCGCGAGACCCTGCCATTGCACGCACCGGCAACCGACCTGTTGCGCCGTCGCCAGGCACTGACCGCCGCCATTACAGAACTGACCGACCAGGCCGGCAATGCGCCTGATGATCCCGTGGCCCTGCGTCTGGCCGCGCTCCAGAGCTACCGCACCGCCACGGATCGGCTCCTGGCGTCGCGGGTGAGCAGCCGGGTGACCCTCACCGGCCTGCCTGGTCACCCACAAGCATCCCTGGACGCGACCCTGGGAGAGGATCGCGTGCTGGAAGCCGGAACCCTAGAGTGGAACCTCCTGGCCCTGGCATTGGTCGGCGGCAGCGTAGCCCTGATCCTGCTGCTGCTCCTGGGGCTGGCCTGGCGGCGATTCCATCCCCCGGCGACGGCCCGGAGGAATCGCGCAAAGACCACGAAAAGACACGAGGAAAGGATACATATGCCCATAACCCCCCCCCTCCCCAAAGCGGAGCAGGATCAGCGTCTACTGTCAGCAGATGACGACACACCCACGGAGAAGGTGAAACCCTCCTTCGTGGAGCGAATGGCCTGGCGCGAGGAACAAGAAGCCATTGAGCGAGGCAGCGACGAGTTCCGGGATCGCCGCCAACTGGCAGAGGCGCTGACATTGGAACCCGACCTCCCAGGTGAAAGGCTGGAAACGCCGGACCCGTAACCGGTATCCCACGAGAGCACGGTACTCGCCAGGCTCACAGGGTTGCGTTTTGTCGTGTTTTGTTAGATAATAGAGAGCAGAGACCCAATCAACAAGGCGGAAGCCCAAAAGCACATTCAACAGCATTGGAGGAGGAACCAGATGAAACCATATCGCATCTTGCCGGTTGTGTGCGTGATCCTGGCCCTGTCGCTCAGCGCCTGCGGTGGGGGCGGCGGGCCAGCAGAGACGCCGGGCGGCGGCACCCCAGCCAGCGGCGGAGGAACAGGAGTTGGTAGGGGATGGGAAACCGTGACCGTATTGCCCGGCAGCGTGGACGCATTCGAAGCGATGTACTTTCCACTAAGCAATCTGCGCCGAGCCGAGATACAAACTGGATTTCCCACCTTGAAGGGAACGATGGAAGGATCGGTGGAAAAGCTGGAAGGAGCGCCTTTCTTTCGCTTCACGCTCAAGACAGAGGACAAGACCTACCAGGTGGAGGGAGTACCCGAGGCCAGCCATGCGCCGGACATCTTTGCCAACCCAGTCATCCACGCCGATAGGGAACCACAAGCTGGTGACACCGTCATAGTGATGGGCGAGTTGCTGGAGGACCAAATCGTGGCGAACTATGTGGCCGTGGAAGGCAAGGACGTCTGGTTCTACCGGAGCTACTTGCTAAACAGGAATATCCAGGTGGAGATGCGCCCCGAGATCGCCGATCTCTACGATGGCCTGCCAGTGGCCGTGAAAGGCGTGCTCAACTCGGCCAACCCGCACGGCGATTTCTACGAGTTCGATCCCAATCTGACGATCCCCAGCCAGTTCATAAGCAAAGACGCATTGGTGATCGGGACATTCCGAAAGGGCACTCGCACGCCGTATGTGGAGGCAACGGGTATCTATGTCAAACAGGGCGATGTCTACATGCAAGTCCTGCAGTGACGGGACAACCCTGTATCGAGATACAAAAAACGGGGAACCCTGAGCCAGGGTTCCCCGTCGTCGTGCATCGTGCCGGTGACCGTCAGCCCTCGGCGTAGTAACTGTAGGCGGCGCGGTCCAGCTTGGCGTTGTTCAGCACCGCGCCGATGACGTTGGCGTTGACCTTTTCCAAAAGAGCATAGGCGCGCTGGGCATGTTCGCGCTTGGTCTTGCCGGCGCTGAACACCAGGAGCACCCCATCGACCTTGGCCGAGAGCACGGCGGCGTCCGTCACGGCGATGATGGGCGGCGTGTCAAAGATGAGCAGGTCGGCCTCTTCTGTCAGCCGGGCAATGCCCTCGTCCATGCGACGGAAACCCAGCACGTCAGCCGGGTTGGGCGGCAAGGGGCCGCTGGAGAGCAGCCGCAGGTTGGGGATGGCCGTGTACTGCAACGGCAACTCGTCCTTATCCTCCAACAGCATGGTGGTCAGCCCTTCTTCGTTGGGCAAACCAAACAACCGGTGCTGGCTGGGCCGGCGCAGGTCCGCGTCCACCAGGATTACCTGGCTGCCGGCCTGGGCAAAGGTGATGGCCAGGTTGGCCGCCGTGGTGCTCTTGCCCTCTTTGGCCCCGGTGCTGGTAATCAAAAAGGTCTGCAATGGTTTGTCCAGGCTGGAGAACTGGATACTGGTCCGCAGCGCGCGGTAGGCTTCGGCCACCGGCGACCGGGAGTGGGTGAACGTGACGAGCCGGCCGTCCAGGGCGCGGGATTCTTGATGCTCGCTCTTGTCTGTCAAAGATGTTTCCTCCTCGTTCTGCTGAAGTCAATTGGCGGGGCGTATCCAGGGTTTGGTCACCGCTACGCCTTTCCATACGCTTCCAAAAAATCATCCCTGGGAATGCCTGCTTGAGTGCAGATTCGCCGTAGCGTTGCGCCTTTTATCCGGCGATGGTTGGGCATTGTCAAGGGTGTCCGGGTCCTGTCAGGATTCTCCCGCACCATTGCAATATGATTGCCCTCGCGTACCAAGCGAAAGCCCAGCGACTCGAATGCTTTGATGACCTGGCTTCGGGGAGCATCCACCGGGAATTTCGTCATCAGGCCGCGATCCTTGCTTCGGCGACAAAAGCTTCTAGGACGGGGGGCTCAACTTCGAGCACCTCTGGCCCAAAAGTCTCCATGTGAAACGCGATTGCCGATCTCGCATCAGCCAGCGCTTCCTCGTAGGTATCGCCCTCGCCCACGACGATCCCTCTGATTCCCAAAGGGTAGGCAATGTAGCCAGCAGGATGTTTCTCGATGACGATCTTGAACTCTCTCACTTCGCCTGCTCCTTTTCGACACCTCTAGTCAAGCGCGTTCTTGTCGATATTCGCGCCAGCTCAATCGTCGTCTGGCGACCCGCTGCCAAAGATGCGGCGGCGGGCTCGCTGAGCGCCTCCCCGGGCCCGGTCCACACCACTCCCCACCTTGCTGCCAATGCCGGCGCTCATGGTGCTGACACCAGCCTTCATCTCTGCCGCGCCCGCTTCCCGGTCTGCCAGAGTCACCGGCGTGATGGGGGGTACCGTGGCCAGCACGGCGATGCCGGGCACGTACCGCTCCACGTCTTGCGTCGTCTTTAGCGAGTCGTCCAGGTACTCTAACCCAAAGGCAATGACCATCCCCAGCAGTGCGCCAAAGACGCCGCCGGCCAGCACGGTGGTGGTGGTCTTGGGGCTGTCCTTGGCCGGGGGACTGGCCGGCTCGTAGATAGAGATCTCCACCCGGTCCCGGCGGTCGATCTCTTTCTGGCGCAGGGCGTGGGCCTCGACAAAGACGGCCGCCAGCGTGTTGGCAATCTGGGGGGCCTGGTTCATGTCGCGGTCGTACACGTCGATCTGGATGAGAAAATCCTCCGGGATCGAGTTGACGGAGACGTTGCCCTTGAGAGTATCCACCCCGGTGTCCAGCCGCAATTTGTCAATGGTCCGCGCCACCAGGTCCTGGGCCGTCACCTGCACGCTATACTGGCGGAGCATGTTGCCGGCGGCCATCGTCGCGCCATAGTCGCCCAGCCGGGCCGGGATGACCAGGAGCTTGATGCTGGAGCGGTAGATGGTGGGCTGGAACCGGGTGTAGACAAAGGCCCCGGCCGCCCCCATCGTTGCCACCAGGATGATGATCCAGCCGCGTTTGACGAGTACCTTCACATAGTCACGTATCTGCACGCTGTGCACCTCCACGGGTCACGTGGTCTAGTTCTGAATGTTGCTCCGCGATACCAAAGGTCAGGCGACGTGGGCTGGCTGCCGATCTCGGTGCGCCTCGACGTAAATCCGCAGCGCAGTTCGCATCCGCCGCTCCCACCCGTCCTCTTGCGTACTGAACCACGCGAATACATCAGGGTCCACTTGCATCGTCACGGTCACTGTCGGCTGCTGGGGAGACCTAAGCATAGCGCGAGCAAAAAAGTCGTCGTCAAGGGGCGGAATATCAGAATAGTCTATTTCCTCGTCCGCCATGGCCTCTAACCTTTGCCAATCAGTTCGTGAGTGCTTGTTCGTATCTCTTTCGCTCATGTTTGTTGTCTTCGCGTTTATCCAGCTTGACGAGCATTGGACCGTTAAAGATGGGCGGAACGTCCGTGAAATCGATCCTGTGGTTACGAATGTTCACCGCGTTCTTTTCTTCATCCCACTCAAATCGCATCTATATCGCAACCTCAATCTCGCATTAACTCAATGAACGTACTATCTTGCACGTTCCTCTTTGCTCATGCTCAATCGAGCATATTGGTAGTACGCAAGCCATTTCGCGCGCCTTCAATCTCGCTGGCCACGGCCGGGCAGCCAGTCCCACCGCCGCCGGGGAATCTGGCCCAGGACGGTAAAGCCCAGCGCCTCCAGCTCGGCGGCGTCGCGCACAGAGTCGTCCAGGTAGTCCAACAGGAAGGCCAGGGCCACGCCGGCTGCCAGCGCCAACCCCAGGCGGATAGGGAGGTCCAGTTGCTCTCTCAGCCCGCCGCTCACCGGGACCACCGTGGCCTCGTCGATGACGTGAACCTGCGCGTTCTCGGAGCCCAGTTGCGCCAGGTACGTGGCGCTGTTCTCCCGCAGCTCGGCCACGGCGCCGTCCGCGATGGCTCGCGCGCCGTCTGGGTCGCCCCAGACCACAGTGATGGTGAGGATGCGGTGGGTCTTGCCGGCCATGGTGGCCCCGGCGATGGCCCCGGCCGGGATGGGGAGGGCCGTCCGCTTGGCCACGGCCTGGGCAAAGGTCTGGCTGCGCACCACTTCCGAGAGGTCGTCGGCCAGGTACTCGGCGGACATCCAGGCATAGTAGCGGTCATAGGTGTAGAACCGGCCGGCGCCGTCCTCCGGCCGGATGCCCACGGTGAGACGCACGGAGGCCACGTACACGGTGGCCGGGGCCGGGCTCAAGGCCAGCGTCGAACCGAGGGCTGCCAGCATCAGCAGGATGACGATCCACCATCGGCGAATCAGAATGTTCCAGTAGCGTCGCAGTTCCATGCACGTTCTCCCACTCGGTACCCAGACCTGATTGTACTCGAAAACGCCAGAATTCGCAAGGCGGCCCCGGCATAGCAAGCGGCGTGATGGCCCGGGCCACGAACGTGAGCGTATCACGTTGGGGACTTGGTCTGGAGTCAAAGCCTTGTAGTAGCGCCTGGCCGCCCCCCGGCCCCCCAATCCTGGGGGGAGTAGCACGGGTTCCCCCCAGAGTTGGGGGGTTAGGGGGGCCAAGCCGAGTAGTCACGCTGTGACTGATAATAAGAGCCTGCCGGATGACAGTGTATCACGAAGCGGTGGTCGCGTCAAATGGCCTCCGA
>Ga0190284_1001205_pt1 | contig 11880 bp, 10 predicted proteins | sample 48691812_MG_FD_161668 | JGI IMG/M metagenome (GOLD analysis project Ga0190284, IMG submission 161668) | Hydrothermal vent microbial mat bacterial communities from Southern Trench, Guaymas Basin, Mexico - 4869-18-1-2_MG | ecosystem: Environmental > Aquatic > Marine > Hydrothermal vents >...
AGACTGACCCCCCCCCATGATATACTTGAAAAAAAAATAGGACCTTATCTTCCAAAGGGCGAGGGGGCCAATACGATACTCAGACTCATGGCCACAAGCAGCAAGCTCCTTTTGGCGCACCCGCTTAATAGGGAAAAAGTGGATAAGGGATTTAAACCGGCAAACTCGATCTGGCTCTGGGGACAGGGCAGAAGACCTTACCTGGATAGCTTTTTTGAAAAGTTCGGCCTCAGAGGCTCAGTTATTTCAGCAGTCGACCTTATCAGGGGCATAGGCAGGTGTGCGGGGCTGGATATTATTGATGTAGAAGGAGCAACGGGGACGATTGAGACTGATTTTTCAGGTAAGGCGAAAGCTGCCGTGGATACACTTCTATCGGGAAAAGATTTTGTATATCTTCATATCGAGGCGCCTGATGAGTGCAGCCATCAGGGAGATATTTCCAAAAAAATAAGGGCACTGGAACTGATCGACAGGGAAGTAGTGGGACATATTAAGGGTGCCATGGATAAAAGCGGAGAGGACTATAGGCTGATGGTGATACCTGATCATCCTACACCCATAAGTATCAGAACGCATTCCTCAGATCCTGTCCCGTTCCTGATCTATGATAGCACCATTGAAGACCGGCCAGATGCTCAAGTATCCGGGTTCAATGAGCACTCAGCAGCTGCATCGGGTCTGCATTTTGAAGAAGGTTTCAGATTAGCGGATCATTTCTTTTTGAGATGATCTTTTCATTGCTAAAAATATCTATGATATAGTGGTCCACCTATATTATAGAACTCCAGGTAAATGTTGCCATGAATCGGTATTTTCGTGTGAAAAAGATATATTTATTTACCGCCTACCTATTATAATCCTTCAGTACCGGTTTTCCCTTCATCAGGAGATCTACATACTGGGCCCCCTGATAGGCAAAGGGGTTCTTCTGGTTCTTTAATGAAAGCCTGCCCCTGAAGTCATCAATTCTCTTATGGCCCTTATCCTTCATCCATTTCTTGATATCATCTAAGATAGTGGCGATATGGCCGATGCCATTTTTGTAGAGAGTGCTAACACACTGGACGCAGTTTGCCCCTGCAAGCAGTAACTTTATTATGCCCTCTCCTTCAAAGACTCCGCTGCTCGAGCATATATCTGTCTCTATATTTCCATAAAGAAGGCCCGTAAAGCGGAGCGGCAGCCGGTGATATCCCGGGCTTGAGAGCCTGAAGGGAAATGATTGCTCCTGTTTACAGGTATTTATATCCGGCTGAAAAAGACGGTTAAAAAGAACGAATCCTCCCGGACCAAGCTGGTCCATTTTTTTTATAAAGTTTAGGGGATTGGAATAAAAACTTGAGAGTTTTACAGCAGCCGGTATAGAAAGTTTCTTCACTGCAGTCTTTACGGTCTCCAGCTGTTCATTTTCAATAAGTACGCCATCCCTTCCGGTATCCCTGGGGATATAGAAGAGGTTTAGTTCAATACCGGCGAAGCACTATCAGTCTATTATTATGATAGCAGGAATGATTTTTCAAATAAATAGCAGTTCTTCAATGATCAATATTGGTATTACCTCACCAGGCAGAGTAATTGAAATTTAAATGGCATTATCAAGTCTGCAAAAAGCAACACTGCTTACCGGGGACCCCGAGTTTAAAAAACTGGAAAAATATATAGAAATATTCTGGCTATAAGCTGACTTTGCTCTGTAAGCTGTTATGGACGATTCCTGGATTATTTATGCGATTATTTTATTTCTCCAAATATCAATAATTAAAAACTTCAGCTCTGCAACTTATAGCATTCAATCAGGTGCAAAAAAAGTTGACACTATGTTGCATATTGATATAATACATGCCAGTTTTCTAAAAAAAATTTAAGGACACAGTTCCTGGGCAGGCTCCTAAGAAAATGATAAATAATATAATCGATCAAATAAAAGAATCCGAAAAACAGGCTAAGGAGATCATAGCTTCTTCAAAGAGGGAATCAGCAGCAATAATCGAGAAGGCATACCAGCAGGCAAATAAGAAGATAAAAGATGCTGAGGTAAAGACAAAGAAGCTGTTGCTTGAAGCTGAGACTCAGGCTGCAGAAGACTCAAAAGTAGAGAAAGTAAAGCTTGAAGAGCAGTATTCAGAAAAGAAAGAAAAGCTCCTTAAATCATTCTCTGCCAGGGAGGAAGAAGCAGTCAGCATGCTTGTCAGCAGGGTTCTGGATTAAGAATGGCTGTTGCTAAATTATCTAAATTATTTATAGCATCACACAGGACCGAGACTGAGTCTTTCTTAAAAAGGCTCCAAAGGACATCTGCAGTAGAGATAAAACCATATTCAGAGAAGATCGGATCAAGCACGCTTCCCATAGATACAAGCCAGGAAAATAATATCAAGGTGAGAAAAGCGCTTAATATCCTGGATGACTATAAAGACAAAGAGTTAAAAAGAATTGCAGCTAAAGCCGGGAAGCTCGTGATCAAGAGGGGTGAATATGAAAAGATCATAAGAAATACCGGACTTGAAGAGATAGCAGATGAAATAATGGACCTTGACGATGAGGCAAGGTCACTGGAGCAGAGAATAGCTGAGACTGAGCCGAAAGTACATCAACTGGCAGTCTGGACCTGCTTTAAGGGAGATCTGGATGATCTCGGCGCAAATGAAGTCTATACTGTAAAGCTTGGAATAATCAAAAGCGGGCGCACCGATCTCAGCTTGATCTTCGATGAACTTGATAGGAATCATATATCCTGCCAATCTATCTCAGAAGAAGGCGATATAGTCTATGTGATACTTGCATACCATAATGATCACAAAGAAGAGGCAGAGAAATATATTTCAGAAATTGCTTTTGATGAGGCTGAGCTTGCCGGTTACGCAGGGGCCACTGTTGAGGAAAATATCCAGAATCTTAATAAAAACATAGATTATTATAAGGGCAGGAAGCAAAAGATACTTGACCAGATAGTTAAGCTCACAGAAGAACACGAGAGATCGCTTACTGTTTATCTTGATTACCTTGACAATAATCTGGAAGTAGAGAAGGCAATACTGTCCGGTTTTTCTACGGATTCCGTATCATTTTATACCGCATGGATAAGGGAGAGGGATAGAAAGAAGATCCTTTCACTCATATCTTCTTTTAAATTTATAAAAGTTGAGGACATAGAGCCGGATGAAGGTGAAAGTATTCCTATAGTCCTGGAAAACAGGGCAATTTTCAGGCCCTTTGAAATAATCGTAGATCTGTATGGAGTGCCCAGATACTTTGAGATAGACCCGACTCCTTTTGTGTCGCTTTTTTTTGCGGTATTTTTTGGCTTATGTCTTACAGATGCAGGATATGGCATAATACTCGGCATACTTACTCTCGTATTTGCCTTCAGGATAAGGGCCGCCAGGCAGTTTTTGATGCTTATCTTCATCGGCGCTATATTTACAGTACTTGCAGGAGCAGTATTTAATGGGTGGTTTGGCGACCTCCCCTCCTATCTGGGAATAGGCGATCTATCACTCAAGCTGGCAGTTCTGGGGGATCCTGTAAGATCTGACACAGGATCGATGAATTTTTTCAGGCTGGCTCTGGCCCTTGGAGTAGTGCATGTAGTATTTGGCCTCTTTATCAAATTTTTTGACAGTATCAGGAGAAGAGATTGGGGGGGAGCTTTCTTTGACGGTCTCCCGTGGATAATGATCGTTGTATCACTTGTTATAATACTTCTCTCAACAGAGATGGCTGTCAGCATGCAGCTGGTATCTGCACCGCTTTTTCCATCAAGTATATCAAGCATACTCATGTGGCCAGTACTTGCTGGTGCAATTGTAATAATCCTTTTTGCTGCAAGGCAGGAAAAAAGCTGGGGGTTCAGGATCTTTATGGGTTTTTTAAACCTTACCATAGTAAACGGGCTTACTTCTTTTCTGGGAGATTTTCTTTCATATATAAGGCTGATGGCCCTTGGGCTGGTGACAGCGGGCATAGGTGTGGCAATAAACAAGATCGCTTTCCAATTCCTCTCAATACCTGTGGCCGGCATGGCAATGCTTGTGGTGATCCTTATTTTCGGCCACCTTTTTAATATAGGCATAAACATACTGGGTGCATTTGTACATACTCTGAGACTTCAGTATGTCGAATTTTTCCCCAAATTCTATGCCGGAGGGGGAAGACCTTTTGAGGCTTTAAGCGATGAACATAAATATATAACAATAGTGGATAAGTAATAGGAGGAAAGATGTCAGATTTATCATTTGGTGTGATCATGGCAGTACTCGGAGCTGGCCTCGCAGCGATCATGGCGGGAATAGGCTCTATCATAGGAATAGGGTATCCAGGAAGGGCCGCAGCAGGCGTATTATCCGAGGACCCATCCAAGTTTGGAAGCCTGTTTCTTCTTGTGGTGCTACCGGGGACACAGGGTTTCTACGGTTTTGTGGCGGCTTTTTTAATAATCGGCAATATTGCCAAAGTAACCACGTCTGCCCAGGGTCTGCAGCTTCTTTTCGCAGCACTCCCGGTCGCATTTACAGGACTGCTTTCAGGCATTCATCAGGGCAAGGTCTGTGCGGCTGGTGTAAGTCTTGTGGCCAAGAGGCCAAAGGAAGCGATGAAGGGCGTGATATTTGCGGCTATGGTAGAGACATATGCCGTACTTGGACTGCTCATAACATTCTTCCTTAATAATTCCGTACAATTTTCATAGGTGGGGAATATGAGTGAAATGGATAATGTATCCAAAAAGGTGCTTGATGATGCGCAAAATATCCGGAAAGAAAACCTTGAAAGAGCTGAAGAAAAAGCTGCCCAGATACTTGCAGGGGCCAAGAGTGAGATAAGGGATATATTAAAAAAAGGCAAAGAGGAAGCAAGGGAACATTATGCAAGGACCTATGATATGGAAGTATTCAAGACAAGGTCAGGTTTTGAGCAGATGATGCTCCTTGAGAAAATAAAGCTTGTGGACAGCATTATTTCCAAAGCCAGGAAGAGGCTCTCAGGACTTAGCAGGAGTCAGTGGGAGAAATTTCTTGCAAAGAATATAGGTGCTCTTGGCATAAAGAAAGGGACATATAGTATAGGTTCGAATGAGAAGATCCTGGACAGCAAACTCATTGAAGCTGTATCAGGAGGTCTAAAACCTGCAGGCAGGGAAGAAGAGCTCCAGGAGGGCCTTAAGATATTTGACGGAAAAGTGGAATATGACCTGACGCCTGAAAAATACCTGGATATGGATATAGAGGACCTGAGAATGGAAATAGGCGCATACCTTTTTGGCAGGGAGAAGTAAATGGATTATGACCGGTATGAAATAGAAGATGACAGCTATTATCTTTTTACCTGCGCAGAACTGAAGGCAAGGGAAAATGAGTTTGTTGAAAAGGCCAGGTTTGAGAGGATGGTGGAGTCCGAAGACATGGAGGGCTTCCTGAAGGTTCTGGGGGAGACGGTCTATTCACCGTCTATCCCAGGCATAAGCTCAAGTTTAAGTTTTGAAAAGGTAATGATCGGCAGCTACGGGATCATACTCGACTATCTTGAAGAGAGATTAAAAGATGAGCACAGGATGCTTTCATATATACTTTTTTTTGAGGAGATCCTCCACAATATGAAAGTAATATTTAAGTCGGCGGTCCTTGAGAAGGATCTTGGCAGTCTTTTTATACCAGTGATATATGACTGGGAACAGTTGGCTGAGATGTATGGTTCTGATGACGATAAAGATGTTGATACGCCTGTAGGCAAGCTTCTTTCGTATTTGAAAGATACCCTGGGAAAACCGGGAGAAAAAGATTACAGGAAAGTGGAGCTTGAATTCGAAAAGTTCTATTCAGAGATTATGACAGCAGTTGCAAAGAGTCTCGGCAGGAAGATGATATCAGAGTATATGAGCCGGAAGATAGACCTTATAAATATAGAGAATATTTATAGATGGAAACAAATGGGTGAAAAAAAAGGCTTTGACAGCATACTCCATAATGGAGGGAATATCGGCCTGGATATCCTGAAGGGTTTTGAACATGAGACCATGGATTATACAGTAAGGGAACTTGAGAGGACAGATTATGGAAATATTGCGATAAGAGGGGCCCAGCACCTGACATCAGATAATAGTTTTTCTTCTTTTGAAAGAAACAGGGACCAGTATTTCCTTGATTATTTTGATAATTTTAAATACAGTGTCTCGAATCTGGAGAAGATACTGGCGTTCTTTTTAAAAAAGAAGATCGAGCTTTCCAGTCTAAACATACTATTTACAGGCATTTTATATAATGCCGGAAGATCAAATATAAAATATAAGGTCGGGTGAGTATGGAGATCAATAATACAGAGACAGAAACAAAAATAGCTGCATTTGGCGAAAGCGACATAATGCTCATCTTTAAAGCTGTTGGGGCAGATGTTTTTGCTGTATCTGATTCCACTCCGGCCGGCGCTGCAGAAATAAGACTTAAGCAGCTTGTGTCAGAAGGATATGGGATCATATTTATGACAGAGACAGTAGCTGCCAGACTCGATGCTATAGTCAAATATTATTCGAACCAGATAACACCTTCAATAGTCGTGATACCGGGTCCGGGCAAAAGAAATAATTATGCCGTAGATCAGCTCAGGACAGCTATCATAAAAGCTGTTGGGGCAGATATAATGGCGGAAAAAGAAGACGGGGAAAAGAGCAATAAAAAGGAACAGGAGTAATCGATGGCAAAGATTGGAAAGATCATTAAGGTCGCTGGCCCCCTTGTGGTGGCAGAAAATATGTCCGGTGCGAAGATGTTTGATCTGGTGCATGTCTCCGGCATGAGGCTTATGGGGGAGATCATTGAGTTCAGGGGGGATCTTGCGTCAATACAGGTCTATGAAGAGACCGGAGGTATTGGGGTGGGCGAACCTGTTTATCCGGCAGGCGAACCACTTACTGCGGAGCTTGGCCCCGGAGTCATCGGATCTATTTATGATGGCATACAGAGGCCGCTTGATGAACTATACAAAAGTTCAGGCGACTTTATTGCAAGAGGGGTAACAGCAGCGGCTCTTGACCGTAAAAAGAAATGGAAGTTTAATCCTACGGCAAAGGCGGGAGATGTGCTAAGTTCCGGGGATTTTCTTGGATTTGTTGAAGAAACACAACTTATCAAACACTATATAATGGTACCTCCCGGAGTAGAGGGAGAGGTAAAAAGCATTGGAGACGGGCAGTTCACAGTAGAAGATACCATTGCGGTTATATCTGCCGCTGATGGTCCGGTAGATGTCAGCATGATGCAAAAATGGCCCGTGAGGAGGCCAAGACCATACAGGCAAAAGAAAAGACCCGATATCCCCCTGTTTACAGGACAGAGAATAGTGGATATGTTTTTTCCTCTTGCAAAGGGCGGGACAGCGTGCGTACCGGGTCCGTTCGGGTCAGGTAAGACAGTGATCCAGCACCAGCTGGCAAAATGGGTCGATGCAGAAGTAATAGTATATATAGGCTGCGGCGAGAGGGGAAATGAGATGACGGATGTTCTACTGGAATTCCCCAAGCTTGTGGATCCAAAAAGTGGGGAACCACTGATGAAAAGAACAGTTCTTGTTGCCAATACTTCAAATATGCCCGTAGCTGCCAGGGAAGCTTCAGTGTATACGGGAATAACGATCGCTGAATATTTCAGGGATATGGGGTATTCTGTGGCACTTATGGCAGACTCAACATCGCGCTGGGCAGAAGCTATGAGGGAGATATCCGGGAGGCTTGAAGAGATGCCCGGGGAGGAGGGATACCCCGCATATCTGGGTACAAGGCTTGCATCATTTTATGAGAGGGCCGGACTGGTAGAATGCCTTTCAGGTTCCGGCGGCTGCAGGACAGGAGCCCTTTCGGTGATAGGTGCTGTATCACCCCCGGGAGGCGATCTTTCGGACCCGGTCGTACAGGCAACACTCAGGGTAGTAAAAGTATTTTGGTCGCTTGAGGCAAACCTTGCTTATGGAAGGCACTTTCCCGCAATATCATGGCTGAATTCCTATTCACTATATAATGACTCAATACGGGAGAGCGTCACTGGAAGTGTAGCAGAGGATTATTTCGATCTGCAGGCTGAGGCTATGAGACTTCTCGAGAAAGAATCAGAGCTTGAAGAGATCGTAAGGCTGGTAGGCGTAGACGCACTTTCCGGGCCGGACAGGCTGGTACTTGCTGTTTCCAGGATGTTAAGAGAAGATTTCCTTCACCAGAATGCCTTTCATGAGGTAGATACATATTCACCGGTAGAAAAACAATACAAGATGATAGATGTAATAATATATTTTTACAGGCAGGCAGAAGATGCACTGAGAACGGGTGCGGATATCTCCGACATTGAAGCTGTAAAGGTAAAGGATGATATTGCCCGGATGAAATATATCCCTAAAGAAGAAATAGCAAAGATCGATAATATAAAGATCAATATTGACAATGAGTTCTCAAAAATATTTGAGCAGCCCCACCTGGAGGAATAAACATGCTAAAAGAGTATAAGAGCATTATAAATATATCCGGACCGCTTCTTCTTGTGGAAGGAGTTGAAGGAGTAAAATATGAGGAACTTGTCGATATAAAGACAGGCGACGGAATGCTTAGAAGCGGAAGGGTTCTTGAAGTCGATGGGGACCGGGCCCTCGTGCAGGTATTTGAAGGGACCTCAGGAATTGATTCTGAGAGGACCAGGGTAAGATTTCTTGGAAGGGGTACGCATATGTACCTGTCAGAGGACATACTCGGAAAGGTCTTTACCGGTCTCGGAAAGCCAAAAACAGAAAGCGACAAGATAATCGCTGAGAAAAGTATGGACATAAACGGATCGCCGATAAATCCTTTTGCCCGTAATTATCCGGATGAATTCATCCAGACGGGGATATCCTCGATAGATGGCTTAAATACCCTTGTAAGGGGCCAGAAACTTCCGGTATTTTCCGGTGCGGGACTTCCGCATAACCGCATAGCGGCACAGATAGCAAGACAGGCAGCTGTCCTTGGAAAAAAGGAAGAATTTGCAGTTGTCTTTGTTGCTATCGGAATAACATTTGAAGAATCCCAGTATTTTATAGATGATTTTAAAAAGACAGGAGCTATCAGCCGGTCGGTACTGGTCCTAAACCTTGCGGATGACCCCGCTATTGAGAGGATCGCTACTCCGCGCGTGGGGCTCACATGCGCAGAGTACCTGGCTTTTGAAAAGGACATGCATGTCCTTGTAATACTTACCGATATGACAAATTACTGTGAAGCCTTAAAGGAAGTATCTGCAGCTAGAAAGGAAATACCCGGAAGGCGCGGTTATCCAGGATACCTTTATACTGACCTTGCGACCATATATGAAAGAGCCGGGAGGATAAAAGGCAAAGAAGGCTCCATAACCCAGATCCCCATACTGACAATGCCTGAAGATGACAAGACCCATCCAATACCCGACCTTACAGGATATATAACAGAAGGGCAGATAATACTTTCCAGATCCCTTCATAGGAAAAAGATCTCCCCTCCGGTGGATGTGCTGCCTTCGCTTTCAAGGCTCAAGGATAAAGGCATCGGGAAAGGGAAGACGAGAGAGGATCATGCTGATATTTTCAATCAATTATATGCGGCATATGCCAGGGGCAAGGAAGTCCAGGAACTGGCTGTTATACTGGGCGAGGCTGCCCTTACGGATCTTGATAAGATATATTATGGATTTGCCGAAGATTTCGAGGCCAAGTATATATCCCAGGGTGAATATGAGAACAGGACAATAGAGGAAACACTGGACCTAGGGTGGAAACTCCTATCAGTCTTCCCAAGGGAAGAATTGAAAAGAGTCAGGGATGAGTTTTTAGATAAATACTATGATGATCCTGAAAAAGAAGAGAAGAAAGAATAGCATAATATGCTTGAAAAAGTAAATGCGACAAGGATGGAGCTTCTCAGGCTTAAAAAGAGGCTGCAGCTGGCAGCAAGGGGACATAAACTGCTCAAAGATAAAAGGGATGAGCTCATGAGGCTGCTTATGGAAATAATAGATGAGGTCAGGGCTCTCAGGCTGTCTGTTGAAAGCGAGTTCAGGAGCATACTTGAAGGTTTTGTGCTTGCAAAGGCCAAAATGGGTCCCTTTCAGGTAGAGCAGGCACTGCTGATGCCGGTTAAGAAGATATCAGTCTCGGTGAGCAAGAAAAACCTGATGAGCGTAAGGGTCCCTGAATTTGCAAAAGAAGTGTCAGGCGGCATAATCCCCTATGGATATTTAAATACATCGGGAGATATTGATATTTCCCTGGATAAGTTTGACAAGTTTATTGAAAGCCTGCTCATACTTGCCGAAAAAGAAAAAACTATACAGCTTATGGCTACTGAGATACAGGAGACCCGCAGGAGGGTAAACGCCCTCGAATACAAACTGATCCCGGGCCTGGAGGAGACCATTAAGTCTATTACCATGAAGCTTGATGAAAATGAACGTGCGTCCACGGTAAGGCTGATGAAGGTAAAAGATATAGTAAGAAGCCACTGATGGACCGCGCTGCCCTATTTCAGGGTCATTTATTATTTATTACCTAAGTTTCTGTTGATCTCTTCGGCAAGTTCATTAAGATAGATCCAGCGCTCCATTTTTTCATTTAACTGCCCCTGGAGCTCTTTCTGTTTTATGGCCAGTTCCTGCATCTTCATATGGTCGGACCAGTTTTCTGTCATCTCTTTTTCTACTTTTAAGAGTGAGACCTCAAGTTTTTCAATATCGCTGTCTATCTTTTCATATTCCTTATTCTCAGCATAAGTAAACCTCTTCTTCTTATCAGGATCCTTTGATCTCCTGAGGACCTTTATCTTCTTTAAGGATGCCAGTCTATCTGCTTCAAGGCTTTTTTCATAGATATCAAGGTCATTATAGAAGACGGTCTCCCCATTATCTTTTACTGCTATTATCCTGTCGGCTACTTTGTCCAGGAAGTACCTGTCATGCGATACCACAAGTACTGCACCCTGAAAGACTTGCAGGTATTCCTCGAGCACCTCAAGGGTCTGGATATCAAGGTCATTCGTGGGTTCATCCAGAAGAAGGACATTCGGCTTTTCCAGAAGCGTCTTTGCAAGGAGAAGCCTTCTCCTCTCGCCTCCGGAAAGATTTCCTATAAGGCTGTATTGATGATCTGTGTCAAAGAGAAAACGCTCAAGCATCTGGCTTGCCGAAATCCTCTGTCCACTGGCGGTTTCCACATATTCCGCTGTTTCCTTTATATAATCGATGGCTCTTATAGAATGATCCATCTCATCATTGCCCTGACGGTAGTACGCTACCTTTACAGTTCTGCCAATGCTTATCTCCCCACTATCCGGTGTGGCGAGCCCTGCTATCAGGTCAAGAAGGATAGTCTTTCCCATACCATTTAGGCCCACTATGCCGATCCTGTCCGACTGGTCCAGGAGTATGCTAAAATCCTTAAGTATTATCTGTCCGTCAAATGATTTGGAGACACTTTCCAGTTCGATCACTTTTTTGCCAAGACGCCTGTAAGCTGCGGGAAGGTCAAGTCTCTCATCAGCGGTATTTGTGCCTGCCTTCTTTAACTGGTCAAAACGGGCTATCCTTGCTTTCTGCTTGGTAGTTCTTGCCTTGGCGCCCTGCCGTATCCATTTTAATTCATTTGCATAAAGGCGTCTGCGCCTTTTCTCCATAGTATCATTTACTTCCCTGCGCTTTGCCCTGGCTTCCAGGAAGTATTCAAAGTTTCCCGCATAATCGTACAGTCTGCCCCTGTCTATCTCTATGATCCGGCTCACTACCCGGTTTAGGAAATAACGGTCATGGGTCACGATAAGAAGTGCCCCTTTTCTTGCGGTCAAATAGTTTTCGAGCCACTTTATAGCTTCGAAATCAATATGGTTTGTGGGTTCATCGAGCA
>Ga0190284_1001206_pt1 | contig 11879 bp, 14 predicted proteins | sample 48691812_MG_FD_161668 | JGI IMG/M metagenome (GOLD analysis project Ga0190284, IMG submission 161668) | Hydrothermal vent microbial mat bacterial communities from Southern Trench, Guaymas Basin, Mexico - 4869-18-1-2_MG | ecosystem: Environmental > Aquatic > Marine > Hydrothermal vents >...
GAGGACCCGCCGAAGAAGTTTTTCCGCTTGGCGCCTGGCCGGGAAGTGCGGCTGCGATATGCGTACTTCGTGACGTGCACGGATGTGGTGAAGGATGAGCAGACCGGCGAGGTGGTTGAAATACACTGCACCTACGACCCGGCGACGCGCGGCGGCGATGCCCCGGACGGGCGCAAGGTCAAGGGGACGATCCACTGGGTCTCGGCGGCGCATGCGCTCGAGGCGGAGGTCCGACTGTATGATCATCTGTTTGCCAAGCCCGATCCGAGCGACGTCGAGGAGGGCCAGGATTTCAAGGCCAATTTGAATCCGAACTCTCTCGAGACGCTGACGGCATGTCGCGTCGAACCGAGTCTGGCAGGCGCGGCGGCGGGAAGCAGATACCAGTTCGAGCGGCAGGGTTATTTCTGCGTTGATTTGGATTCGTCTGAGGGGCAACTGGTGTTCAACCGGACGGTTCCCCTCCGCGATTCGTGGGCGAAGATCGAGAAGGGGCAAAAGCGGAAGTAGGGGATGGCGTGCGGGATCGCTGGGCTGAGAAAGCATCAACAGATGAGCAGGATTGCCCATCTTACGGGATTCTCCAGGATCGAACGCTGACCGCTCCCTTACGGTCGCGGCTCTGATCACCGCTAACGGCATAGGCATTCTCAAGCCCAAACTGCTCAAGTAAACCGGTGGATATCCATGAACCCTACGCGTCGTAATAAGCGGAGGCACCCAATGCACAACGCCCGACCATGGGGATGGTCGGGCGTTGACGCGTAAGACGTGGAGGTGCTGCTGTTACTCATCGAGTTTCGTGCTCTTCACGGTCTCGGTCCGAAGATCGCCATAGATGATCCGCGTCCGGCCGTCTTCGAGCGTCCATTTCATGAGGACGTCGTCTGCGTCGCCGGGCTTGACCTCCTCACCAGAATACACCGGCTCCCGCCCCATCACCTCGAGGTACGTGTATAGCATCAGTCCCTGGAGCTTCATGCCCACGGACTGCACGTCGGGAATGTCCTCACTTGTGCGTTCATCACGCTTTGCCGTGATGTGCTTCGCTTGTAGGATTCCGAGAATGTAACTCAGTTCGTAAGACACGCTCATCGCGTTCAGACTGGACGGATAGCGGCCGGAGATCTCACTGAAGAGTCGCAAGGCCTCGACGAACTCCGCCTCGTCAGGGACGCGCATCTCCATCAGCGGATTGTCCTCTTGGGGCGTGTAACCGTCCGGGATCACCGGCTCGAGCCGATCCGCCGACAGCGGCGTGTCGAGTTCAAACTGGTCGTACACGGTGGTCATGGCATATGACACCGAGATCGGCATGCCCTGCATCGACGAGATTCGCGTTACGAAGTGGAACACCAGCCGAACCGGAACACCGGTCTTCACGTCCACCCACAGCTCGGCTCGATTCTCCTTGGCCTGATCCGTGTACGGCGGACCAAAACCCACCTTCTCACCGGCGATCTCGTAACCGATTACGTCGTGTCCCTCGATGGTGTCACTCCCCAACTCACGATCCGCATCCGCCGTCAGGTTTCGCAGCCCGCGAATCAGACGGTCCGGGTCTTGCGTTAAGGCCGCGAAGTGGATGTCCGGCCGAGGCTTATTGGCGACGGCCTCTCGGACTTCCTCCGGCATCTTCTGCAATTCGGAATCGGCGTCAGCCTCGATGTAGGTGTGGTCCGCGTGGTTGAGGATGAGCGTGGACCCGCCTTCCGACGAATACGTCGTGCTCACCAACACCTTGTCCTCGTACCCGTCTTTGCGGACACCGTGCTCGGTACTCATGTACAGTTTCTCGGTACGGATCGTCTTCTGCTCAGACCGCTCGTCTAACCGTGCCAGCCTTGCCGGGTCGATCGAAGATTCGGCATCGGGGTCGACGTGCATCTGTATTCCCATCGTTGTCGTTACGTGGCAGACGATGGTCTTGGCCAGCTTGAAGTGCTCGATCGCGGCGGCGAACGTGCTCTTCTGACCAGGCGACAGGAAAACAAACACGGCGATCAGGATGCAGGCGGCCGGCAGCAGGACGGCGGCGGCGCGGCGGCTGGTTGTACTGTTTAGACTCATCACAAAATCTCCCAGGCGGCGCCGGCCGAGTGTCAGCCGGTCGGCGCCATGGCGCCGCGGCAACTCGTCAGGCAATGCCGCCATTAGTTGTTCGCGTTGGGTATCGTGGTCGCGGTCCATCGCCTCGTAGGTGCGGAGCAACCGCACGTGCTCGCGGCGAGCTTCGTTGCATCGCTCGCGACAGGGCTCGCAGGTCTCGAGGTGCTCGCGCATCTGCTGGGCCTGCGGCTCGTCGAGCAGGTCCATGCTCAAGAGCGTCCAGTCATTGATGGTTGGGCAGGTCATGACGAGGCCTCCTGTTTACTCAATAATCGTCTGAGGCGCTGACGCGCACACGACAACACGCGATAAAGTCCAGATCTTGATAGGCCCAACACGGCGCGGGCCTCTTCGACGTCCTGCTCCCGCAAGTAGAAGGCATGCAGGGCAAGACGTTCCTTTTCCGGCAGCGAGGTCATGGCGTCGCGGAGCATGAGGATTCTCTCTTCCGGCTGGTCCATACGCTCCTCGGTTTCAGCAGCTTCGCTGTGGGCGACCAACCGCGCAAAACCCGATTGCTCCCGCAGGCGACCTCGGCGCCACTCACGACAGACCTGGCGGGCGATGCCAACCAACCAGGCGGCGAACTTGTGCGGATCGTGCAACGCACCCAGGCTCCGGTATGCCCGGAGGAACACCTCCTGCGTGAGATCCGCGGCCGAGTGGAGGTCCCGTGTGACGTCGAAACAGACTGCCCGGACCAGGCGAGCTCGTCGGTCATACAGTTCGGCAATGGCCGACCTGTCTCCATTCAGCACACCCAATACCAATGTCGCATCTGTTGTCGCCACGAGCACATCCTCCGTCGGCCATGATGGCCATCACATTACTAGTGGCCGCTAGGCTGAGTTTGTCCAGTGAAAAATCGTGATTGGGATAATTGTTGCGCCGGGCAATCCGCACGGGGGCCGTGGAGCTTGTGGCCAGCCGAAATATCCACCCGGAAGCCACGAATACCCCTTGGATGAAAGGGGTTCTGGTTGATCATATGTATGATCAGGAATGGGAGCGGGTTGACTAGGGACCTATCCTTGAATAGTGGCGCCGGTGTTTCTTGGCTGAACGAAAGCCGGCATATCCACCGGCGGGACGCCGGCGCCACAAGAATATTAGGCGATACTCAACATCAGCCCAGCCTCTTTTCATTGTCAGGCATGTTCGATTCAGGCGCGTTCAATATATTCGCCCGAGCGCGTGTCGATGCGAATGATCTCGCCGGTGCTGATGAATGGGGGCACGCGGACCTTGTAGCCGGTTTCGAGGGTGACTTCCTTGTTCTGATTGGTTGCCGTCGCGCCCTTGACGACCGGCGGGGCATCCGCGACCTCCAGCTCGACTGTGTTGGGCAACTCGACGCCGATGATCTCACCGTCCAAGGTCTTACACATGACGCGCTCGTTGCCCTTGAGGAACTTCTCCGCGTCCGGCATCAGCTCCTTCGAGGCGCTTATCTGGTCGTACGTGTCGGTATTCATGAGGATGAAGGCGTCTCCGTCGCGATAGAGATATTCGTAGGGCTTGTCCTCGACGAATGGTGCTTCGAGTTGCTCGTCGACCCTAAATCGCTGATCAATGACGTTGCCCTGTCTGAAGTTTTTCAGTTTGATCTGCATGTAGCTGCGTTTGTTTCCTTTGGCCACATGTTGCGAATCGTGTACGATCCAGAGTTGGTCGTTGTACACAACGACCTGACCCCTTCGGATGTCGAATGCTTTTGGCATGGTCCTGTCCTGGTTAATAGACACTGTTACCGCCGCCGACGGGAACCCACACCCCATCGGCGACAAGGCGATAACCTCCTGCAACTGCAAGCGTTGTATTCTTACACGGATCGGCCGGCCCGTCAAGCGGGCCTGATTCCAAAGTGGCGTGGGGTTTGTAGTTCCGGAAGGCAGAACTCAGGTTATAGTTAAGGTATAACACGGTTGAGGCCCAAAGCCATGATTCTCGCTGAGGTCGGTAAATTCGTTGGGAGCAAGGTCGCCGCGGCGATCATCTTCATAGCCGTCGCCGCCGGGGGAATCTGGTGCTACCGAAATCCTGAGGCGATCCAGGCATTCGGCCACTTGGTCAAGTTGACGCTGCTCTGGGTCGTCGTAGCGGCGGCATTGCCGTGGTCGAGCTACGTTTTCATGAGACCCCTGCTTCGGTTCCAGGCGGACCAACTGTCCACCAGCGGCGCGTCCGCCGTCAGCATCGCTGTCGTTGCTGGATACTGCCTGATCGACATTCTGTTTGCCGTGTACTTGGGTGAATTCGGCGACGCCGGCACGTTTACATGGATCGTGCTGCTGCTTGGTTTCCTCGCTGCAGGGGCATATAATTTCGTCATCTGCGAGTCTTTGGCGAGGCACGTGGACACCTGAATCCCACCCGCCGGCGGCGGTCCTAAAGGAATACACTATGACAGGTCCTCAGGTCGGAGACCGTATCAGTGAATACGTGCTGGACGAGCAGGTCGGCTCGGGCAGTTTCGGCCAGGTGTGGCGGGCTCACCACCACATCTGGAAGGACGACGTCGTGGCGATCAAGATCCCGACCGACTCCCAGTTCGTCCGCAACCTCCAACAGGAAGGCTCGGTCATCCACGGCCTGAAGCACCCGAATATCGTCCGAGCCATCGGCCTCGACCCCTATGCCGACATTCCGTATCTGATCATGGAATACGTGGACGGTCCGACGCTTCGCCAGTTGGTCGATGAACACCCGTCGGGTCTGCCGATTCGCACGGTTCAACGCATCGTGTGTGGCATCCTCCGGGCGCTGGACCACGCCCATCAGAACAACGTGATTCATCGTGACATCAAGCCTGCCAACATCCTGATTACGGATGCAAGATCAAAGGCGCTGGAGGACATCGAGGAGGCCGACGTCAAGGTGACGGACTTCGGCCTCGGTCGTGTGGGGCAGGTCACGACGGCCAGCATCCTGCAGTCCGGCAGTCTGCTGTCCGAGGAGGGCCGCAGCATCTCGGGCACGCTGGCCTACATGTCCCCGGAACAGCGCGACGGCGGCGAGACCGACGCGCGAAGCGACCTGTACGCGGTCGGTATCGTTTTATTTGAATTGCTATGCGGCGAACGACCCAGCGGCAGCGACATGCCTTCGCAAATGCGCGAGGGATTACCCGCGTGGGTCGATCCGGTCTATTCACGGCTCTACACACGGCGTGAACGTCGCTTTCCCAGCGCGACGGAGGCGCTACGGACGATCGAATCGACAAGCGTGCCGCCGGTGGTGGCGCCGGGGGACGGGGTGCCATTGTCGATGGCGGGTCAGCCGCGTGGTAGTGAGGGGCTTGTCACGTGTCCGTCATGCAGCACGGCCATCGAGCCCGACGACAACTTCTGTATCATGTGCGGCGCGCAAGTGGTTGCGAACCCGCGGCGTTGTGCGAAATGCAGCGGTTATCCCGCGGCCGAGGACAAATACTGCCTTTTCTGCGGCGCGGCCCTGCCGGCCAAAGTGGGTTAGCGTGGTATGTGTACCATGAGTGGCGCAATCGGCGAATTAATGTTCATCCTGATCACGGTGGTGATTGTCATCTTCATCGTGTCCGCGGCCAGGAGCGCGGGTCGAATGCCTCGACGAGACCCATTCAATCACCGAATGATGCGCGGGCGGCGAGGTGCGTTCGAGGCGTTCAACGATGACCCATCGCCCCGTCCGCCACATGACACGTTTCCGGGGCGGGCGCATCCCACCGGACAATGGGAGTGCGCGGAGAAGAACTGCCGAGCCATGAATCCTCCACATGCCAGGTTCTGCCGGATGTGCGGCCTGGCAAGGGCATGAACGGATATCTGAATGCAGCCCAGGGCGAAGTGTTGCATGATTACGCATGGGAACGTAGAACGCCGTCGGCGTAACGGCGTTGTGCGGCGTTATGGTACAGCGGCTTGGTGTAGTAGCGGATTTAGGCTTTCAGACGAATGAAGACAGCGGCAGCACATGCGAAGGAGGTCGAATCCAGCTACCTCGCCGGCGTACAGGCGAAGCTGAAGGATGCGGGCGGCCGATTGCTCGCAGGCTCCCGGTTCAAGCACGAGGAACATGACCGCGTCGAACGCGTCACCAAGGTGATGGTGGAACAAAAGATCTTCGACCACGATCGTCGCGCAGACATGCCGCACAGCCGGGGTTTTACGATCCGCGGCTACGAGCGCCGCTGGATCTTCGGAAAACGCCTGAAAAGCGTTACCGTGGCCAGCGTGCTGGCTCCGCCGAAACCCCTGCTGGATTCGGACGAGCCCGCCCCACCGGTGTCGCTGTCGGAGTTGACCGAGCACGTGCAAGGCTTGGTGAAGAGCGGCAAGGTACAGCAATTGGTCGGCGTGTGCAGCCCGAGCGGCTTTGAGGAAGAGGTATGGGAGGCCCCGCTGGGGGTGCCGAACGTCAGGCTCGTGCTGATTGAGCCGCGCGAAGACGGCGGGTGGCACGTCGCCAGCTCCGATAGCAAGCTGGACGAGCGGCTGTGCAGACTGTTTGATCCTGAAGACATGGGCCGGAAGGTCGATCGGGTCCGGCGCGAAATCGAGAACAGAAGCGCCGACCTATTGACCGGCGGCCTGACGGTCGGCAGCATTGCCCGGCAACTGGAACTGCCCGAGCAGATCGTGCGGCAAGCGTTTGAGCAAGTGGCAAAGTCGGACCGGGAGTTGCACGTGTCGAAACGGTCCGGAGAGGCGATGCTGTTCCGCGGCGCCCCTGTGTCGTCGGAGATGGAGGACGATTCGATGTCGTTGGCTGAGTGGATTAAGAGCCTCTTTTCGAAGGAAGGAAACGAGGCCAAGAAGATCAACGTGTTGTCCGAGCGACGGGCGGCGTTGTCGGGCCGTCTCGACCGGATGTATGAGGATATCGCCGAGCTCGAAAAGAAAGAGGAAGAACTACATAAAGAGGGCAAGGCCACGTCGTCGAAGGTGTCCAAGCGTCGGATCGCGGCGCAGATCTCGCGCCAGCGGAAGGACATCTCCCGGAGCAATACCAGTGCCGCGATACTCAGCAAGCAGATCAACGTTATCAGCACGCATATCCACAACCTCGGACTGGCCCAGACCGGAAGTGTCGCGCAGTTGCCCAGCAGTGAGGAGTTGACCGAGGCGGCCGTCAACGCTGAAGAAATCCTTGAACAGCTTGCCGTCAGTGATGACCTGGTGAGCAGCCTGGAGGTCACGATGGCCGAGACGGCCATGTCCGACGATGAGGCCGCGATCCTGGCCGAACTGGAAGGCGATGAGGCGGAGGCGGCGCCACAGAAGGACCGTAAGAAGACCGCCGATCCATCGACGGCTGAAACGGAATCCAAACGCCGCGAGCGCGGGGAGGCACAAGCCGAATAGTGCAGCGAATGGCGAAACGATGAAGCCGATCCGATGGACATCACACGCTTTGCAGAACTTGGCCGATCGCGAAATCGATCGTTCGTTGGCAGAGGCGACGCTGGATGAGCCGGAGTTCTCGGTTCCAGATCCGCCGGGTCGGCAGATTCTCATGCGACGGTATTTTGACGGGCTTCTTCAACAGAAGATGCTCCTGCGGATGATTATCGAGGCAGCAGCGAATGAAACGGTCGTCGTGACGGTCTACAAGACGTCCCAGATCGACCGATACGTGAAGGGGCTAGCGCCATGAAGGTCAGATACGATCCCGAAACCGACACACTGACGATTTACCTGCGTGAAGAGCGTATCAAAGAGAGCGACGAGGTCCGCCCCGGCGTGATTGCTGATTACGGCTACGATGGCGGCATCGTGAGTTTTGAACTGCTCAGGGCGTCCAAGGTCGTTGAAAAAGCCAATGAGATGCAATTCGCCGTGGGCGCGTGACTAGAGAATCTGCATTTTGACGTTTCGACTTTTTGGCGTTTCACCATGGGTTTATTTGACTGGCTAACCAAGAAGAACAAACCGCTATCGAAGATGACGCGGCAGGAGCTTCGTCGGCAGGAGTTGCTGCTTCAGCGCGACCGCGACCAACTCCTGAAGCGCATCTCGAAGCTGGCGGAGAACAAGCAGGAGGTCTTCGAGCGCGGCCGCGAGGAGAAGACGCCCGAAGTTCGGCGCGTCTTGGCGCAGGAATTCGACCTGAAGACGACCGAGCAGTTGATGACCACACGTCAACTCAACATCCGCAGCAAGGAGGCGCTGACCGTCACACGGATGCGCATGTTGCGGGAAAATGCCGACAAGGCCAAGGCGATGGGCAGCAGACTCGGCATGATCAGCGAGAAGGACCTGATGTCGCTCGAGAAGATGATCGAGAACGACGCCATCACCTCCGAGATGTATCAGGAACGCCTCGATGGAATGCTGAAGATCGGCCTGGAGGAAGGCGAAAGCGCCCTGTCACCCGGCAGCCAGCAGGTGCTCGATATCTGGGACCAGATGGATACCGGCTTGATGAAGGACGCCGACGAGGCGTTCGACGAGGCCGACCGCCGTGTGCGCGAGCGGCACCAGGCAGCGGAGGGAGCGGGCGAATAGCGAAACGGACCCGCTGCAGCCGTCACGTCGTTAAAGAGGTGAAGACAATGTACGAAACCAGGGTGTTGAGGCGATCTCGTCGCAATCGGATGATCGGCGGGGTCGTGGGCGGCCTGGCCGAGTATCTTGGGATGGACCCGACGCTGGCAAGGCTTATATATATCGTTGGCTCCATCGTGTCGGTCGCTTTTCCGGGACTGCTGGTGTACATCATCTGCTGGCTGGTGATACCGGAAGAATGAGGCATGAATAGCGAACGGCAAAACCGGGCGCATGTGCGGCCCGATGGTGTGAATTGATGAAGAAGGTAGTCAGGCGGTTCAATTCGTTCGAGGAAAGCGACCGGGCCGATCGGCGCTATTATGCAGGTCTGGACCCGCAAGACAGACTCGATGTTCTACTGGATCTTCTTTCGACCGGACGATCGGACCAAGATGAAGCTTCAGGCGGATTTGCGCGAGTTTATCGAATTGTTAAACTCCCACGGCGTTAAGTACGTGATTGTCGGCGGCTATGCAGTCGCCTACCACGGCTTTCCACGATACACGGGAGACATTGATTTCTTCATCGAGGTGTCACAGGACAACGCCGAAAGGATGAGCAAAGTAGTAGCGGCGTTCGGATTTGGAAGCACAGGGCTGACCAGTCGAGCCTTTCTGGAAGAGGGCGTGATTGTCCAGTTAGGAGTCCCGCCCAATCGGATTGACATCGTGACCGGCCTGACCGGCGTCGATTTCGATGAGGCGTGGGCCAGCAAGGTGGCCGCGGAACTGGACGGGATTCCAGTCCATTTCCTTAGCAAGGACGTGCTTATAAAAAACAAAGCCGCCACCGGGCGAGCGAGGGACCAGGCGGACATCGAAGACATTGCCGGCACTGGTGACTAAGATCGCGCCCTAATACTCTTGTGGCACCGCCGTCCCGGCGGTGGATACACGGGCGAGACGCCCGTGCCACAGGGGTTATGGAATGCACCCTAAATGGAATAACGCAGCCATGGAGATGCCATGAGTTTGTTCAAATCAGCCGAAGAGCGTCGCATCGAGCGTGACATCAAGATTCGTCAGGGCATCCGCCGGATCGAGAAGTCCGTCGCCGAGCAGAACAAGTTCACCGATGAGTTCGTCAAGAACGCTCGGCGTGCGAAGGAGATCGGGGACAACTCGCAGTATGTCTTCATCCGCAACTCGCTGAAGAAGACGGCAACAGTCAAGAAGATGCTGGAACGGCAACTGCTCGCGGTCAAGAACGCGCTGATCATCAAGCGGCAGGCCGAGGCGTCCACCGATTTCGCCGAGGCGATGGGGACGATGGCCCGTGAGATCAGCCGGATGTTCGGCGAGACGGACCTGGTCAAGACGCAGATGGACTGGGAAAAGGCGATGGCCCAGTCGCAGACCATGGAAGAGCGGATGAGCATGTTCCTGGAGACGGTCGAGGACGTTGCCGCGCAGGACACGTCCGCCACGCCGGCGGAGGTGATCACCGACCAGGAGATCGATGCCATGATCGAGGCCGAGGCGGAATCGGAACACGCGAAAGACATGGACGAGTTGGACGAACTACGTGCGGAACTGAACGCACTGAAGGACAAGAGCGAGAAGGAAAGCAAGTAGACAAAGATGAACGCGGAAGGATGAGAGATGAAAGGGGGAGGATTCAAGGATTCAAGGATTCGAGGGTTCAAGGGTTTGAGGGACATCATCGAGAATGAGCCCTGAAAGGGCGACAGACCATAGCCCAGGGCGGGAGCCCTGGGTTACGAGAGCGCGATGGAACATGAAGCCCCGTAGGGGTTACGGAAGTACAAGAGTGGAAAATCCGTAACATGGGTGATTTCACCCATCTGTTGATAGGCTTCTGTTGGATAGAACGCACGAGAGAGGTACAGAATCAGCAGATGGGCCGGATGGCCCATCCTACGAAACTCTACGAAACTCGCACTGAGGTCATCTACAAAGGCACATTGGGAGTCAGCGTTATGAACCCATCAGCAGGAACATCGGCAGGTCTCGACAAAGACCGGCTCGCCGAAATTGTGCGGCGGCTCGTTGCGGCATTGTCGCCGCGGGCGATTTACCTGTTCGGCTCACGGCTGTACGGCGCGCCGACTGCTGACAGCGATATCGACATTCTCGTCCTCGTTTCCGACGGAGCACCGTCGGCCGTCGAGTTAGCCCGTCAAGGCTATGCGTGCCTGCACGGTCTCGGCCTGCCGGTCGAGTTGCACTTCGCTGGTGAGAGCAAGTTCGAGCGGTTCAGCACCGTGGTCGGCAGCTTTCACCGCGAGGTCAAGCAACGAGGAAGGGTGCTATATGCCGCCTAAACATGAACTTGTCCAAAGCTGGCTGTCGCGGGCTAGAAATGATCTGATCACGGGTCGTCGCGCGCTGGAGGGCGATCCGCCGATTCCAGACACGGCGGCGTTTCATGCTCAACAGGCCGTCGAGAAGGCCTTGAAGGCCGTGCTGATCATGCGGGAGATTGAGCCCCCGCGCACACACGTGATCGAGGTGCTCCTGGCGCGTTGTGGTTCGGTCGATCCACGTTTGGACGAGGTTGCCGCTTCCTGTGCGTGGCTGACCGAGTTCGCTGTCGAAGGGCGGTATCCTGACACGGAGTGCGAACCGACAGTAGAGCAAGCAAGGGAGGCGCTCGACCTTGCGGAGCGCGCTTTTGAGATCATCGTGGAATCCTTGCCGGGCGAGGTGCGACCTACATGACGCCGGTTGCATGAGAACATGCTTACCCGCGACTTCGTCGCGTGAAAGCATGGCACCCAACAGGATAACACTCGCTGCGCCGCGCGGGGTGAAGCCCGCAGCGCCCTGGTTTTATTGAATCGTGATTACGACATGACCGTATCATACAACACCTTCGAACGCCTCAAAGACAAGGGCCTTGCCGCCTATAAGAACGGCGACTATGGCGCGGCGAAGCCTTATCTCATGCAGGCGGCGGATGCGATTATCAAGATCGCGGGGCAGACGACGGACCCTGCGCGGCGGCGGCGGCGTAAGGCGATGGCGACGGAGTTGATCGAGTTCGCCAAACAGTGCGACGAGCGGGCGGTCGACAAGAAGGGCAAGCGCCGCACCGCTGCACGCGAGGAGGACGACAGCGAGGCGAAGGCGTCGGACTGGATCGTCCGCGAGAAGCCGAACATCTCCTTCGACGACATCGCCGGGCTGGATGACGTCAAGCACGAGATCCGGATGAAGATGATCTACCCGTTCAGCCATCCGGAATTGGCCGCGAAGTACAAGATTACCAGCGGGGGCGGGC
>Ga0190284_1001207_pt1 | contig 11873 bp, 8 predicted proteins | sample 48691812_MG_FD_161668 | JGI IMG/M metagenome (GOLD analysis project Ga0190284, IMG submission 161668) | Hydrothermal vent microbial mat bacterial communities from Southern Trench, Guaymas Basin, Mexico - 4869-18-1-2_MG | ecosystem: Environmental > Aquatic > Marine > Hydrothermal vents > Microbial...
AGTTTGGGATGTTATTGAATCCACCAAAACCGCCTTGCACGGCGCAGAAGTTGACGTCGGGGTAGTTACCCTCGATCTGATCGGGTTCGTTCCCCCAGAAGATGGAGTTGTAGATCAGGATGTGGGCAGCGGTCACATGGATACCACCACCGGGGCCGTTGTTCTCCACCCGGTTGTACACGATGGTGTTGTTGTTGAACTCGACGGCGGAGTAGTCGCAGACGACTCCACCGCCATAAACTTCAGCAACGTTTCCGTAGACGACGTTGTTCATGAAACGTGAGTCGGCCAAGCCTGCATAAAATACGCCGCCTCCTCCCATAGGCACGTAGTTATTGCAGATTACGTTGTCTGCGATGATCGAGTTGCCGTAGTGATAATCGGTGGCACAATAGATCCCTCCCCCCATATCTGCTTGGTTGTTACATATTGTGTTATTTGTTATTCGAGCATATCCCCGACAGGAAATTCCACCACCGGCAGTAATTTGGCCTATCACTACGTTGTTGGTGACAATGTTGTTCTTGATCGTTGGTCCACAATCTTTAAGACAATAGATTCCTCCACCATCGGCAACACCAGGAGAAATTTCACATCCCTTGCCGTTGGTAATCGTAAAGCCCTCGAGTATTGTATCGCGTCCTTCTCCGCTGTTGAAGAGGACAGCACTGCCGAGCTTCGGATCGACCGGCTGGCCGCCGTCGATGATCGTCAGATGGGGGCCCTTTTCGCTCTTCACGGTGATCGCCTTGCCGATGAAGTCGATGTTTTCTACGTAATCGTTCCAATAGGTTGCGCGATTTTGTCCGCTTCAGTCTTCCGCGTCGCCCGTTTCTTTTCTTTTCATCAGGCGGAGGGCATTCTGCTTCCGCCTCAAGTAGAATGTTTCGATATCGTTTTCGATATTTTTTAGCAGCTTCAGGTGGCAATTTACCACCGGCATTAATAGTAGCCTGATTCATTTCCTCAAGTGAGAATGCTCAGAGAAAATGAAGGAGAAACCCTACCTTTATGATCACGATTGATGAGGTACGGGTGCTTTGTTCCCTCAGTTAAAATGATCCTACCGTTGTTTCGTTCATACCCCGCCAGAGAATTTTTTCAATAATACCCCGCCCCTCCTCTTGTCGTTTCCCTAGCACATACAGATGACGTTCTGTTCGCAGCTATATCTCCGTGAAGGGTACCTTTTCGGACTTCAGAGGGGGAGTCATGTGGCCTTTTCCCTCAAAAAAACACCCCGACCGGGTTGACATCGCCCGGCCGGGGAGGTGGACTTCCTTGACGACTAAACAAGAGGATAGGAATCTCAATCCCCTTGGTCGCTCTCGTGGCGTGGAGAGCCCTCCCGTCTGGCACAAACTGAGCACTGAAAGGGTGCCGAATTGTGTTGAAAATCTCAGACTGAGAGGCTTCAAATCGGAAAAGGAAGCATTCCCGCCCAGTTCCCGCTCTCATTTTGGACAAAAGCTCGCAAAATCCCGAACCCGAAGCATATTTCCTCCTCAACGCGTGTAAAGGTTTCGTCGTTGACCTGGTGCTGCTTTTCGGATCTGGCTATCAGGCGGCTGGATGTTCTTCCGGCGGCGCCCGGTCCTTTTTCGCGATGTGACTGAGTATCTTGTCGATCACAACGGGCTCCGTTATCACGGAGACTACCCTCATTTCTGTGCCGCATCGAGAACAAGTCAAGGGTGAGACTTCCCACACCCTCTGAATCAGCTTCGCCCAGGACTGTCTTCTTCGCTTGGCAAACTCGTCTGCTTCAGTCAGGGGCTCGTAATCGGAGACCGTTGCGCCGATCCCTGCGGCCAACTCCTCGCCGCGGGCCTGCTTTCTCCTTTCGCCAAGAGCCCGAGTCGAGTAGACGCCGTACCCGATCACCCTTCGTTTGTTTTTGTCGGGAACATGCATCAAGACCTTGGCTATGAACTCGAGAGGATCGACATCGATCCGGTCGGTCCCCAGCATGGCGTTGAAGTTCACTCTGTAGATAACTTTTTTGTTTTCAGAATCGAAGGTCATTTTTGAGAGAGCCACCGCAGGCCTTACCATGTAGCGCAGCATGTGAAAGAAGGCTGGATCCTGCGGATCAGCAGGAGCGCCTTTGGAGTGCACCGAAAAGCCCGAATGCCGCCAGGTGTTCATCGACGCGACGAGGCCGGGCGAGATGCGCTTTTTTTTCAAGAGCTCGGCCAAGAGCTTCTCGCAGAAAAGATCTTCGACGAGCTTGGCATCGAGATCCGGCATGTGATGAAACTTGCCCTGGCGATCGAAAAGGCCCTCACTCACGATCCCATGAATATGGGGATTCCACTGCAGAAGGTTGCCCGCGGTGTGGATGGCAAGGATAGCGCCACAGGCCCAGCCCGCTGCGCTGTCACAGGGCAAAGCCTCCTTCATGGCTTGCTTGACGGCCTCGAAGGCACATCTCGGAATCAGCTTCAAAAGCCGCCTGTCGCGAAGCATAATCCCGCGGATCGCCTTGGGGATCGAAAAGGTCCAGAAGCGATGAGGCACCGCCAGAAGGACGTCTCCTGTGACCTTCTCGGCAAACAGAAGCATGCGCTTTTGTTCGCAGGAAGGGCATAGCCTGCTCTTGCAGGAAAATGCTAAGAGGCTTTCATTGCGGCACTTAGGGCATCGAAAGCGCGCGAATCCGTTCGTCGTGTCATACTCCTCCTCCTTAAAATCTTCCTTTGTCATTTGCTCAAAAAGGTGCGGCTGAACGCCGCAAGTTGCTGAAGACAAATCAATTCGCCAACAGACCCGCTTGCCGACCGGTGCACGGACGGCCCGTAGTTTGCCGGTTTTGACCAAATAGCTAACATGCGATTTGGTCAATCCCAGGCGGTCTGACGCCTCTTGAAGAGCCACCCAGCCTTCCGGTGCCTCTCCGCCAGTCAAGCGTTTTCGGACCTCGTCAGTCAGAACAATACGCCACGGAGCGCCCCGCGTCATCTGTTCGCCTGCCAGGACGCCTTCACGCAGCCATCGATGGATCGTGCTTATCATCACACCAAGCTCACGGGCCGCCTCATCAGTTGTAAAGGGTCCTTCCTCGGGATCACAGACGAATGGTTTGGGACACCTGGGAATCCGGTGGCGCCCACGCAAAGACCGGACGTTCACTTTGTTGAAAGTGTTACCAAGACCAGTACGCCGGCCTTGCTTGTTGAGTAAGATCGCGAGAGTTCGCGATCGTTTTGCTTTTTTGGGCGTGAGAGCCGCGAGAAGCTATCTCCGATCCCTGAGGAGCTCTGGAAATCAGCCGTTCAATTGACGCATTCTTTCAGCGTGCAACGTATCGCTCGCGCCCTTCATCTCGATTACAACGCCCACAAGAAAAGAGTCGACCCGCAGAAAAGACGTGGGGGAGCGAAAAGAGAATCGCGCTTGCTCTTTTGGGAGATGGAGGCAGGTGGGATCTCGACCATGTCAGCTGAATGTGTGGTGGAGATGGCTCGAGATCGTCCACGCGGTCCACGGCATCGACGGCGGCCACCTGCTGACCCTCGAGGCACACCGTTGCCGGCGGCTCTAAAGGGCGCTCTTCCCCACAAAAGGTGTGACCGATGCCCCACCGGCCCCTTTCGGGCAACGTGGCGATGATCCCACAAGATCGCCACGATGCTCGAGAGGGGCTTTTGTTTTATCGGTCCGCGATATTTTATGGCTCTGTCAAGGAGTGCGTTCTCTCAGACTTTTTGACTCAAGTATCAGGCAACTTATCAGGTAAAAGGTATATGGTTATATGTTGATCAATTTGTCGCTGCGATTTTGTTCTTGATCTAGAAGAAAATAATCTGCTATTGTCTACCTACGAGGAATTTACGACTAGTTTCACGCATAATGACCTGGCATCGTCCCTAAAAGATCTGACACCTCTCGAAAAAATTTTAAAAAGGTCGACGTTGGGTTGATCCCTATATGGCGGAGAAGCAGGTGAATATTCCGAGTGACTTGCGGAAACTTGAGAATTGTCCAACAAAAGGCTATGACCTCTTCCTGCGATCCGCTTTCCGGCCCCCTTCGATGCTCATCTTACCTAGTGTTTGCGAACATCCACAACCCAGCGATCAGATGCCCAGCGATCAGATGCAGGGTCACTTTGGCGATGGCGCGTTAAAGGCTCTTGATGAGAATGAGTATTTACAACCTCTCGAATTTAAGAAGGAAGTGGCGGCGTTCGAGCGTATTTCATTAACAATTCAGCTCAACATCAGAGCTGGTGAAAAGAACGATGATCCGGCCGAGAATGGACTCTATATTCTTAAACGTATTATCGAAAAACAGCTGGCAAATGAAGTTGTTCTTAGTCTAGCAATTGACAGTTTTTCCCAGGACAGATTAGTCCGAACAAGCGAAATCGTTCATCAGATAGTTCAACAAAAAACCGAAGCTTCAAGCTCTATCAAGATCTCTATTGCTTTAGAGGGGCAGTTGGCCGACTCCGATGTTACCGAACTGCTTGCTTTTCTCAACAACAATCCGGCAACCGTAATCCTTACTATCCCGCAAGAGATGCCGGGGTTACCAAATCCAACTGGCTCCTATGCTGACGCAGTTTATAAACTGGCACGAACCGGTCGCCTGATCTCGCTGTCACTCGGAGTGGACGACTCTCTGGATACCGATGAAGCCGTACTAACCGCAAAGCGGTGGGTTGCAATAAGCCGTGGTGGTGGCATGCTCATCGTTCCAAAAAAAAGTTATAACGGCAATCCTGCTTTGTCGATTCAAAAGTATGCAGAGATATTGATGTCGTTATATAAAGAGAACATGCTTCCGAGCGATCGGCTGTATCCGATCAACCTGTTTCTGTGCGCGCTAGCCGGATGGATGCCGGGGTACTGCTACTCTCGGGTCCCTTATCCGAGGATCGCCGTAAATGCAAACAATAACTTTTTACCTTCATTAATTGAGTGCATCGAGCGTGATGATCATCCTCTGGCACTGCGGCAAAAAATAGTAAACGATACTTATACAGGAAAACACAAAATTTCCGCCGATCATTGGTGTTTTCTACTCCTATCGCTGTTGGATTTCGGTTGTTATGATGGCGGGCTGAGTGAACAGGAATGGCGCTGGCTTCACGGCGTGGCGAGTCACTGCTGTCCATTTCTTTTGAGAGAAGCAGCCGGTCACCTGTTTGAACGTGCGGAACGGCAAGTAGAATTTGATATCGGTGCGTCGAGAGTCAAGAAAGTTGTCTATGAAAAGGGGAGCTTGGTAATCAAGGAAGTGTGATATAAGTCGCATCGAACATAGCGCGGGCTTCGCCCGCAGCCCATAGCCGTTAGCCCAAGAAAGAAGAAGAATGAAGACCTCAGCGACTGATTGGTCGTGCAATATTCGCTTCACCGTGCGAAGAATTGTGGGCTTCATTGTATAGAACGCGTGAGATATGTAGTGAGATGCTAGACTAGAGAGAGGGAATGATGTCCGGCAGCAGAAACAGTGTCCACACCTGTGAAGAGCGGGGTATTGGAGGATGTGCAGAGGACGCGAATGCTTGGATTGAACCGGATTCTTTGCCAACCCGGTTCGCGATTACGGCGCTTGATCTTGACGTGACGAAAAGGTGTAATTTGCGGTGCACGTACTGTTTTAAGAGCGGAACAGTATACCCGGCGGCAGAAGATATGTCGTTTAGTGTCGCAGCATGCGCTGTGGATTGGTTGATAGAAGCGTCGATGGATGCGGATCATATCGATGTCTATCTGATCGGCGGCGAGCCTCTCCTGGCGTGGGATATGATAGAACAACTCGTACCGTACGGAAAGTTGCGCGCATCGCAGTTTGGAAAGAGCATTCAGTTTGGAACTACAACTAATTTAACTCTTGTGAATGAAGATAATATTGAATTTGCAAAAAAGTGGGGAATGGGATGGCACTGTTCGATCGATGGAATTTCGAAAGTACAAGATTCTCAACGACCAGGTGTTGGCGGTTATCCTTCGGCGACAATAGCGGAGAGCGGGGCTAAACTAGTGCTGGAGGCCTCTCCTGATTCGTGCGCACGCTCGACTATAACACCACTAAATATTTCGTATTTGTATAGCAACGTTCGCTATTTCGAAAAGCTCGGTTTCAAATATTTCGCCATAGCATGCGCCAACGAGCAGGAGTGGGACGAACGCCAGCTAGAGGGCTACGATGCGCAATGGGAAAAGCTTGTCTCCTATGCGATTGATGTGTATCGCTGCGGTCGAAGATTCGGCCTCATCGCAATTGATTATTTGGTAAAAACGCATGTAGCTGACGATTCAATTGAATATTCCTGTGGGGCTGGACGAGGCACGGTTTTGATTGATCAGAATGGCGATCTTTGGCCTTGTCATCGTTGGGACGGGGCGGACTACGATTCCGGTGCAGGCGGGCAGTGGCGCTTGGGAAACATTTTCGGGGGACCCTTTAACGAAGATCTTCATGTCGCACTGTTACAACGTGATCGGAAGATATCGCAGTTCGAAAGCTGCGAAAATTGTGAATTGAATAAGATCTGCGCAGGTGGATGTCCTGCTGCGAACATTGTAGAGACTGGAAATATTTATAGGCGGAGTGAAAACTCATGCCGATTCTCGCGCATTGTGTTCAAACACGCGTTGCGATTTCATGATACGTTGTTGAAAGAGAAGAATCGTACTTTTATGGATCAATTTTATCGCGACAAGAAAGAACCGATGAATCGAAAACATAGCGATGAACTTTGATTTGGCCTTTTAAACCACGTCCTTTGGGCGTGGATTCTTTACTCAGAAAGGAAACGTACTGATAGTACATACTCAGGACAGCAGGCGAGGAGGAAGCAGCTGGCGGCGAGAATCTCGGAGTGATCCGGGAGCGTGCACATTTGTAGAAAGGAGGCTTGAGATGAGCGAAGATCGGCTCAGGAGGATAGGGCGGCGGGATTTTTTGGGCGTCGCAGGGAAAGTAATGTTTGCAACAGGTGCTGCTGCGGTCGTAGGGACGAGTGCGGCCGGACAACCCATCGGTGACTACTCGAATCCGAAGGGTGGCCGCGCATGCTGCGACACCACCGATGGACAAAACAAGTGCATATTTAGCCACAACACCTGCACAGGCACACACACTTGCAAAGGGGAAAACGGAAACGTTTGTGGAGGCGGCTTTACAAACCGTTGTGAAACCAAGAATGAGTGTTCGGGTGCGGCAAGCGCAAACAAGTGCACGAAGGTCACGCAGGGAGGTAATATTTGCCAGGAGGTACATAATAAATGCTCCAACGACGCGGTAGGCGTAAATAATTGCCAAGTAGGAACAGCGGCGAATAGGTGTATTGAAAAGAATTGGTGTTACAAGGTTACTGGTGGAGAGTCGAACGTATGTAATCCAATAGCAGCCAATGTTTGCGATAATTACGAAACGGTGGAAGAAAAGGAACCTAAGCCCAAGAAATAGGAAAATAGGAAAAACGAAACCGTTTCAATTCTGGATGCTGAGCGACTCGAACTGTGTTGCACAACGGAAAGGACAGTGAGCGCTGGGTGCGCGACTGTAGTCTTTTTAGATTTTTCCGGCGCAACGTACGAGAGTGTTGGAATTGGGTTTTCGGTTACCCAGTTTGTCCTGAGCCATTTTGTTATGAGTTGGTCCTCTGGAGTCAATCCGTTCGTGTGACGAGGGAGGATAAGCCTATGAAGAGTGCTGCTGTGTTCGGTGCCGTCGTTATCCTTGTGATCGCGATCTGTTTTTGGAGCGCTTCGTTTTTTGGTCAAGGGACTTTTTGGTGTGGAACGTCCGATGAGGACGCGGCCATAGAGCGGACGGGGCCGACCTCGGCGGTTTCTGAAAAGTCGGTAGAGAACGAGGGAAAGTCGGGTAGCGGCGAAGAAAAGATTAGAATTCTGCCGAGTGCCGATATGGTGGCTTTGGTGGGGCGCGTGTTATCGCGGGATCGATGTGAACCCCTCGATCAAGCAGGTGTTGAGGTGTTTTTGATCGACGAGGCGGCGCCTGCCCGGGGTTTTCGAGGGAAGACCGATGAGGATGGAACATTCTGCATTACGATTGCCGAAAAGATCCAGGATGAGACCTTTTTCTACATAGATGTTACAGCAGATGGTTTTATCAAGGATTCGAGGGAGGTGGTAAGTTGTATTGGGGCAAGGGTGCTGAACTGCGGCACCTTTTGCTTGGAATCGGATAGGGCCTACTGTTTACGAGTAACGACAGGCGACGGAGCTCCTCTTTATAACGCTGCGGTCACGTTCTACTGGGATCTTACGCGCCGGCCGGTAGTTGAGCGGTATTCGAACCACGAAGGAGAGGTTGTATTTGGTGATAGCGATGTGCTAGGCGGAGTGTGCGGTCTGACGAATGTCTATTTGAAGGCGGTGATGGAGGGATATGCGCCTTATTTCGGGAAGCTCATGCGCGGTTCTGTTTTGCTCTCTGAAATCGTCATGGAGGAGGAGGGTTATTGGCGGGGAAGAGTTATAGACGATTCGACGGAAGAGGGTGTGGAAGGAGCGTCGATTTCGCTGAGAACAACGGTTGTGCCGTGGCAGGAAGTAAAGAAGAGTGTTACAGCGAACACGGATAAAAGTGGCAGTTTTGTTCTCAGGAGGATGAGTTTTGATCTGGAGGATTTTACTCTAGTCGTCTCGGCAAAGGGGTATAACAATTGTTATCCAAATTGGGACGAATTAGCCGGTATAAGGCTCAAACCGCTGCAGGGAGAGAGCATTAGCGGCCGGATTGTCAATGCTGTGACGGAATGTCCTTTAGGTCAACAGGTTGTCACCGTTAATGGCCGAGAGATGCGTACGGGATATGACGGTGAGTTTACGTGTATTGTTAACAAAAATGATTGGGATTATGTGCGGATCAGCGCGAGGGGATTCAAGACCGAAGAATACCCACTTCCGGGAGCAGATGAACGTTATGCTGGAATGCTGGAAGCTCGATTGTATCCGGTCATTCAGGATAGCTTCAGCGTGAAGGTAGTGAACGCGATCGGTGAATCCATTCCTGGAGCCTTTGTGAAGATAAGATATTGGCAAACTGAACCACCCTTTGAGAACGGACAGACGCGCATATCAAATGGGGCCGGTAAGGCTATATTTGACTTGCCTATCACGGCGATTGCTCAAGGTCGGATGGAGGTGGAAGGGAAGGGCTACTGTGCGTTGAAGACCGGAGTGTTCTCAATCAATGATTATGCAAAGCGAGCGTATAGAATTGTTATGAAAAAGGGAGTGAGTATTCAAAACATTTACGTTGTGGATGATAACGGCAATGGTTCTGCTGGAAGGTTGATGGAAATAACCGTGGAGGACGACAGCGGAGAAGTATTGAGGGAAAGCTTGGTATCGGATGCGGCTGGACGATGCATGGTGAATGTCCCACCATTCATGACTGGATTTGTTTCTGTGGCGGATCGGCCTGATAGGCGCGTGGATTTTACGCTTGAAGATGTGTTGAGCGAGAAGATCATAACTGTCGTTGTGACCGAAGAAAAAGATGAGAGCAGTTATGTTGAAGGCCTGGTAGTTGACGAGTCTGGACAGGGGATTAGAGGTGTCAATCTCCAGTTGAAGGATGGAGTTTCCGGTGAGATCGTCGGTTCCTGCGCATCGAAGGAAAAGGGGGTTTTTGCTCTGCCCGTTGTGAAGGGCAGGTCTTTATGCCTTTGTGTCTGTCCGACGAAAATGGGGGGGCAATGGTATTTTTCGGATTCAATATACCAGATAACAGGGGGTGAAAGACTGACTGTCGGAGTTCTGCGGCGTAATGGAATCAAGGTAGATACCAATTCTATACTGAGGAGGTTCAAGCATCACGGGGTTGTCGATTATGATATTTACTTTGTCAAAGAGGATGGATCCTATGCATATTCGGAAAAGGTCGTTCAGGACGAGACGTTCTGGTTGTTTTTAGGGCTTCCTGCAGGCAAATATGAGTTCGTCATGGAGATTGAGACAGGGGAAGGAAAGATGTGGCAGACGGAGGAATTTCGCCTCCCACAACGGGAAAGTCTTGATCTGCCCAACTAAAAACAAGATCGCCGGCCAGGTTATGTCAACTCGACCGGCGGTCTTGTTTTTTATGATATCTCAACGGGGCAGATTTTTGTTCGCACCCCGTTGTAAAAGGGGGGAGCGCACAAGAAAGTAGTCATCTGATCGGTTCTAGTCAGCATTGGTTTTGAAGTCTTTACCGATCCAGCCCTCGAATGCGCGCGAGATGTATGGTGGCAGAACGAACCAGTTGTAGGTGAAAAGGGTCTGAACCGGAATGAGGGCGAAGATAAAAAAGAAGAACTTGGCGTCGGAGAGCGGGTGCTTCGCGAGCCAGGCCGACCAGGATGGGATCATATAGGCCAAAATTCCCAGGGCAATGACGGAACCTCCTGCCCAGTAATGATGGGGACTCGGCACTCTCCAAATCACGGCTACCAGAGCGGCGACCAGCACACCCCACATATGGACGGGAATGTGTGCCCGTTCCGGTTGGTTCTGATGAGGCTCGGGTTCGACGGCTTTCTCTTTTTGTCTCGTCAGCAGAATTTATGGGTCAAATCACGTTCAGGAAGTTGTCCTAGTGAGTGATACAAAGCGATTTCGAGCACTTCAGAGGATTTGTGTCAACGCCGACGAAAAAGCGCGTGATTTCGCCGGCGAAGGGTGAGTCGAGGCTTCCATGGAGTCAGAGCTGAATATCCCGCCGTCTTGAGCCCGCCTCGAAGAATTTGAATTCCTACCCCGCATACCCCGCCCCCAATCGGTGAGGCTGATGCCCTCTGACGTGTCGACGCTGGCGTGGACAAGCCAGGTCGGTGAGGGTACAAAAATGAAGTGGGGCCCCACGACACTAGCAAGAAGTCGAGGCCCCACTGCGACTCAATAAGACCCGCAACGAACATCATACGCGGGTCGCAGGAATTGTCTACCATGAGGTTGCGACAAAATGCCAGCGACTTGTCCCTCCTTCCGGCTCTTCAACTGTGCTCGTTGTCACAAACAGGTTTTGATCTGCAGCAAGTGCGATCGGGGCAACATCTACTGTTCGCGTACTTGCTCGACGGAAAGTCGTCGTGAGTCGATCCGCGAGGCTAACCGTCATTACCAACGCAGCCCACATGGAGCCCGGAATCACGCCCGTCGTCAGATGGCCTACAGGGCGCGTCAAAAAAAAGTGACTCATCAGGGTTCCACAACTCGCCGCGCTAGGGCAAAACGTCCTCGGGTGAGGCGCAGAGCGCCCTCCTGCCGGGTCAGGAGCTGGCTTCGAGGCGTCAAGACGCTGAATCCGAATGCTGTCCGCTGCCACTTTTGTGGCCGCGAGGGCACAGGCTTACATCGAATCGGTTTTCTTGGAAGTCGGGAGGTCCCCTGATGATCAGTGCCGTAAAGGAAGCGGAGATTCTTCGGCTGTATTTCGTGGAGAGATGGGCCGTGGGTACCATCGCCACACAACTGCACATCCATCACGATGTGGTCGACCGCGTTGTGAATAGCGATCAATCGCCCAAGCTCCGCAAGCGTCGCCCGCGCATGATTGATCCCTATCTGCCTTTCATTATGGAAACTCTCGAGAAGTATCCAAAGGTCGCAGCCAGTCGGCTTTTCGACATGGCCACGATGCGCGGGTATCCGGGAAAGGAAAGCCAATTTCGGGCAGTCATTTCCGAGGTCAGGCCGCGTCGCGGCAGTGAAGCATATTTACGACTCAAGACACTAATCGCCGACCAAGCACAAGTCGATTGGGGGCACTTCGGCCGCGTTCAGGTGGGCAAAGGGCAACGACATCTTTCCGGTTTTGCCATGGTGCTTTCCTACTCACGTGCTCTTTTCCTGACATTCTTCTACTCACAAAGCCTCAGCAACTTTTTGCGGGGGCACGAG
>Ga0190284_1001209_pt1 | contig 11862 bp, 2 predicted proteins | sample 48691812_MG_FD_161668 | JGI IMG/M metagenome (GOLD analysis project Ga0190284, IMG submission 161668) | Hydrothermal vent microbial mat bacterial communities from Southern Trench, Guaymas Basin, Mexico - 4869-18-1-2_MG | ecosystem: Environmental > Aquatic > Marine > Hydrothermal vents > Microbial...
ACGCGGTTCAGTCCAACCGACCTTTTGCGGCGGCACCACCCTCAACGGCTCGTCCACACCTCACGCCGCCGCAAAAACTCTTAATTCATTTTGCCCGCCCGGTGACAACCGCGGGCGGTACACACGTCAAGCTAGCGATGGACCTGGCTCGGCACTCTGACGTAAATCTCACCCTTGCCCGCTACAGCCACACGGCGATTCCCGAGCGGGCGGCGGCCCTGGACGTGCTCCCCGCGGTGACACCCAAGCGCGAGACCGCGGTAGCCCGAGCCACCGGGACCGATGACGCAACCGCCGAAAACATGACAGCAGAATTGCAGCGCCCCGGTGACTTTGCCCGTCCCGCGGTGTCGCAAGCTGGCACAACAACAGCATCGGCACCGCTCACCGCGGATGCCGTAACTCCCAGTATTCGCAAGGGTTTGTCGCACGCGGACCCGAAGTGTCACACCCCGGCACAACTACGCCACAGAGGATTCGAACCTCTAACCTTCGGTTCCGTAGACCGATGCCCGGTTCTGTAACGCCTGAAACCGCAGACACTTGCGACAGGCACACGTCAGATCCCCGCAGTGACCATTGACTATTGAGGCACTCGCCTCAGTGAGCGGGCCTGGATCTTCCAGATTAGACCTCCGATTGCCAGGGCCAGGCCGGCTACCGGCATTATGCCCGTTGCGACGCTGAGCAACCCTACCATGATCATCGCCGTTGTCAGTGGACGGTCGTGCGTCTCCAGGAGCCGTTCGCGGCGAACCCACCTGTGGACGAAGGCGATGACAACGACAGTGAGGGCGGCGATGCCGAGCAGTTCGAGGTTCGCCAAGAGAGGTCGCGAAACGGCCCGCGTGCTGATCCTGATGTCACCGCGCGGAGTCGTGAATCGATAGACGGCACCACGCAGCGGAACCTCGACGTCCAGACTCGCAAAGCCGACCGGCACACCGAACTTCTCACCGGTTACGACAGCCAATCCACTGCGGAGTTGTTGGCCCATTTGAACGTCGCTCCCGACCTGTGGGCCGGCACGTTGTGCGGGCTCTGCGGCGGTCTGCAGTTCCAACTCGGCTTGGTACCGCTCGATGGTTTGTTGACGTGCTCCCCGGCTCCGTCGTTTCCTGTTCCCCTCGTCCTTTGCCTTCTTCTTGTCGGCGACCTCCTGGAGTTCTCGCATCTTCTGACTTTGGGCCACCTGCGGCGCCGACGGCTTGGCGGGTAGTTTGCCGGGTTGGCCTCTGCCGTCTTTGCCTGCCTGCCTGCCCTCTTCTTCCGACACGACGGAGAGGCGCCCTCTCTCTTCTCCCAGCTCCTCCTGCGTAGCGCCGGCAAGTCCGTTGGCAGCCAACCATTGACGATCAAACTGCTCGGCGGCTGTCTCGCTGGAAGCCTCGCCTGACGGAGGAGGCTGGCGGAAGTTCTGGTCGAGGGCCTTGACGGCATCGCGCGAGCGCCTCGCGTCTTGGCCCTCGTAGTACGTGTTAAGGTCGGACCGATTGTTATAGGTGACAATCTGCTGCATGCTTCTTTCCAGCGCCTGTGCTTGCTGCTCGGCGCCCTGGACGACCGCGCTGTTCCACAGCCAGGCCTGCTCGAGTTGGCCGCTGGCGTCGTAGCCGTAGGACGTTGTCGCGTCTCGGTATTGCCCGATCTCTTCCTTCAGGCGCCTGAGGTTTCCCGCAGCTCGCAATTGGGCGAATGAGTCTTCGGACTGCAGAGTCCGGGCCAACCGCTTGGCCAGTTTGGTTTGATAGGACACGTAGCCCACTGCCAGCTCTCGTTCGCCCTCCACGAGTCGCATGGTGCCGTCGAAGTCGAACCAGTGGTAGCCTTCGGGCAGGAATAACCTGACTTGGCTTAGCTCGGCGTTGATGTTGACGCTGCGGATCAGAGGTAGCTCGACCGAGGACAGGCTACTGAGTTCCGCGAGTCTGCCACCGTACTTCAGCAGCACCGGGTAGTCGAGGTCGCCGGCGGCAGTCTTGACAAGGGGGATCCGGACGTTACGCGGCTTCGCCGGATTCTGCGTTTCGACCGGCTTGACCGGCTCGCCGGCCACATCCGTGGTCCAGAGCTCGGCGCCGGAGGGCATTTCGATCTCGAGGAACTGTTCAGTGGTGTTGTGGATGCGGTACGTGTGGGCCGCGCGGTACGCCCCATTGGCATCCAACACCAGTTGTGTCTGGGCGAGTCCGATCCGCGCGCCGGCCGTCTCAACCGTTTTCCGGTCCTTGACCTTGAAGGACAGTAGCGGTTCCTGCTCTCCGCCGCCGATCAGATAGGCATTCGTGAGCCCGCTACCCAGGACTCCGACCAGCACACGCCACTCCTTCTGCTGTCGGCTCAGCACCTCGAGATTCTCCTGTTTCTCGACGACGATCTCGTCGCGACCGGCGCTCTCCAGTACGACGAACCGTTGATCGGTCCGACCGGTTTGGGCAATCGGGATTGGCGCCGCGTGGGTCCGGCGGGTCAGCATCCGATCGTCCTCCACCAGCACGCGCAACTCGCCCATCACGGCGTCCTGGAGTTCGAGGCGGACTCGCACCAGCGATTCCGGTTCGTTCGGTGCCGGCTCGACCTTCTTCTGCCTGAGGAAGGGAACGTTGATTCGCGCGTCCTTCATGCGTGCCGGCAAGAGGAAGGAGAGTTCGCGGATGCCCGCACCTTGAATCGAGAAGTCCAGCAGGATGGTCTCCTCCAGAGCACGGTCAGTGACGCGAACGTTGGTGATTGTGCGGCAGGTCACGACGGGCCGCTTGGCGGACAGGCGCAACGCGCCGCGATAGTCCTCGGACCGGCAGTACAGGACCAACTGGGCCATCTGGCGCTGGTCTTCGTTCAGCCAGCCATAGACGCGCTTTAGCGGCACAGTGCTGCAGTGCTTCAGATCGGTGGCGCGGACGTCGAGTGAGGGATCGACCTGTACGACGATGTCCCCGTATTGGCGTCCGGCGTCGAGCACCCGCAATCTCGGCAGCGGGACCGCGTCGACAGCCCCCGGAGAACCGAGCGCGCCACGGACGATGACGGACACGCGGCCCGTCCGGCCGGAGGCCAGATGGATGCTCAGCCGCTGCTGGTCGTCTGCGTCGGTGAGGGACCACTCAAACGTACCGGGTGCCGAGACGTGCTCCACATCCAGGTCGGCTGGCAGCAGTAGGTCGAAATGATGTCGCCGCCGGTCCCGGATGCGAAGGTTGAATCTGGCTTCGAGGCTGCGTCGTCGCTCGCCTATTCGTAGCAGCGTTTGCACAGTCACCGCCATCCTGGACCTGACGGGAGACGCGGACAGCCGAACTGAACACGGCATCGCAGCGAATCGGTAGGCCGCATGCGGACGGATTCCAAGCGGGCTTCGCGCACCGCCGTCGGGGCTGTTTTCAATGCCTTCCGGTATGTCAATCCGAGTCATCCCATCCGTGGTGACGGTCTGGACATCCAGCAAAGGACTCTTGCGAATCACGAGCCGGCCGCGATGCAGAGCCGCCCCGTCAACGCCGACCATCGGCACGTCGAACGCCGCGAAACTCCCCTCCCCAACCCGGCCCTCCCGCCAGAGATGGACCGTAAAATCCTCCGTATCTTTGGCGGGGTTCAACAGTGAGATGGTCAGGTGTTCGTGATCCTCCACCGGTCGCACCTCCCATCCGCGAACGTTGTCCCCTTCGACCTTGGTGACGAGGTAGTCACGCGGGACTTGCAGAGAGAAGAACTCGTGCCCTTCGTTGCGAAACCGGAGTGTCACATGCCACGTTGTTGTAAGACCATCCTCCTGAACGTTCAGCACGGCGCTGGACGTTGCGGTTACGCTCTGATCGACCATTCCCTCGCTGACCTTAGGGCGCCACTGCAAAGTGAAAGCGCCCTCCGCGCCGGGCGTCGTCTTGATGAGCTCGTTTTCCTGCGTCGTGACGTAGTTGCGGCGATCAGAGACACCGCTCAGGCGTACCTCCGTCGACGCACTCGGGACCCGGATTGTCAGCTCGCTTGCCAGGGCCGCCGGGAGCCGCCCCGTCGCCACGCGCCAGCCGCCGCGGCGCTGCAACCGCATTCGGACTGCCAAATCGAGTTGGTGCCGGCCTCTTCCGGACACGTATAGGACCGGAAGCTGGGCGGCGGCCAATTGGGACTGCCGTGGTGAGTAAGCCGACTGGACCCCCCGCTCGTTTGCGTATGATGATGCTTCCGCAATGCCCAGCCGGGCGGGACGACCGTCGAGATCTGCCCTGGCAAGCACGCCACCTTCGATCGGTAGCGGGATGGTGACGTGGCCCTTGGCGTAGACCTCGATATTGAGTGAACCTTCCACCAGCAGGAATTCGTCGCCCTCGAGCGCCGCGCTGAAGGACGCGCCGGCCAGTGAGTAGGGTGCGGGAGGTAGCTCGCTATCGATCCTCTTGTCCGGATAGGCCAGGTTCCACAACTCGACGAATCTGTCATAGGGAACGAGTAGCTGGTCGGCATCCTTGATCCCCGTTGTGGACTCCGGGTCATAGGGGATAATGATCGCGTCATCCGGGACCGTGACCGGCGTCGGCGGGTCGACTACCTCGATGGAGAACGAGGGAGTGCAATCGCGAGGTGGTTCGGCATAGGCCGCGGAGACATTCGCCAGAACGGAGAGGGCGATGACGCCTGTTGTCACTGCCGCCGGTGCCCGTACACGCCGAGCCCGTCGGCCAAGCGATTTCGCGAGACCTGCAATCAGGTACCCTATCATCAGCAGGCAGGCGACGTAGAAGCACACATTGCATACCAGGCTCAACTCGGGCATACCGATCAACAGAGAGAGGAACGTGGTCACCAGACCGATACTCACAAGGTAGAATGCCCTTACGCGGACCGAGCGGTTCCCCAGGGTAAGGCCGATCAGACCCACCGCCAGGCCCAGCCCCCAGGTCAACGCGTCGAAACGGCGTTCGCTGATCAGGGTTACCGCGAGTCGAGGCTCCTCCCCCAGGCTTTGGAAGGTAATCTGCTTGTCGCCGATCGATTCCAGATCGATCTTCAGACTGCGGACACCGCGCAGCGCCCAGTCGCCTTTCGCCACCTTCTTGGCTGGGACTTCCGCCGGCTTGTCGGCTGGGACAACGGCGTCCTGCACCATGCCGTCAACCATGCCCCGAGGAACGTCTCCCCCCCCGCTGCGTCTACGAGCTTTTGCATCGCCAGCCATGCCACCAACGTAGCCCAGGGACTTGAGTTGTTCGAGGTCAGCTTCATCCATTTCGGTTTGATCGGTAGACTCGGCCTGTGGAGTATAAAACACTTTGGCATGTTCGCGGGCACGGCTGAGAGCGAAGAAGCCGCCATAGAAGGGATTCACGCCGCCACTGAGCCGATAGAGAAGCCTGGCTACAGTGGCGACAGCCGGTTCAGGGGCAGGCACCTGTTGTGTGATGACCGTCCCGCCGGAACGAACCACGCGAGTGCCGGTCGGCAGGTGCAGGTGCCAGAGAAGATCGGCGGTTGGTATCTTCCGGCTTGCCGCGTCCTTCTTCGCGCGGAGCCACAGCGTCGGGGCCGCCAACTCGATGTTTGCTCGGAATGCTATCGGAGCCACCGGTGTCTCATAGACGATTCGCAGGTCTCGCAATGTCCCCTCGGCTTCGGCCGGCAGGCTCAACAGGAGCTTGCCGCTTTCGCGCTGCGGTTTGGCAGGTTTGCCGTCGAGTTCCGCGGACCAGAGTTTTGAACCGGGTGGTAGCTGTACCTCGAGGAACGAGGCCTTCGTTCGCAGGCGGTAGCGGGCGGCCGTCTGGCTGATTCGGTCTGTCGACAACAGGGTAGCCAACTCGGCCCGCTCAACGATTACGGGGGGCAGCGCGTATACGTGCCGGCGCAGGACGCTCGTTTTGACCTCGCGCACGGCGCCGATGAATTCGTACGCGCCAAGCAATCTCTTCCCAGGTCGGTATTCGGCATCGACCAACTCCCCGATGTCCGCTTTGCGAAGATCGCTGATGACTTGCACATCCAGCTCGGGGTTGCCTTCAATGCATACTCTGCCCGATTGGTAGGCGACGCCGTCGGCCAGTACCACCGGCAAGCTCAGATCCTCGTGGTCCCGGTCTGCCAGAGGTTGCTGGAAATCGACGGCCAAGCGGATCGCGCCGCGCCGACCCTCCTCCAGCAGAACCGTCCAACGGCGCATCCTGTCAACCAATTCGCTGTTGTACTCTTTCAGCCCCGCGTCATCGAGTGCGCGAATGGACAACGCGGCAGGAGTACTCTCGTCCAACAGGAGTGCCAATTGCCGCGTTCGCGCCTCTTCCACATCGTAGACGACTTCGTAATGCGCCACGAGCACGTCGGGCTCGATCTTGAAGAAGGAGTAGGTACGCGCGGTCAGCCTGGGCCTTACACGCTTTGCAGTCAGTGTGGCTTTGTAGGCCGCGTTCTCGAACCGGTATGCGAGGCTCGCGCCCACGCCGGCGAGGCCGTAGTCCCCCGTCTCTTTCTCATCGAGGGGCGTGAGTTGATCGAGGCTCTCCGGGCGGACCCGGATGTCATCGTGCGCTGCCACGGCGATCGCGCCCTCCTCGCGAGTCGCCCCCACCACCGCAAAGACAGGGAGTTCGACGGACACGGATCTCCAGTCTCCCAACCATCCCGGGGGAGTACGCTCTGCCTGGAAATACACTCGGAACTGTTGGCCCGCCGAAACGCCGTGTGGCAGTCGTACATGAACCCGAGACGCCTCGCCCGGCTCGCGGTAGCGCTCGATCGGCAGCGCGGCGCCATCGGCGGCCGAGACACCCGTTACGTGCCAACCCGGTGGCACCAGGAAGTCGAACTCGAATAAGTTCTCGGCGTGACGCAGGAGGGCAAAGCCGCCTCTGACCTCCTGGGCTCGATCCTGAAGAATGAGCAGCACATTCGTCGTGACAAGCAGCCGTGGCGGGGGCCTCTCGAACCGTGCCGCAAGGCCGAACCCGGGCCGGGGCGCATAGTAGGCGACCACCGGATGGATGCGCGGGGCGCCCGGCTTCGCATCGAAGATCGTCGCGGGCAAGGCCCGGCTCAGTACGCTCGTGTTGATGGGGATCAGTTGTTTGGCCTCGATCGATGTTGCCTTCAGGCGGTCCTCGATGAGCAAGCCGACGACCGTGGCCTGTCCCGCGACGTCGAGTGGCTCGATGCCGGGCAGGGTCCACGAATCCAGTTGAGGTTCCGTCCTGATAGCCGAGATGTTGAGCACGACTGTCCCCGTCGTCGGTTCGCGGAGGCCGATGTCAAGTACTCTGTGCCCGTCTTGGACACCCATTTTCCAGCGGGCGAGCTGCGGCGATCCGACGTGGGTGATCTCGAAACCGTCAGGCACGGTGAACTGAAAGCGGTCCACGGCCCTGTGCAGGATTGCCATCGAGGACGTCAGGTGAAGCCGTTCGTACGCTTCGGTGACCTCATCCACCAGTACGCTACGAGCGACGACCACGCGGTCCACGCGCTTGAGCCGGCTGTTGAGCGTCATGACCAATGAGACCTTGGCACGCCGGGGCAGTAGTTCGAAGCGCGTCACTTCGGACGCATCGTCGAAGACCCGGCTGACCACCTCCGCTCCGCTCTTGACCTCCACGTCACCAGGAACCGTCAGGCGCATCCTCACGGCGCCGGGAGCGGGGACCAGGAACGTCAGGATCTGTCGGGCTGCGGTCGTTTCCAGGGGTACAACCATGTCCAACGCCAGGCGGTGTTGTCCCTTGCCCTGAACGAAGAGCATGAATCGGCCATCGTCGGCACGGCCGATCGGGGCGCCATTGCCGTCAAGCGTCGCGCCGCGCAGGCCAACGCCCTCCAGATGCAGCCCTATGGCGTGGAGGCCGTCTTCGAGGATATCCACGATCAGCGATCCCGCAATCGTGGCACGCTCGTCCTCGACGACACCTTCGTACTCGGCTGAGACGATCATTGCGCTGCGCGGTGCGCGGCTCTGCGGTGACTGTTTGGCTCGGTTCAGGAGTTCTTCGTATTCCGTTTGCGAGAGGAGCACGCGCCGCGGCTGATCCTCGAGCAAGACTTCCAGATCCTCGAACGGTACGAACATCTTGCGGACGAAGGTCGGTGCCGGATCCAATCTGTCCTCGGCGAACGTGACCTTCGACGCCGGCGCGAGAGCGAGGACGACGACAAGCAATGGCGAAAAAGGCAGCTTATGCATCTTTCCGGCCCCCTTCCTCCTTGTCTTCACTTCGTGGGCTGTCGCGTTGACTATCCTTCCGGGTTGGAGGGGATTTGGCGCTGACGGCGGGAGCGGTGCTCGCAGCCGGCGGCTTCATGCGAGCCAGCACCGCGTCCAGGCGTGCCGCCTTGCGCGCGGCGACAACCGGATCGCGAGGACGGATCCACACAACATACTGGATCAGCCAGACGACCAGGACGATCGACGCGGCGCAGAGCAGTCTGTCGTCGATGGTCTGCCTCAGCAACGTTGGGAAGAAAACCCCCATCAGAACCAGCAGGACAACCAGCACGCCGGCGACCAGCCAACGCGTCGAGGCCTTCTGTCTCAGCAGAATCAGGCCGATCAGAATGACGGGCGCCAGAACGAGAACACTCAACCAGTCCTCATCCAGGGTGATCACCCGCAGGGATCCCGATACATCCGACGGCGGCCGGAGTGTTGAAAACAGGTAGAGCCTTCCGTCTTGGTGGAATGTGTCGGACGGATTGCCGGCAACGCTAATGCCCTCGGTCACCCAGCCCACCAACTGGGCTCCGCTACGGCGGGGTGACGCAGTACAGTTGAGGATCGGGTTCCACCGCCAGGCAAGCTCGTCGGTCCATGGCCCGATTGAACCCAGATAGGCCAGCTCGCGCGGAAGGTAGACACACAGATACACCTTCTGGACTGCGGGTTCCGAGGGGAACACCGGGCAATCCAGACGCGTGCCGTCTTGGCTTATCAGGTATCGAAGTTCGAGGAGGAAGGGCTCATCCGCGTTCTGGCCCGCGAGAGGAATGTAGTAGTTCTTCTTGTCGCCCTCTTCGAGTGGAACCGGCCGGCCATTGATCCGTAGCGGTTCGTTGTCGAAATCCACGTCATCAGGGAGCTTTACGGCCAGCCGCTGTCGGGCGCTGCGCATCCTGTACAGCGCCTGAACGGACATTTGCCCGCTCCGCGTAATCACCATCTGCAGCACGGCCCGTTCGATGCTCGTTCGTTTCACCTCAGAGAGTTGGTAGCGCGTGGCTGTAACGTCCAAGGCCCAGTCGTCGTGAAACTCGAACGCCAGTGCCCCACCCGTCACGTCAGCGCCGGGCATCAGATCATGCTGCGGATCGATCGGTCTGACTCCCCGCGGGGTGTCGGTTGCCTGGACGTCGATGGTTTCGGCCTTCGCCAGGACGATCTGCCCCCACGCGCGATCCACCGCAGTCGGTCTGAGGTGTGGAATCGTTCGCTGAACGCTCTTGCCGACCTCGAGCTTCTCGATCTTCTCTTCCCAGACCAGGCGTAGCGTGACGTCACCCAGGAATTCCGTTTCGCCCGACAGGCTCCAGGCGACGTAGCCGGCCGGCATGTCCTCCGGTGGAGGTTCGATCTCTTTTCGGCGAATGCCCGGTATCTTGTTGCGAATCTGTTCGGAAAGATCGGCGGGAACGTCGATTCTCAAGGACGGCACGCCGCTATACCGGACATCGTAGAAGAACGTGGCTTCGTACTCCACGACGCCCGCCTCGACTCGCACCATCAGCAACTGGCGGGCGGTCACGTGCGGCTTGCGGCGCTCGACGGCCAGTGTCAACTGGACGTTCTCCTGCGTGTACGCGTAGGCAAGTACCGGGCGAGACCCTGAACGCCCGGCGTTCTGCACGGAGCCCGCGCCCTCTGCGGCCTCCTTGAAGGAGATGCTTCGCAGCCCCTCGACTTGGTCGGGGTTGACACGCAGGCTTTCCGGTGCGTGGATGAGAAGGCGTCCGCCGGCACGGGCCACCGTTTCTCTGGTCGTTCGTGGTATGTCGAGTTGTAGGTCAACCACCTTGCCTGTCGGACTCAGCAGGTCGGGTTCGGCGAGCCGCCTGGATAGCTTGACCGCCAGGCCGACACGTCCGAACGCCTTGCGTGAGAGGTTGACAACCATGTGGGTCTTCTCGCTGCCTTCGAGATGATGCGTGTCGACCTGGGCAGGCTCCGCGCCGTGGACCGCGCGGCCGCGTACGTGGTGCACGTAATAGCCGGCGGGAATATCCAACTCCAGGCGGAAGACACCCGCGCGTTCGACGTTGTAGACCGCGCGCGTTTCGAGCGTCAGTCGCTCGGGTTGGACGTACGCATCAACCACCGTTTCCACGGTGATCCGCGGCTGAATCTTCTCGGCTCGAAGTGCGAGATCGAAGGGCAAGGACACATAGCGGTACGAAAACGCCCACCCGCCTTTGGCAAGGGATGCCGGTAGCTCCGTGGCATCCACTTGCAACAGGCCGGTGTGTCGAACCGGTTCCGCCCGCAGGCCCGCGGCCAGCTCGACCACGACAACGCCCTGCTGTCTGCCGCTGCCGAGGGCGCGGATTACCGGTATCTGCAAGTTTGTGCGGTCGTCATCACTCGTGAACTTCTCCAACTCGACCGTGACGCTTTGTGTCTGCCTGGCCGGCTCGAAGAGCTGCGCAGTGATGCGCTGCCGTTCGTCCACGTTCTCGACGGACCACTGCCGGATGTTGGGATCGAAAACATTGACGACTTTGTGGGTCGCGGGTACTTCTACGACGATCTGTGAGAGTTCGGCCCGGCTGATCTCGTAAGTGAGTCGGCTTCGTGTGCGAACCACGCCTTCATCCACGGTGACTTGTTGTTCGGCCCGCACGTTTGCCAGGGCTTCGAGGCCCGTCGCGCCCTCGGATTTCGGCGTCCAGTCGATGGAAACGGTCGGCGCCGCACCTACGAAGGCCAGCACGATTGTCTGATCCGGCTGGTCGCTGGACGCCGCGTCGCCGGGCACCGCCGTTGCGGCAATGAGCGGGCGGACGTTGACCTTGACGCCCGCCTCAGGAATGCGGATGCGCCAGCGGCTGACCGGGGCCTGGGGCGCCTCGAACGAGATGCTGTTTTGCCCCGGCGTTTTCGTGAACGCCTTGGCATACTCGAGTGACAACACCAGCAGACTTGCCTGCTGATCCTTCTTCTCCACCAACAGCTTATGCCCGACACCCGGCTCGAACACAATGCGCGCCGGCTCGTCGCCCAGCGTCGCCTGTGTGATGGCGGCATCGCCAAGACGGAGCGGAATCTCGATCCAGCCCTTGGCAAGAAGCTCGATGTTCAAACGGCAGTTGACGCGGACAACGTCCTTCGAAACGGTTGCTTCGTGTTCCGCCTCGGTTAGTAGCGCATCGACAGGTGGTCGATCCTCCACAGGCTGATGGGTGTTGTCACGCGCGGCTCGCCACAGTTCCTGAAACTCCTCATATGGCAGGAAGACGCCTCTCCCTTCCCTCTCGAAGATCGTTCGGAGCTTCGTGTAGGGGATGTAGATGCTCTGCTCCGTAATGGTCTCCTCCCGATCGGCGGCGGGGGCGTCCTGCTCGGGCGGGTCAGCCGCCCACGCGGCCACGGTGAGCGAGAACGCGGCAAAGCCGACAAGGGTAAGGGCAAACCCACGATGCTTCGTGTCCAGATTCATGGTGGTATTCTCCAGGCTACGACTCCAGGACCATCGCGACTTGGAAGGGCTGTCGTGACTCGCAAGGCCGGGCGCCAAAGATCCAAACGAGTTGAGATGTTCATCCACATGAGTATATACCGACTTCTCGCTTTGTACACGCTAGCAGTCTGTCGGACTTTTTGGCGCGCTTTTTTCGGCGATCCGTGGTACCCTCCCGACATGGCTACCAGATTCGTGAACATCGATCGGAACACGC
>Ga0190284_1001211_pt1 | contig 11842 bp, 1 predicted proteins | sample 48691812_MG_FD_161668 | JGI IMG/M metagenome (GOLD analysis project Ga0190284, IMG submission 161668) | Hydrothermal vent microbial mat bacterial communities from Southern Trench, Guaymas Basin, Mexico - 4869-18-1-2_MG | ecosystem: Environmental > Aquatic > Marine > Hydrothermal vents > Microbial...
TCCTGAAGAATTTTGTAAAATATTATCATCTGCCCAGTTTAAATTTTCTTCAAGATAAACGAGAGAACCTGAATTTTTATAACCTTCAATAATAACATCCTGTCCCGGGGAATCAAAAACTATAACACCAGATTCACCTGACGAAATATTAGTTGGGGAAATAATTTCCGGTGCTGTCATTGAAAACGAAACGTCATTTTCTATGCAGCCCATATCAACATTCCCATCAATAATTCTCGATCGCCCATAAATGTCGTTTGTAACCGACACAAAATAATTACTGCCTGAATTAATACACGGCGAAAGAGCTTTCATGAAATAATCTTCGTTTTCTTGAGATATAAACATCGGATTTAAAGCAAAATTACCATCACCGAGATAAGTTTGAACTGGTAAAACATCAAAACACGAGTTCCAATAAGTAAGTAGAGAATCAGTATACCTGTTAGTACATCTACCTGAATCATTATTAAAAATAATAGAATTATAAACGAAACCGGAGAGGAAAATTTCGATAGCAACATCAGAGTAAGGTAGCTTATTGCCGACAATAGTGCAATTTTCAACAATAGCACCGTCTCTCAAAAACAATACTCTATCTCCGGAATCATTATTATTAATGAGACAATTTAGCATACGCGAATTATACATAAAAACCGTTTCGCTAAAACTGACTGGATTTAATTTATTATTTTTAATAATGCAATTTTTGATAGTATAATCATTTTTAGCATAAATAGCTGAGCCATGATCTCCGGAATTAGAAACAATCAGGCAGTTTTCTATAACTCCCGGAATATAATGACAAAAAATACCCCCGCCGTTATAAATTCCGGAATCATTATCATTAACAATACAGTTTTTGACAGAAGCTCCAAACATAACTTTTGCACCAGCACCTTCAGTATCAGCACCATATTGAATAGTAAATCCGTCAATAAGCGCGTAAGTTCCAATTATATTAACACATCCATGAGTCCTTGTACCCTGAATAACAGTATTTTCCGCACCGTTGACACTTTTAACAACAACATTAGAAATATAAATAGTGTTTTCCGAAACATAAACACCGTTAGTAACAAGCACCAGTTCGTTTGTTTTGGCGCTAAAAACAGCAGCTTGAATGTTAGTAGCCGCCTCGCTCCAATTTTTATAAGGAAATAAATGCGACCCGGTTTTAGAAACATAATGAACAGAAGAATCAGCAATTTCCGGCACAACAATATAATCAGGTTTTGTTTCCGTAGCAGTCGAGGCGCCACCGAGCCCGAAGTTATTGCTCACGGTTAAAGAAACGGAAAAAGTACCGGTAGCGGAATAAACATAAGAAGGGTTTTGAAGGTAACTGTCAACTTCGTTATCACCATTAAAATCCCATGCCCAATATTGCGGTTGATTAGTAGAAAGGTCAGAGAAATAAACAATAAAAGGCGCATCAGCGGTAAGAATATTTGCGGAGAAGTTACATTCAACCGGCGGAATAACGCTAAGATAATTTGAGCGTGTTTTTGTGTAAACTTCTCCAAGACCGTTTGAAACAGTTAAAGAAACGGAGTGAGACCCGAGAGAATAAACGGCATTTGTGGAAAACAAATTAACGCCTTCTGCATCAATAATTCCGTCATTATTAAAGTCCCACATACAAAATGCGTTTGAAGAAAACGGCTCTTTGAGATAAGCAGTAAACTCCGCATCCATAGAAGAAATAGCTTTTGTATGGTCGGCTTTGAAACTGCACACAAAAGGAGGTGTAATAGCAGATTTCACCGAACGGGTCTTCTTATAATCATGAGGATGATTTGGCCACGCACTATGAAGCTGGTTTGATGGGTAGCCGGTATCAATAATAAAAAGTTCAGTATAAAACATGGAGGCATCACCGCCGCCGATAACCGCAATTTGCTGATTAGTTTTTCCGTTAATCGGTTCAATCGCCATATCCCTCACTTCACCATCATCAGCAATAGTTAAAGAATCAAATCCCGGGACAATAGAGCCGTCAAGTTTTCTTGCTCTGATGATTGTTTCAGTTCTTGAAATACTGTAAACAAATTCTATTTCGCCATCGTTGTCAATATCTTCAGCACATACTTGGGACCTACATTCAGTATCCGTGATAGGAAAGTTTGCGAGAATAGACCCATCTCCCTGCCAACCGTAAACGCCTTTTTGCCAAGCGCCTGCGAAGATTTCCTGGTCGCCGTCGCCGTCAATATCAACCAATCTTGGAGTTTGATGTTTTACAAGCCAATCAGAACCGGAATCTTTAGGCCATCCCGGCACAATAGTTCCATCATGATAATAAGCATAAATTTTATTATTTACACCACCGCTTTGGTAAACATTAACAAGAATTTCGAGATCGCCATCACCGTCAATATCACCAAGGGCGGGAGAGCCATGCACATAATGAGCGGGCGGAAGACTGATAGTAGTCCCGAAATCTTCCCCGTCATTTTTAGTAACAAAAATTTTACCGTTTCCGCCTTCGTTTTGACAAAAAATATTAACAAATTCAGGCCAGCCGTCATTATCCAGATCCCCTACAGCAGCGGGATAACTATCATCAGTTCCGCCTATGCGACTCCAAAGCCTTGTCGTATCAGCTTTGTACGCATTCAAAGCCGAAGAATTTGTTCCATTAATAATTACGGTACAAGTAACAACAATATCATCAATACCGTCTTCATCAACATCAGCAATAGTCGGCACACCAAAAGAAGCAGCGTTGTCATTAACCGGCCACCCTGGTTTAATAGCGCCGTCATGTTCAAAAACATAAAGTCCGATATCACCGCCGCTAATCGCAACATTATGTCCTGCAATAACTTCGAGAAATCCATCACCGTCAATATCACCGACAGCGGCTTCGAAAAAAGGCATCATATAGCCAGGAGATTGAAAGAACCATTTAAGATATCCTTCACTATCATAAACGATAAGTTGATTATCATAAGTAGTAACAAATTCTTTTTCGCCGTCGTTATCCAAATCAGCAATAGTTACCGAGCCGGCAAACCCATTAAAAATATAGAAAGAAAGTGTTGTTTCGTCCATAAGAATACCATTTGACAACACCTGCACAAGAATTTTTTCTTGGGTAGGTTCTTTAGAACTATGAGTAGTAATCATCACAGAATCATCAGGAAGATTTGTCGAAACTTTACCGGCAATAGTTCCTAACGAAATAAGATTAGTAGAAAGAACTATCCCGTCGGTCAGATTACTTATAACGACAGTAACGTTTGGCACATCATATTTCCAGGTTCCTAAAAAAACAGAAATGTTTGTAGTAAGGTTCGGCGCGAGAAACTCACCGCTAAAATTCGAAATAAGCGGCAGACTTGCATTAATAAAAACAGATGTATCTTCATAATTTAATAAATTATCAACATTAATTCTCCCGCTGCCCATTACACCGACATAATCAGGATTTTCTGCATCAATATTATCAGCAGCAGCGGCAATTACTCTGCCATAAATCCACCCTTTATAACCGGGATTCGCCGAAGCAAGCAAAGCAGCAGCGCCGGCAACGTGCGGAGCAGCCATACTTGTTCCATCAGCAAGATAAAGGTTTGTATTAATTATATGCACAACCGGCTGTCCGATAAGCCCGTACATATCGGTATTTTCAGCTCTAAGCGAAAGGATATTTTTTCCCGGAGCGGAAACAGATATCCAAGTACCATAGTTGCTAAAATCCGCAATTTTGTCTTTCGAAGTAGTAGCCGCAACCGCCATAGAAAAATCATAAGCAGCCGGGAAAATTTTATCCGAAGAGGAATTATTACCCGCAGCCGAAATTACGGCACATCCTTTTTCGTTAGCATAATTGATAGCATCGTTTAACGACTGTAATCTTCCACCTGACCCCCAGCTGTTATTAATAACTTTCGCGCCGTTATCTGCGGCATATTTAATGCCTTTAACACCATCCGAAGTAAGACCGCTTCCTCTGTAATCAAGAAATTTGACAGCCATAATTTTCACGTATGGAAAAATTCCGGCAATACCGATTCCGTTAGCAGTTTCCGCGCCGATAGTACCTGCGCAATGCGTTCCATGTCCGTTATCATCCATAGGATTATAATTATCATCGAAAAAATTATATCCATAATAATCATCAATAAATCCGTTATGATCATCGTCGATTCCGTTTCGAGGGATTTCATTTGTGTTTATCCACATCTGATTAACTAACTCTTCGTGATAATAATCAACACCGGTATCAATAACCGCAACAACAACTTCATTAGTAGGAAAATCAGTTTTTTCCCACTCTTCAAGCCAATCAATATCTGCATCTGCAGTACCGGCTTCAGTAGTTTGCTGACCATCAATAACCGCCGGATAAGATTGCCCTGTATTATTTAGCGCCCATTCATCATTAAAATAAGGATCGTTTGGCGCGGCGAAAAGTGAGATAGGATAGTCTGGTTCGGCATATTTTATTTCCGGCATTGCGTTGAGTTCATTTATAACGTCAGCGATATTTGCTCCTTTAACTATCTCGGCTGTGTACATATTTTGAAAATTTTTAGCAGCGGGAGATAGTTTTCCATCACTCGATTGCGCTAATCGCGTTGTCGATGTGTCAGGGAAGAGAGGATTTAGGTTTGTTATTTGAAATTTGAAATTTGAAATTCGTTTGGAATTTATTGTTTTTGAATCTGCATCTTCAAAAACAATTATTACTGAAGTAACATTTGTCAGCTGCTCAGTTCTATAGCTTTTTAATGAAGATAAATGTTTTATTTGTGGTGCAGCGAAAGCAGCGAAACAAAGAGATAAACAGAGAGATACAATAATTTTTTTCATAGTTTTAGTTTTTTTTTGAAGTTAATTTGAATCATCATTTTTTTGTGACAGAATCGTTAAATCGTTAAATCGTTAAATCGTTAAATCGTTAAATCGTTAAATCGTTAAATCGTTAAATCGTTAAATCGTTAAATCGTTAAATCGTTAATCGGTGTTCAAATTGTGCCGCACTGGGAACCAGGCATTCGCCGGTCAAGAGTGCGGCTTACTTTGTTAATCGGAGAAAATTCAAATCTATGATTTGAATTTCCTCATACTTAATAATTGATAAATAATAAATAATAAATAGAAACTAGGTTCAGGAACATCAACAATAACTTTTATCGGCATAACGGGAATATCAACATCAGTATATCCGTTAGTAAATCGATATTTCCAATTATTAATAAATCCGTAATTATTTGCGAAATCGAGTTTAGCGCCATCGATGTCAAAATAATCATTTCCATCATTCCAAATAACATCGCCGTTTGCATACCAATTATCACATGCCATAACTCTGTGCAAATCAGGTTCATTGTTAAAACCAAAAAGAATAAAGTTTGTCCCGGCAGAATCAGGAGCAATCAAATTGATTTCCGTTGACCAGAAAGTTTTGCCGGTAGGAATCCCGTTTTGAATTTCAACAAAATCAGAGGTGCGCGCCCCCCAAGTCCATGTATATCCGAAAGGAGCGTTATTACTGTGTGTCATAAAATTTTCAGTAATACAATCTACACCGCCGGAAATGCTATCGCCGATTTCAACATAAACAGTCCAGGTATTTGAATCAATAGATTGATCCGCAAGCAGTCCGTTTTGTAATTTAATATAACCATTTCCTGCATTTGTGATATTGTTAATACCGACACCTGAAAGAGAAATAATCGTAATAGTTTCGTTTGTGTCAGTAGATTGAACAATAACCGCAGCATTGTCTGAACCGATAGAATCCGGAGCGAATATAACATCGAAAGTCAGTGCATTCCCCGGAGCAATTAAGCAAGGAAAATTAGTAGGAATATTTTCTAATTTAAAGTTTACAGCGTCTAACTCATAAGAGATCAAGTTGACCCATAATTCAACGGCGTCTTTTTTTCCATCATTATCAATATCCGCATTATTTTGCACATCAAGAAAAGATCTAAAGATAGATTTTTCCTGATTCGCAATAATAATTGCAGATTTATCAGGTTCAGGATTAATTGAATATCCGGCGATAGCAATTCCTTTCTCGTTAGGTTGAGTATATTGCCCAAACACAAAAGAAAAAGTAGTTAAGTTAGTAAATTGCGGAACCGATTCCGGAGAATTAAATAATTTGTGAGAAGAGTCCCACCAGTAAACAGGATCGGGCGGTGAAGAATCATCTTTGATGTATGTAACACCCATATTTCCCCAAAGTTCATGTTCGTCTTTAACTTTCCATGAATATGCGATAAGTTTACCGCCGTTTGTTAAATAAGAATTTAGAGTATTTAAAGTAGAATCCGGCGGTCCGCTATTATCATTAGCAAAGACGACTAAATCCCATGAACCGGAAGACAAATTAGATTGGAAAGCCTGAAAATCAGCGTTATAATGTGCAGTATAAGATAATCCCAAATAATCTAAAGCCTGGTCAAGATATGTGTCAGGCGCAGGATGTTTTGGGTCATCAGCATAAACAAGTATAGAATAACCATCGCTAAAACCAAATTCTGAATTAGTAGATTTAGCCGAATCAGTTTTTCGCAAAGCGCTCAAATGAATATTTGAAATAATCAGATTGTTCGCGCTGTTTAAATTTGTAACAGTAATTTGTTCTTTTCGTTCCGTGCCGACAAGAATTTTCCCGAAAGGCAAATTCAAATCATTAATTGGAGTAATTGAGTCGGTAATATCAATTTCTCCGGGAATATCCATAACATTTAAAGTTAGGCTTCGCGAATATGAAACGGCGGAAATTTCGTTACTGAAAATAATAATACCAGCATAATTTCCCGGGTTAAGAGAATTAGCGTTAGAGTTTATGAAAGCAGAAATCTGAATAGCTTCATTAGACGGGATGGCACCGTTTTCAGGTGAAATATCAATCCATGGAACAGTTTTAATAGTTGACCAATTCAAAGTAGAATTAGATTTATTTGTCAAGATGAATTCAGTAATAATAGGAGAAAAAGAACCGCCTTTGTATCCTTCAAAAACCAAATTATTTTTTGGATTCACATCAAGACTATCTTTCAAAACCACCATTTCAGCCGGAACAATAATTTCCGGAGTAATTAAATCATTGCATACGATTTTTATTTCACCATTGTACACCCCCGGCGCAAGAGAACCGGCAATAAAATCAACATCAACATCAACCGCTTCGCCCGGCGGAATATTGTAGCTGATTTCAGGATTCAAAGTTATCCATGAGGCATCTGTTTCAGTCAACGCTTCGGCAATATTCATTCTACCATGGGAAACGCATAAATTAGTAATAGTTGTCGGTAGATCAACAGTTTTCATCAAAGCATTTTTAATATTTATAGCAGATAAACCCGAAGCAACAGAGCGCATCAAAGCAGCAGCACCTGCAACATGCGGTGCGGCCATGGAAGTACCGTTAAAAGAGATATATCCTCCCCCTCGTTTACAACTTAAAATATTCACGCCCGGTGCGCCGATATCCACGGAATCAGCTCCGTAACATGAAAAAGAAGCAATGTCGTCATTGTGGTCGGTGGCAAGCACAGCGATAATATTTGAAGATTCGTAACTTGAAGGATAATGTGGAGTAACATCATTATCATCACCAGTATTTCCGGCGGCAGCGACAAAGAGAATATCGGCAGCAGCAGCGGCATCAATCGCATCTTTAACAGCCTGCGAAGCGCCACTTCCTCCCCACGAATTATTCATAACATGTGCTCCCATCATCGTTGCATATTCGATACACGCAACCGCATCGGCTGATTTACCACTACCTGCTGCATCAAGGAATTTGCAAGCCATAATTTTCACTTTCCAGCAAACGCCTGCAACGCCAACACCGTTATTACCGACACCGCCGATAGTTCCGGCGCAATGAGTTCCGTGGTCATTATCGTCAGCCGGATCGCCGTCATTATTTGCAAAATCATACCCATAAACATCATCAACAAAGCCATTATTATCGTCATCAATACTATTACCAGGAATTTCCCCGGGATTTCTCCACATATTTGAACTTAAATCTTCATGATAATAATCAACGCCGGAATCTATTACCGCAACAATAATTTCGCGGCTGCCAATACTAATGTCCCAAGCGTCTGAAGCGTCAATATCAGCATCGCCCGTTCCAGCAGTTTGTCCGATATTTCTCATACCCCATAAATAATTAAATTTAGAATCATTTGGAATAGTTTCGTATTTTTTATAGATATAATTTGGTTCGGCATATAAAACATCTTTATTATTATTTAGATCAATTAACACCTGTTCCAGACTATCATTATCATCTATTTTTACTAAAGCAAGATTTGGAATTATTTTAAATTCCTTTTTTATCGATGCAGAAGACAATGCGGTAATCGCTGAAATTTTCCGCCGCTTATTTGTCGGTTTCGCAAACCTTACAAGTAATTCTCCGGGAACATAATCTACATTATTTTTGAAGCCTGAAAATTTATGGTTTGGCGAAGGATTCGCTAAAGCTGATGTTGCGATTTTTAATCTATCTGTTCTGTTAATTTCCGGTGCGGATAATTTTCTATCGGTTTCACGCGTGAATAATGAAAAATTAAGATTGCCGTCCGCGGTAGCCGAGTTACTAATTACAAGCGTTTCAGTTGAAGTTTGTGTTATAACATTTGTAACCGTAAATTCCGGAGGCGAAACTTTTATTTCCGGAGTTGTGAAAACCGTTAGTTCAGCAACTCTGGCATGTGAAATTGTTGTAGTAATATTACTGAATATTATTATGCCGTTATAAATATTTTCGCCAAGAGTGTCTGCAGCCGTAGTCAGGTTTACATTTACAAAAGCAGCTTCACCGGCGGCAAGCGTTCCGTTTTCCGGAACAATTTCCAACCAGTCCACAGCCGAAAAAGCTGTCCAATTAATAGAATTCGGACTTGAATTTTTGATTTGGTAAATTTTATTTGTAACGGAAAAAGGACCTCCGGGATGTCCGGAAGAATAATAATCGGTTTCAGGTGTTACTTCAAGATAATCATTTATGCCAATGCCGGCCAGCTTTACTTCAGTAACTAATTCGTTTGTATCTGTACTTTCAATAATTACAGAAGATTCATTTGAACCAGACAAATGCGGTGTGTAAATTATATCAAGCAGTAATGATGCTCCTGGCGAAATAGTTACCGGGAAATCATTAGGTAAATTTTTAAAATTAAAAGGTTGAGAACTAAGCGATATTTCTTCCGCATTAATTAAACTTCCACCGGAGCCCGGAGCGCCTACGCGCACATCATCAAAGAAATGGGTAGTGTTCCCTGCGTTAGAAAATCCGCCTAATCCGATATGTCCATCTGTAAGGTCGGAATCCATTCCTCCCCACAGCATCGCACCGTTGACATAGAATCTCAAATTGTTTTCTTCTGCTTCAGCGAGCAAGACATTTGTACCCAAATTAATTTCTGCAGAAATTTCCCAGTTTTTTAGCATAGTAACAAAACCGTCAATTTGTTTCCAAACAGCAAAACTTCCATTCAGGGCGATTTGAAAAATGTAAGCGGAACCGGCAACTCCGGCATCAAAATCAGACGTTGCGCGTAAGACCAAAGCCGCCGAGCTTCCATCGCCACCTGTTCCTGTTCCTGTTCTTCTGCATTTCATTTCAGCGGATAAATCTCCCCATATTATAGCCCCGTACTTTGTTATCATAAAATCCGTGCCGGAAGTCTTGGCACGATACTCACCGGAAACGACTTCCCAATTTTCGTCAACGTCTTCAACCCAATCTTTTGCGGTTCCGCCATTGAAATCCTCAAAATAATCTCCGCCAAAATAAATATTTGAAATAATCAGAGAGTTTACAATGTCGGAATTTGTAATAATAATTTGTTCCTCACGTGCCAATCCTGTAATAATTTCCCCGAACGGCATATCCAAATCAGCTATCGGTGCAATTGAATCGGTAACATCTATTTCTCCGGGAACAGCTTGAACACTTAAATTAACAGTTATGTTATGCGAAGCGCTCAAATTTTCGTTGCTGAAAATAATTACATCAGAGTAGTTTCCGGGTGGCAACGAATATATTTGATTATTTAAAATTGCTGTAACGTTTGTAACGGAACCCGGGTTTAGCGAGCCTGATTTCGGGAAAATATTAAGCCATGATGCTACAGAATTTGCACTCCAGTAAATGTTACTCTTGCTTGTGTTTGACAACAGATAAGTTTTATTTGTAGAAGTAAAAGGACCACCTTCATAACCAGAATAAGAAAATCCTGTTGCCGGTGTTATTCTCAAATGATTAACCATATCGCCTTTAAAAATAATATCATCAATGTTCCAGCCGCAAAATGTTTCGGAATCATCTGTTTCGCCCATTCCCCATCGAATATAAACTGTAGATTGCTCATCAGCGACATTTGAAATATCAAGCGTAATATCCTGCCACGATTTATCTGTAAATCCTACCTCGTTATGTTTCCAAACAGTAATCCATTGCATTCCATTACTACTTGCCTGAATATGCGCCTGATCAAAAGAAGAACTTTCAATACCAAGCCATCTTTTAAAATTCAGAGACAGATTATGATAATCTGTAAAATCTAACGCAAGAGTTGTAAGATAACGAACCGGAAGATCGTTTCCATAGTTTCCATTCAGATTGTATCCATAAACATTATTGCCCGTATATCCTGAAGTCGGGTCTCCTGAATTACCTTGCGGCACGCCGAACTCCCATTGATCTTCTAACTGCCAGCCGGGATTTACATCTAAATTAAAGTTATAAACTGTATCGGCAGCAAGCTGCACAGATAAGATTATTGATACTAAACTAATAAGTAATAATTTTGTTTTCATATTTTTGTATTTTTCGACCACGGACTACACAGACTACACAGACAATTAATAATGAAGTATTTTTTTCACAAGTTTAAAATATTTAATTTTTCCGTGTATTCAGTGTTTTCAGTGGTTTAAAATTTGTGCGACTCTACATCGATAATAAATCAAAAATCCACAGATTACCGATAAAGCCCCCCCGCCCTAAAGGGCACCCCACCCGGCATACGCGGGTTCAGAGATCTCAAGAGGGGAATTAATCCAATAATCCAAAGTATTCCAGGTTCCGGTATTACTTCTATCGTTATTTCCGTGCTATCGGGTGATGCGTTAGTAAAATTACTATTCATAGATTTAAAATTCAAGGTGTAGGAAGTTTCTTCCTGAATATTGTAAAGAAAATTGCTCCATGAAGTTCCTGAAGAATTTTGTAAAATATTATCATCTGCCCAATTAAAATTTTCTTCAAGATAAACAAGAGAATTAGAGTTTTTATATCCCTCAATAATAACATCCTGGTCTTGAGAATCAAAAACTATGACACCAGATTCTCCCGAAGAAACATTCGTCGGGGAAATAATTTCCGGAGCTGTCATTGAAAATGAAACTTCATTTTCTATACATCCCATATCAACTTTTCCATCAATAATTCTCAATCGACCATTTATGTCGTTTGTAACCGACACAAAATAATTACTGCCTGAATTAATACACGGCGAAAGAGCTTTCAAGAAATAATCTTCGTTTTCTTGAGATATAAACATCGGATTTAAAGCAAAATTACCATTACCGAGATAAGTTTGAACTGGTAAAACATCAAAACACGAGTTCCAATAAAGTTTCGCTTCTCCGGTTACTCTGTTAGTGCATCGCCCTGAATCATTATTAAAAATAATAGAATTATAAACAAAACCCGACAAGAAAATATCAATAACAATATTATCATCACCCATTTCGTTATCCGTAACAGTACAATTTTCAAGAATAGCGCCATCGCGCAAGAAAATAGTAGAAAATGATGGAGCATTTTTTGTTATCAAACAATTTTTTATAT